>Ga0299906_10001377_pt1 | contig 20906 bp, 18 predicted proteins | sample RVTome_14_FD_200259 | JGI IMG/M metagenome (GOLD analysis project Ga0299906, IMG submission 200259) | Soil microbial communities from uranium-contaminated site in the Upper Colorado River Basin, Wyoming, United States - RVT145D125 (version 2) ...
ACGCGGGCTTCAGCTTCGGCCTCGGACAGATCTCCAAGCAGCGCGCCGACCTGCCCACCGAGCTCGGCAGCTACTCCGGAAACGAGAAGGTCATCCCGAGCCTGAGCCTGAGCTACAACACCGAGAGCGTCCGCAGCTTCGTTCAGGGAGAGCTGCTTCTCCAGGACGACCTGCCAAACAACGAGTTCACGACGCGCTTCTACGACGACGGCCGCGTCATCGAGTCCCAGGTGCCCGAGAACCGCGAGCAGTCGCACTACGTCGTGAGGGCAGGATCGGACTGGAAGGTGGACGACGGCCACACCCTTTCGGTCTCCGGGATCTACGACTTCGAGACCCACACCGACCGCGCGCAGGTTCCGTTCATCCTGGCCTCCACCGGCGAGCGGGAGCGCTTTGGTTCTGGCGCGAGGAGGAGGACACCGGCTTCGCCAGCCTCACCCTCGGCCTCAAGCGCGAGTTCGACACCCCCGGCCACGAGCTGCGCGTCGACTTCCAGTACACCCGGGGCTGGGAGGACGAGGCCTACTTCCTCAACGAGGTCTCCCGGGTCCGCGAGGGCACCGACATGACGCACCTCGTGGCGAAGGAGAACACGCTGCCCCTGAGCCTGGACTACCGGCGCCCGCTGTCCAGCGGCCGGCTCGAGCTGGGCTCCAAGCTGCAGTGGCGCTGGCTGCCCATCACCTACACGGTGGGGCGGGGCGAGCGGAGCGTGATCTACGAGGGGCTCGGCGACTTCTCCGACTGGGAGGAGACCATCGTCGCCGCCTACGCCAACCTGGTGTGGATCCGGGACGCCTACACCCTCGAGGGCGGGCTGCGGGTGGAGCAGACCGACGTCTCTTACACGATTCCGGACGACAACCTCTACTACGACGGCAGCGACGCCTACGACTACCTCGAGGTCTTTCCGAACGTCAAGCTCAGCGTGAGGTTGGGAGGGGAGAACCGGCTGGTCGCTGCGTACAACCGGCGCATCGATCGTCCCGGGGAGCCGGAGCTGCGGATCTTCCCGAAGTACGACGACCCGGAGCTGTTGAAGGTCGGCAACCCCTTTCTCCGGCCCCAGCTGACCCATGCCTACGAGATCGGCTACTCGCGCTCCTGGGACGGTGGATCGGCGAGGGCCGCCCTGTACCGGCGCGACGTCGACGACGCCTTCCTGCGGATCCTGGCCATCGACGACTCCAACGCGAGCTACGACGTCGTCAACCGGATCTACGAGAATGCCGGCAACTCCAGTCAGACGGGTCTCGAGCTGGTCGTGGAACAGCAGATCGTCGCGGCCTGGCGGCTCTCCGGGAGCGTCAACGCGTTCCGCAACGACGTCGAGGCCTTCGAGACGGTCCTGCTCTTTCCCATCGAGCGTCCCTTCGCCCTGGATGCGTCCAGGGACGAGAGCTGGGACTTCACGATCAACAACCGGTTCGCGTTGCCCCATTCCGGAGAGCTCCAGCTCTCCTACGTCCACTACGCCGGGCGCAACGTTCCCCAGGGGCGGGAGCGCGCCCGCTCATCCCTCGACGTCGCCGCCAAGTGGCCGTTCCTCGACGAGCGCGCCGAGCTGCTCTTCACGTTCACGGACGTCTTCAACGACTTCGCGATCGAGCGAGAGATCGACGGCCAGGGCTTCACGGCGCTCTACCAGAACTTCCTGGAGTCGCAGGTCGCCAGCGTCGGGCTGAGGTGGCGTTTCTGAGCTCGGGGCGGGACTCCTAGCGCCCGACCTGATCGGCGGCGTACCATTCGCGGCCCGGGTCCCTTAGGATTCCCAGCAATGCTCCAGGTCGTCAGCGGCGCGGTCCCGAGGCTCGGCCGACTTCGACGGTGAGCCCGGCCCTCGACCGCGCCGGCGGGTCGCTCGCGGCAGCAGCTCCGTTCGCCCCGGCTCTGGGCGTGTGGGCGTCCGGAGAGCCGGCCGCGCTCCCGGGGCTCGCCGTGGGCGCCGCACTCGCGGGCGGCGCCTTCCTGCTTCACCACCACCTCGCCCCCGCGCGGCTTCTCGCCAGCGGGGGAGTCGTCGGGGCGCTGGCCCTGGCTGCGCCCCGGCTGGCCGTTGCCCCGGCGCAGGCGCTGGTGGCGCTGCTGATCGCGGCGACGGCCCTGGCGGCGCTGTGGATGGGGCGGCGCCCCGACGAGCGCTCCAGGCGCTCGCCGCGCGAGCTCGCGCGCCAGGCCCGCGCCGCGTGCTGGATCCTCCTCCCGATCTGGGCTCTGGTCGCCTCCAGCGGCGCTTCCGCCGGCGTCGCCCTGGGTGCCGGGGTGATCGTCTCCTGGCTGATCGTGGCGGCCCTGCTGCTCGCGTGGCTCCGCGCTTCCGGCCCCCGCCCCGGTCGCCGGGCGGCGCTGGCCCTGGCCGCGAGCGCGGGGGCGGCGGCAGCGGCGTTGGAGCCGGCGAGCGCGGTCCCCGTCGCGGGCCTGCTGCCGGCCGTCGCGCTGGTGCTGGCTCGCGACGCCACGCGACGGCCGCGCCTGGCCTGGTTGGAGCCGATCCTCCACGATCCCGCCCGGTTGCTGATCTCGTCGTTCCTGGTTCTCTGCGGCGCCGGCGGCCTGGCGCTCCTGCTGCCCGCGTGCACGGCCTCGGGACGGAGTCTCGGGCTGGCCGACGCCCTGTTCACCGCGGTCAGCGCCGCCTGTGTCACGGGTCTCATCGTCGTGGACACCCCGACCGCTCTGAGCCCGCTCGGCCAGGCGATCGTGCTGCTGCTGATCCAGCTCGGGGGGCTGGGCATCATGGCCTTCTCGACCACGGCGCTCTCGCTCCTGGGGCGGCGCATCAGCTTGCGCTACGAGGGCGCCGTCGCTGGGCTGATGGGCGAACGCGACCGGGGCCGGATCGTGGTGGCGATGAAGCGGCTGGTCGTGTTCACCGCGGTCACGGAGGCCGTCGGCTGGGCGCTGCTCGCCGGGGTCTTCCTGCGGGCGGGAGAGTCCCTGCCGCAGGCTCTGTGGCGAGGCCTGTTCACGGCGGTCTCGGCCTTCTGCAACGCCGGCTTCGCGCTGCAGACCGACAGCCTGATGGGCTACTCGCGGGATCCGGCGGTGCTCCACGTCGTGGCCGCGTTGATCGTCGTCGGCGGCCTCTCCCCGGCGGGCGCGGCGGGCCTCGGCGCGCTCCTGCGGGGGCGGCGGGCGAGCGCTCAGGCGAAGCTGTTGCTCAGCGCGACCGCCGTATTGCTCGCGGTCGGGACGCTCTCGATGGCCGCCCTGGAGTGGCGCGGCACTCTCGCCGGCATGACGGTGCTGGACCGGCTCCACAACGCCTGGTTCCAGTCCGTCACGCTCCGGACCGCGGGCTTCAACTCGATCGACGTGGCTGCCGTGAGCCCGGCGACGCTGGCGGTGATGATGGTCTGGATGTTCGTGGGCGGCGGGCCGGGAGGTACCGCGGGGGGGGTTAAGGTGACCACGGCCAGCGCTCTGCTGCTGGGAGCTGTGGCGGCGATCCGCGGCCGGGAGGCGGTGGAGGCCTTCGGCCGGCGGATACCCCATCGCTCGGTCTACCGGGCGGCTGCCATCGCCACCCTGGGAGCCGCGCTCGTGCTGGCCGCGTCGATCACGCTGCTGCTCACGCAGCGGCTCGGGGCCCGCGAAGCCGTCTTCGAGGTGGTCTCCGCCGTGGGCACGGTGGGGCTCTCTGCGGGGGCCACCGCGAAGCTCGACACGGTGGGCAAGGCCGTGATCATGGCCTGCATGTTCCTGGGGAGGGTCGGGCCCCTGTCGGCCTTCATGCTCCTCACGCGGCGGCAGGGCGGCGAGCCGGTGTGGCGGCTTCCGGAGGAAGAGATCGACGTGGGCTGAAGGGGAACCATGAGCAAGCAAGCGATCGTGATCGGCCTGGGCCAGTTCGGGATGGCGCTCGCCCGCTCGTTGTCGGACCGCAGTGTCGAGGTGCTGGCCATCGACACCCGGGAAGAGCGCGTCCGCCAGGCCGCGGGCTTCGCAGCGGAAGCGGCCTGCTTCGACGCCACCGACAGCGACGCCCTGGCCCGCACCAACCCCGACCGGCGTGACGTCAGCATCTGTGCCATCGGAGACGACTCCCGGGAGTCCTCGATCATCTGTACCGCCCTGCTGCGCCAGATGGGCGCGCCCCGCATCGTCGGCCGCGCCAACGGCACGCTCCACGCCCGCATCCTCCAGCTCGTGGGCGCCCACGAGGTGGTCAACCCGGAACGCGACTTCGGCGAGCGGTTCGCCCTGAGGCTCGCCCACGAGGGCGTCCTCGGCGAGCTGGCCCTCGGAGAGGGCCTCGTCATCACCGAGCTGAGCCCGCCCGCCGCCTTCGTCGGCCGGACCCTCGCCGAGCTGCAGCTCCCACGGCGTCATGGCATGACCGTCGTGGCGATCCGGCGCGGCGAGCGCGGCGCGGTGGCCCTTCCCGATCCGGGGCACTCGCTCTCCGAGGAGGACGTCCTCGTCGTGGTGTCGGACCGCAAGGCCGTGCCGCGCATGATGGAGAGGAGCTGAGCGGTGACGAGCCGGCGCACGCTGCTCCTCGGCATCGCGATCCTGGTCGTCCTTCAGGTGCTGACCGCGTTCACGGCGATCGGCGTGCTGACCCGGATGAGCCCGGCCATCGAGCGCATCCTCCAGGAGAACGAGTACTCGATCGAGGCGGGCGAGGCCCTGCTCGCCGAGCTCGCCACAGCCGCCGGCGGCCCGGCGGAGCCCGGCTCGCGCTCCCGTGCCGCGGTCGCCCTGGAGCGGATCCGCCGCAACGTGACCGAGCCCGAGGAGCTGGCGCCGATCGCGGAGATCGAGGCGCGGCTGGAAGCGGCCCTCGACGGCGACCACCACGCCCTGGCCTCGCTCCCCCCAGCCGTGAACAGGCTCGTGGCGATCAACCGCGCCGCGATGCGCGAGGCCGACCTGGAGGCGCAGCGCTTGGGCACCGCGGGTGCGTGGGCGGCGGTGGTGCTGGCAGTCCTGGCGTTCCTGCTCAGCCTGGTCGTCGCCTCCCGGCTGAAGCTGCGTCTGCTCGGGCCGCTCCAGGAGCTGGCCCGCGTCCTCGACGAGTTCCGAGCCGGAAACACGCGTCGCCGTTGCGCCTCCCGAGACGCCTCTCCCGACGTGCGCCGCCTCCTCGACGACGCCAACTACCTGCTCGACGCCAAGGCCCCTCGGGTGTCGGGCGGGGCGAGCCCCGCGGCCGACGCGGCCCGTGCGGCGCTGCTGGCGCTGCTGGAAGAGCGCCCCGGCGCCAGCTTCGTGGTCGACCGGGAGGGCGCCGTCGCCGCCGCCAACCAGGCCGGGCTGGACCGCCTGGCCGGCGCCGACGGCGAGACGATCCGCGGTGCGCTGGCCTCCCTGGCCGAAGCCGAGCCGGCGACGGCGATCCTGATGGAGGCCAGGCCGCTCCGGAGCGCGGGCTGGCTCTGCACGCTGCAGTAGTCGAAGGGCGACTGCGTCCGGACGGAGTCGCGGGCGTCACATCGCGTTCCGCTGCGATACAGTAGCGGCCGAGCTCCGGGGTCGCCGTTCGAGAGTTCGAGCTCAGGGATGGCCACGGGTTTGCTGACTAGCTGCTGTTCCTCTTGCCAGCACCGGTGTCGGGACCCGGTTCGTCAATCGGCTCGACCCCGACCCCCGCAGCAGGCCTCGATGCTCCTGGAGCGGATCCGCGCTGCGGGCGAAGCGACGGATAATGGTGTCGCACCGCGCCGCATGGGAAGGGCGCGCAGGAAGCGAGGAGCCTCATGACCGACGGCCTGAGCCGCGTGCAGGTTCAGGGCTTCGCGTCGCTGGCCGACGTGACCCTCGAGCCGGGCCGCCTCACGGTCCTGATCGGCGCCAACGGCTCGGGAAAATCCAACGTGCTCCGCGCGTTGAAGCTGGCGCCGCTCCTCCGAACTCGGTCGCTCCAGACCTTCGTCGGGGAAGCGGGGGGAGCCTCGGCGCTGCTGCACTACGGGCCCAAGCGAACGCAGGCCATCAGCGTCAGCCTCGATTTCGTGGAATCGGGCAAAGCGAACCGATACTCGGCTCGGCTTGGGTTCGCGGCGGGCGACACGTTGATCTTTCTGGACGAGGTCGTCGGCTACCAGCCGGCCGAGCCGGCACCCATGCAGGAACACTCGCTGGGCGCCGGTCACCAGGAGTCGCGTCTCGAAGAGTTCGCTGGCCAGGACATGACCGCCCGGTCCGTCAGGTGGTGGCTGGGTGGCCTGAACTTCTTCCACTTCCACGACACGTCAATGGCCTCTCCGCTCAGGACGAATGCACGGGTCGAGGACAATCGCTACCTCCGATCGGATGGCAGCAACCTGGCGGCCTACCTCTGGAACCTACAGGAGAGTACGGAGGCCGAAGCTCAGACTGCATGGCGGCGCATCACGGGCCTCGTACGGCGCATCGCGCCGATGGTGAAGGCTCTTCAACCGACTCCCGTGGGCGCCAAGGGCAAGGCCGTGCGGCTCGACTGGATCGACGATCAGGACCAAGTGTTCGGGGCACACCAGCTCTCTGATGGTACGCTGCGGGCAATCGCGCTGGTCGCGGCGCTTGCGCAGCCTACCGGGCGGCTGCCGCGGTTCGTGAGCATCGACGAACCGGAGCTGGGGCTGCACCCGGCAGCGATCACGATTCTCGCCGACCTTGCGCGCTCCGTCTCGCATCACTGCCAGGTCCTTTTGGCGACGCAGTCTACGGCGTTCCTCGACCATTTCGAGCCTACAGAGGTGGTTGTCTGTGAGCGCAGCGGAGGTTCAACGGCGCTGCGCCGACCGGATCCCGCCGAGCTCGCGAGTTGGCTCGAGGAGTACAGTCTCGCCGAGGTCTATGACAAGGGGGTGATCGGGGGCCGCCCCTGACGCGGCTCTATATCGTCGTAGAGGGCCACACCGAGGATGCTTTCGTGAGGGAAGTGCTCGGGCCCCACCTGGCGCGCCACGGTGTCTTCGCCGCCGCAACCATCGTGGGTACGCCCAGAAGGCGGGGCTCACGACCGCTGACGAAGGGCGGAGGGGCCTGGCCTCGTTGGGAACGGGATATCCGGCGCATTCTCGCTCAGCAGTGTCAGGCCGATGTCCGCGTCACTACGCTGTTTGACCTGTACGGATTGCCCCCGGGCCTCCCGGGGCTTGCCGAGCATGGTGCCGATCAGGACACCGTGCGACGGTGTGAGAGTCTCGAGTGCGCACTCGCGGAGGTGATCGACGACCGGCGATTCATCCCCTATCTCCAGCGGCACGAGTTCGAAGCGTTGGTTCTGGCTTCGCTGGATTCGCTCAGGAGCCTTTTCGATACACCAGAGGACCATTCGGGGATGAACGCACTGTCCAGCGAGCTGTCGGGGTGGGATCCCGAGGACGTGGACGACGGTCGCGACACGGCCCCCTCGAAACGCCTCCTCGGGCACGTGCCCGGCTACGCCAAAACGGTTCACGGTCCCCTCGCCGTGGCTGATATGGGCTTGCCCGTCCTGAGGCTTCGGTGCCCACGTTTCGGAGCTTGGCTTGCGCAGCTCGAAGCGGCGGCCGCTGCCGGGAACCCATGAGTGACTAGCCTGATGGGCTCCCGAAGGCGGTGCCGTTCCCCGGCTCAAGCGACCCTTGGTTCCTCCCCCGACCTTCGGACGAGCTGGTCCCCGCCAACGCGCGCCAGCCGACACCCGATCCCCGGCGAAACCGCGCCATTGCGGCTTTCCCATAGTCGAGCTCGGCTTGGTACAGGTTGTGGGCCTTGCACCGCAAGGTGAGGTTCTCGGGCGAGCGGGCCCCGCCGTGGCCGTGAGGGATGCGGTGGTGTAACTCGAGATAGCTGCGTTCGTTGCAGCGCCGGCGCTGGTCGTCCACGAAGGTGCAGCGGCCGCCGTCGCGCTCGTAAACAGCCGGCCGGACCGGGGCCGGGATGTAGCGGGGCCCCGGCTGTGTCTCGGCCTCGGTGAGCCTCTTGCGGGGTGCCTTGGTGCGGGCGAAGCGCCGAGCTTCGACCCGCTCGAGCTTCTCGGTCACGGCCTGCTCGATGAGCGCCTCGAGGTCGGTGCCGGGGATCAGGGCCTGGAGCTGCTCCAGCTTGTCGCGGAGCGCCTGGCTGGCGGTGAACTGCACGCGGTAGCGGGAGGCGGCGACGGGCTGGACAGTCGCAGCGTATCGGGGGCCGGTCGGTTGGGGTGGGACAGGGGTCCGTGCGAGTGCCGGCCCGGGGGTGGCGCGGGAACTCTGTCCGGACAGAGTCCGTCCGAGCCCGACTCCCCGCTTCGGCGGTCCTCCGAGGGAGGGCTCACCTCACCTCCGGTTGCTGGAGCGGGTGGCGGTGCAGCCGTCGACGCGCGGCACTCCGGCAGCTTCCGAATCGTCGCAGGCACCTCGGGCCGGGGCGCCAGCTCCGCGACCAGCTCCTCGATCTGCCGCTTGGACCTGTGGGCCGCGCGCGCCAGCACCGAGGCACGGTTCTCCGAAGTCAGGTGCGGCGCGATCAGCCCGGCGCCGCTCAGGTGAAGGCGGCCGTCGGCGAGCATCGCCAGGAGTTCCGGGTACTTCCGCGTGGCCCGGGCCACGGTGATGCGGAGGTAGGCCTCGGCCTCCGAGAGGTTCAGGATGCGCAAGCAGTACACGAACATGGAGGACGCCGCGCGGCTTGCGTAGAGCCGCCGTGCATCGACCTCGCCGATGTGCGCGATCAGCTCGGCCTCGACGCGGCGCGACTGTCGCACGAGGTTGCTCAGGCGGCCGAGCAGCTCGGCGTCGGTCAGGGATCGAAGGCTCTCAGTGGGCTTCATGCACCCCAATATAGGAACGGCGTTGTCAACCGCCGGAGATGACCCCTACGCGCCGAACGCACGCGACCCGTCGCGCGCCGGAGACCCGCCGTAGGAGAGAGCGCGACGGCGAAGGACTCGCGGCGTGCCGGCCCTCGTCGCGGCTGTCGTTCCCGAGAAGCCGCTGGCCCCGCTGGAGCCTGTCAAGCGGAAATCGACATTTCTTGCGAATGCGCAACGCCGCTGCGCCAAGCTCCCGCCACGACGGCAACCGGTAGACAATGGCGCTCCGTGACCGACGCCTCGAACCGGATCGTCCAGAAGCTCTGGTCGTACTGCAACGTCCTGCGGGACGACGGGCTCTCCTACCAGGGCTACCTCGAGCAGCTCACGTTCCTGCTGTTCCTGAAGATGGCCGACGAGCGGGCGAAGCTCACCGGCGACAAGCAGCCGATCCCGAAGGGCTACCGGTGGGAGAACCTGGCGGCGCCCAGCATGGAGGGCGTCGCGCTGGAGCAGCACTACCGGGACACGCTGAGCACCCTCGGTGCCCAGGGCGGGATGCTGGATCCTTCGAGAAGGCCCAGAACAAGATCCAGGACCCGGCCAAGCTGCGGCAGCTCGTGGTCGAGCTGATCGGCAAGGAGAGCGGGTCGGCCATGTCGGCCGACGTGAAGGGCGACGCCTACGAGGGGCTGCTGGAGAAGAACGCCCAGGACGTGAAAGGCGGCGCAGGGCAGTACTTCACGCCTCGCGCCCGGGCCGCCAGACGCTCACGTACAACCGGCCCGACTTCTGGACGACGACCTCGAACAAGCAGCTCAAAGTAGCCGCCCGGACCTTGCCGCCCTTTCCGGGCTGGGGCATCACTCCCTCACGTAGAGGAGCCGGTCGGGAGATCCCGTCTCGAGGCCGCTGAGCCTCCCCGGCGTCGCGTTGTCGATGACGCACTGCCGCAGCTCCGTCGCGCTCGCCTGGGGGTGCCTTTCCCTACAGAGCGCCAGGCCGCCCGCGGCGTGGGGGGAGGCCATGGAGGTGCCGGACATCGTGACGGCGCCGCCGAAGCGGCGCGCCGAGAGCACGTCCACCCCCGGCGCGAAGACGTCCACGCAGCTCCCCTGGTTGCTCCAGGAGGCGACGCGGTCGTTCCGGTCGCTCGCGCCGGCCCCCAGCGCCTGGAGGACACGGGCCGGAGACTGGGTGCAGGCATCCGCGCCGTCGTTGCCCGAGGCCACGGCGTAGGCGACACCGGCCTGGATCGAGCGGCAGACCGCGAGGTCCAGGGCCGGCGAGGCGCCTCCGCCCAGGCTCATGTTCGCCACCGCGGGCCAGCCGTTCTCGGACGCGTGCTGCGTCACCCAGTCGATGCCGCGGATCACGTCGGAGTCGGCCCCGCTCCCGTTCTCGTCGAGGACCCGAACGGCGTGGAGGGTGACATCCTTCGCGATCCCGTACTGGCTTCCGCCCGAGCTGCCGGCCACGTGGGTGCCGTGGCCGTGGGCGTCGGAGCAACCGCCGAAGATGACGGTCGTGAAGCACTCGCCCACGCGCCCGCGGAAGTCGTCGTGGTTCTCGTCGAGGCCGGTGTCGAGCACGTAGACGTGGACTCCCCGGCCGGAGGCTCCGGGCTCGTACCCACCGTCCAGGGGCAGGTCGCGCTGGTCGCTGCGGTCGAGGCCCCACGCGGCGGTCGCCTCCCGGGCGCCGCGGGGCTCGACCGTCCGGGTGCCGTCCTCCTGGACGAACGCGACCTCGGGCGCCTCGGCCATGCGGGCGGCGGTCTCCTCGCTCATGTTCGCCACGAAGCCCCCGACCGAGAGCAGGGGGACCAGGTTCCGCACGCCGGGGTAGCGTGCGCTGAAGCTCTGCACCTCGGCGACGCTTCGCGTCCCGCTCGCGGGGGGGCGCATCACCACGATGTAGTTGCCGCTGGGGTTCTCGACCTCGACAAGGCCCTGCGGCAGGTCCTGGGCGTCGCAGTCGAAGGGCTGCGCAGGGCCCCCGGGCGGGACCGTCGCGCAGGAAGGCAGAGCCAGCACCAGCGCTGCCCCGAGGGCAGCACGCACGGGGCGTACGACGGTCATGTCACCTCCTCCGGCCAAATCCTGGGGCCTGGCCGAGCCCGCGCGCTGTGACCCAGCTCAACGGGTTCGGGCGCCCCCCGCGAGACGGGCTGCATACCGCGAGTGTACGTGATGCTCCGGAGCGGCCGCTGCGCGGGCGGGACTCCGCTCACCGCCGGCGGGGGTTACTCTTGGGGGGTGAAGATGCGCCTGGCGCGGGGGAGCGCTGCAGCGACCGCAGTCCTGGTCTTCGCGGCGTGCGGCGGGAGCCCGACGGCGCCCGGCGGAGGGGAGCCGGGTGGTCCCGTGAGCTTCCGGGTCGTATCCGGCGAGACGGGCGCTGCCGTGCCCGGTGTCGCGGTGACGGTTGCGGGCGACACCCTCACCACGGACGGCGATGGCGGCTTCTCGGTGGCCCGGGACGTCCCGCCCCAGTCGAACGTGACCTTGAACGCCGGCGGCTTCCTGCTCCGCGAGACGACCCTGGGGCGGGCTGCCGGAAACCGCTTCGCGCTCTGGCCGAGCGAGAGCGCCTCGGGGATCGACGAGCTGCTCACCCGCGAGGTCGTGTACACGGCCTTCGGGGCGGGCGCCCCGCTCGCCGGCGCGGCACTCCAGCGTTGGCCGCCGGCGCAGGCGCCCGTGGACGTCGTCCTGGACTCCATCTTCGAGGGTTTCCCGGATCTGGTGGACGCCCAGGCGCAGGCCGTGAGCCGGGTCAACGCCCTGCTCGGGGGGCGACCGGAGTACCGCGCGCCGGTGCTGGGCAGCGGCGGAGTGGCCCCCGGGCGGGTCTACGTGCGCGTGGACCCGAACGAGCCCGGATGCGGCAGAGACGTGCTCGCTCTCGCGCACCGATACTTCGACGCCAACGACGAGATCAGTCACGCGGAGGTCGTCTACTGCCGCTCCTCCGCGGCCCTGCGCCCCGCCATCGCGCTCCACGAGTTGGGCCACACCTTCGGGCTGCAGCACTCCTCCGACCTCGGGGACCTGATGCACATCGCGGTCCGGGCGGAGGACCTGATGCCGCGGGAGCGCGCCATCGTCTCCCTCATGTACCAGCGACCCGCCGGGAACCGCTTCCCGGACGACGACCGCGGCGCGCTCGGGTCGCTCGGCCGCGCGGGCGGACGCGCCACGATCCGCTGCGCCCGCTGAGGTCGGGCGACTCGACCCCTATAATGGGGGAGGGGAGGCTCCTTCAGAATGGCTGAACGTCTCGTGAACTGCGTCAAGCTCGGGCGCGAGCTGCCGGGTCTCGACAGGCCCCCGTTCCCCGGTGCCCTCGGCCAGCGGATCTACGACAACGTCTCCAGGGAGGCGATGGCGCTCTGGGACGCCGAGGCGGAGAAGCTCCTGAGCCAGGGTCTCAACATGGCCGATCCGGCCGCCCGCAAAGAGATCCTGCGCCGCATGCAGGAGTTCCTGCTCGAGAGCCCGGTGGTCTCGCAGGCCCCCGCCGGGCCCACGGTGGATTGCGTGAAGTTCGGCCGGCCGATGCCGGCGCTCCCCAAGCCCCCGTTCCCGGGCCAGCTCGGGCAGCGGATCTTCGCGAACGTCTCGGCCGAGGGCTTCAAGCTCTGGGAGGAGCACTCGAAGATCGTCCTCAACCACTACGGGCTCAGCCTGGCCGACCCCGAAGCGCGCAATTTCCTGCTGAAGCAGATGGAGGAGTTCTTCTTCGGCGAGGGGGCCCGGCTTCCCGACGACTGGGTCCCTCCCTCCCAGGGTGGGAAGGGCGGCGCGCCGGGCGGGAAGGGCTCGCCGGTCGCCCGGGCCAAGTGAGCCGAGTGGAGGTACTCCTCCTCTCCTGCTACGAGCTGGGCCGGCAGCCGTCGGGTCTCTCCTGGCCCCTGGCTTTCCTCGCGCGCCAGGGCATCCCGGCCAGAGCCGCCGACCTCGCGATCGAGCCGCTGCCCGAGGACGCCGTGCGCAGGGCGCAGCTCGTGGCCGTGAGCGTACCGATGCACACGGCGCTCCGGCTCGGCCTGCTGGCGGGGAGGAGGGTCCGGGCCCTCAACCCTGGCGTCCACCTCTGCTACTTCGGCGCCTACGCCTGGCTCAACGCGGAGCGGCTGCTCGAGGGGGCGGCGGACTCCGTCATCGCCGGCGAGGGAGAGGAGACCCTCGCGCGCCTGGCCGCGGCGTTGGCCGAGGGAGCGGCCCCGGAGTCGGTCCCCGGCGTGTCCACGCCGAGCCGGCCGGACGAGCCGGTGCTGGAGCGGCTCGCGTTCCCGGTACCGTCCCGGGACGCGCTGCCGCCCCACGGCCGCTACGCTCACCTCGTCCAGGACGGGCGGCGCGTCCCCGTCGCCTTCGCCGAGTCGAGCCGCGGGTGCCGGCACACCTGCCGCCACTGCCCCGTGGTGCCGGTCTACGGCGGGCGCTTCTTCGCCGTCCCCGCGGCGACGGTGCTGGAGGACGTCCGCCGCCAGGTGACCGCCGGGGCGCGCCACGTCAGCTTCGGCGACCCCGACTTCCTGAACGGTCCCACCCACGCCCTGCGCGTGGCCCGGGGGCTCCACGCGGAGCACCCCGGGCTCAGCTTCGACTTCACGGCCAAGGTGGAGCATCTGCTGCGCCACGCCGCGCGGCTTCCGGAGCTGCGCGCCCTGGGCTGCCTGTTCGTCGTCTCGGCCCTCGAGTCGTTGAGCGACCGGGTCCTGGCCGAGCTCCACAAGGGGCACGCGGGCGCCGACGCCGATCGCCTCGTGGACGTCCTCGACGCGGCGGGCATCGCGCTTCAGCCGACCTTCGTGCCTTTCACGCCCTGGTCCTCCCTGGAGGACTACGTCGGCCTCCTCGACTGGATCGAGGCCCGCGGTCTCGTGCGACACGTCCCCGCCGTCCAGCTCGCGGTGCGTCTGCTGGTGCCGCCGGGCTCGGCGCTCCTCGGCGGGAAGGCGCGCCCCTCATGGCTGGGCCCCCGGGACGACGAGGCCCTCGGCTATCCCTGGCGGCACCCCGACGAGCGGATGGACGCTCTCCACGCGGAGGTGTCCGCCCTGGCCGAGCGCGCCGAGGCGACAGGCCGGGACGAGCTGGAGTCCTTCGAAGCGGTCCGGGAGTCGGCGCGGATGCGGGCCGGGCAGCCGGCCGCAGCGCCCCTGGGTCCCCAGCGGGCGGCCCCGCCGCGCCTCAGCGAGGCCTGGTTCTGCTGCTCCGAGCCCACCGGCGTCCAGGTCGGTCTTCTCGCCGGCCCATAGCACTCAGATCCCGGCCACGTCCTGGTGCTTCTCGAGGGTGTACTTGAGGCTGACCGACTCGTGGGAGAAGGGAGCGAGGCGCAGCGTCCATTCCAGGAAGCCGTCGCGATCGGGGGTGACCCCGCCGGTGGTCTCGCCGGGATCCGGCTTCACCACGACCTTGTCGATCTCCGACACGGGCACCCGCTCGGTCAGCTTCACCGACAGCGACTCGGGTCCCAGGTTGCTCAGCCGGACCGTGGTCCGGTGGTGGCGTTTCTCCCAGGAGCTGAGCAGCCTCTGCTCATCCCGCTGCACGTCGACCTGACGCTGGAGCCGCAGCTCGGGCACCGGCCCCCAGCCCAGGGCGAAGCGCTCGCCGGGTGCCACGAACAGCGTCGAGGTCCGGCCGGCCCAGCCTCCGGCGCGGATCAGGTCCACCGGTCCCGCCAGGATCGGGACGTGGCCGCGGTTCGTCTGCACGCTCCGGAGCAGCACGGCCGCCTCCAGCTCCGGCCGCGCCACCCTGTCGACCTCGGCGTCGGCGTCGAAGGAGACGAGAGGGATCCTGTGGGGCCGCCCGTCCGCAGGGACGCTCGCCGGTGCCGGGGCGTCGAGGTTCACGCTCTGCCCTCCGTCGTCGATGCCGGGCAGCTCCGGGCTCGCGGCGCCGCGCTCCGCGCCGAGCCCCGCCGTGACGATCTCCTCCTCGCGCGCCTCCACCTCCACCTCGGTCGGCTTCGGCTCGGCGCGGAGCAGGTCGCTGGTCAGCGCCGGCGGCTCCGCAGCATGGGACGCGCGCCGGGTCGAGAACGCGAGCCTGGCGCCTTCCCAGTCTTCGCCCGTGCTCTGCCAGACGCAGGCCTCGGTCTCGAAGGTCACCCGGGCCGAGTCGGGTGAGAGGGTCGCGACGTGGAAGGGCCGCCAGCAGGCCCCGGGGACGAGGTACTCGAGCCGCAGCTCTGCGCGGAGCGGCGCGTCGGCGTGGACCTCGATCTCCACTCCCGCCCACTCCTCCCGGGCCGGGTTCTGCAGCTCCGCGATCCGCCCCGCGAGCCGCTCCCGCGTCCTGCGTTTCTCCGCCAGCTCGTCGCGGCTCACGACGAGCCAATCGAGGAGGCGGCGCGAGCGCTCGCCGAGGCCCGCGAAGCGTTTCTCCCAGGCGGTTGCTTCCACCCGGCCCCAGGTAACGTCTTCGGCGACCTCCGCGGCGGTCAGCTCGTGGAGCCTGTCCAGCGAGCGGAGCTGAACCTCGATCCGGGCCAGCGCGGCGGCGTCCGCGTCGATCTCCCGATCGAGCGCTTCCAGCTCGGCCTCCAGTCGCTCGACCTCGTGAGGAGATCCGGGGTCCCGGCGAAGAGGCAGGGCGCGACGGCGCACCCGCGCCTCGAGGACCCGGGCCGAGGCCGGCTCCAGCGCCACCGCGAGCGAGGCGTCGCTGATCACCGGGGCGACCCCGTGCACCTCGAGACGCGACGGGCCGGCGGGAAGCTCGACGCGTCCGCGCCGGACGACCCGGGCGCGGTCCTCGAACAGCGTGGCCGCGACGACGGGGGCGTCGACGACGACCGGGGCCGCTGCGTCGCCGTGAGCGGTCATTCGCGCCGGTTCCCGCCGCTCAGCTCGTGCTTCGAGGAGATGCGGATCGTGTACGGGGCGCGCAGGGCGATCTTCTCCCCCGGGTCGATGGCGACCTTCCAGCGGTAGCCGCCCCGGAGGCGAGGCTCCCCGCCCCGCGCCTCGGGCTCGTACGCCTCCCAGGGCGGGTCGACGTCGCCCAGCGCGACCTCGATCTCCTTCTCGTCCGGACCGGTGGCCGGGACGCGCTCCCGGACCTCGAGCTGCACGCGATCGGGCGAGTTGTTCTGTACGTCGATGGCGATCTCGTGGGCCAGGGCGAGACGGCCCCTCGTCAGGCCCTGGGTCTCCTCGCGGTAGCGGGCGCTCCGCGCGACCCGCACGCCCTCGTCGACCCCGAGGCCCAGCTCCAGGCGCCCTCCCCGAGGCGTGGCCGGGACGCGGCTCGTCAGCAGGAAGCTGCCGTCGAGGCTCACCTCCACCGGGCCTGGGAGCAGCGGCGCCGGAAACGGGTTGTCCATCGCGGCCACCCGGAAGACGTCCCGGGACTCGCGCGGGACGCAGACGTGCCGTATCGCGGCGTCGCCCCCGTGGCGCGCCACGGGTACGCTGTGGTGGCTGCGGTCCGACGGGATCGTGACGCGACCCTCGGCCGCGAACGCGTGGTCGAAGCCGTCCTCGTCCGAGGCGGCCGGCTTCAGGCCGCTGGGGAGAGCGCTCTCCGCGCCGTGAGCCCGCGCGGCAGCCTTCTCCAGCGCCCGGTCCAGGTCGAAGCTCAGCTCCAGCTTCTGCTCGACGAGCAGCTCGGTGTAGAGCACGACCCGCTGCGTGACCACGAGCCGTCCCCGCTCCCGGTGGCGAGCGGGCGGCATCCGCAGAGAGCCGTAGGCGAGCATCTCGTCCCGGGCGCGCAAGGGCCCCTCCTCCCGGGATTCCGGGGACGGCTTCGCCGCTGCCGGTGCCCCGGGGGGGCGGGCTCCCGGACGGCCTCGCCCGGTGGGCAGGCTGAGCCTGGACGCCGCGGGAGCGCGCATGGCCTTCGCAGGCGCCGCCGCAGGCCGGGTCGGCGGCGCCGCCGGGGCTGCTTCGAGGGCCGCGAACGCTTCCGTGTCGAGGGAGAGCTCAGTGTCCTCATGAGCGGCCCCGGCTGCGAGCGCGACCTCGGGTGGCGCCGCGAGGAGCTCTCCCGTGTCGCCGCGGGTCGCGGCCGGGGCGACCTTCGGCATGGGAGCCGCGGGCTCGCGGAGCTGCCCTCCGAAGGAGCGATCCCAGTCCGAGTAAAGCGCGGCCGTGCCGTCGGGCGGGGGCCGCCATCCCCGCGCGGGCGGCACCGGCTGCCGGCGGCCGATGCGCAGGCTGCGGAGCTCCGGCAGCTCGACCCAGCGTCGGGGCGCGTCGGCCGTCGAGAGGGTCAACGCGACGTCGCTCCAGTCCTCCCCGGTGCGCTGGGCGACCACGGCGCGCATGGCCAGCTCCGCGGCGCCCCCGCGGTTCAGCCGCCACGAGTACGCCGGTGCCCAGCGCGCTCCCGGGATCACGTAGTCGAGCTGCAGCGACCCAGAGCCGGCGCCCTCGCTCCCCTCGGGCCAGTCCAGGCTCACGACGACGGTCTTGCGGACCTCGTGGGCCTCCAGCCGTCCCGCGTTCGACGCGCGCTTCACGCGCTCCTGGAACTCCTTGCGGCGCTCCGCGGCCTTGCGAAGCTCGCCCCTCAGCCGGCGCAGCTCCTCGGCGAGCTGCTCCGAGCGCCGCGTCTGGAACTCGAGCAACGCCAGGCGGGCCTCGGCAGGGGAGGGCCCCGGGGCTTCCCCCTCGCGTCCCGGCGGTCGCCCGAGGAAGGGCAGGCGCTCCGCGCGCTCCGCCTCGGCCCGGAGCCGCTCGACGTGCGCCTGCAGCCGGCTCTCCTCGCGGAGCGCCTCCCGCAGCTTCCTCTCGTCGGCGCTCGGGCCGACCTCGCGCTCGGGGCCCTCGAGGGTGATGCGCAGGTCCCGCGCCGTCGCGGCTCCGGCGACGACGCAGATCCGGACCGAGCCGTCGTCGAGGGCGAGGGGAAGCCCGGGGACGCGGAGCGAGCGGGGCGCATCTTGTCCCGGAGCCGGCAGGCTCGCCACCCGGGTCACGAGGGCCCCGTGGCTGAAGACCGTTACGGCCTCGATCCGGGACTCGACTGCCGGTGCCGCCATCAGCGCCCCCTGCCCACGCACAACCCCGGGCCGGGGCATTCTAGCCCCGGGCTGAAGGGGGCTCGCTCAGCGATCTCCCGCCGCCGCCCCGGCCGGCTCCAGGAACGACGCTGCGACCTCCCGGGCGGCGGCCAGGTCGTAGCGGAAGAAGACCTCGTCGGGGCGGACCGCCCGCCGGAAGTAGTCGACCTCGTCGTTGCGCGGGTAGTCGTCCCGGCGCGGGAGCGCTCCGGGCGTTGCGCAGGCGTGCTGCTCTCCGGGGGAGAGCCGCAGGTCGTGCATCGCCTCCAGGGCGTAGAGCTTGCGCCGCTGCACCTCCTCGCTCAGTCGGTGCGAGTAGACGCCCTGGACCGGGAGCGCGCTCTCCGACCAGGGGGGGAGCGATATGGCCGTCCCGGCGGGGCCGAAGGGGTAGCGGTTGCTCGAGGCGTGGTTCGTGTAGAGCAGGACCTGGAGCGGCTCGGACCAGCCCCGCAGCGCCTCGATGGCCGCGACGGTGGTGTACTGGTGGTCGGCGTGGTCGTCGAGCTGGGGATACGGCATCACGAGCCGTCGGGGGCGGAGATCGCGGAGGATCGTCCCGAGATCCTCGACGAGGTTGGCCCAGCTGTTCTTCCGCGGCCCCCTGGGCAGCAGGTTCGAGACGTTCGCGCGCCGGTACACCGAGACGTCGTCGTTCGGCCCGTACATCTCGGAGACCGGCTGCTCCGGCGTCCCGCGCATCTGCCGCAGCCGCGCGTCGAAGTAGCCGAGGTTGTAGGTGCGCTCGGGGGGGATCCCGCCCAGCCACGGCACCGTGACGCTGTCCACGCTCCGCAGAAAGCCCTTGAACAGGTAGTGCTCCGCCGGGTCGCTGACGTCGCGCCTGTAGTTGAAGTCCCCTGCGTTGCCCGAGGTGACCGTGACGATGGTGGCGTCGCTCCCGTCGTAGAGGCCGAAGGCGGCGATCTCGGCGTCGTCGGGGTGCGGGGCGAGGATCAGCGTCGGACCTCCCGGGGCGGGGTTCGCGAAGACGCGCAGCTCGGCCCGCTCCTCGACCAGCGTGACGCCGTGGCCGATGATCTCGAGGCTCGCGCCCGGGGCGAGGGCTCCGTTCAGACGGCTCAGGTTCACCCAGCGCAGGCCGGAGGCGGCGGTGTCCAGATGCTGGGCGACACGGGACGTGCCCGCAGCGATCTCCAGCCAGGGCGCCTGCACTCCCCGGGCGTCCACGCGCAGCCCGAGCAGGGCCGTGTCCCAGCCGGAGGTCGAAGCCGGCCAGCCCAGCCGGGCGCCGCTCGCGGTGCGCGTCAGGGCGACCTCGGTGGCGGGATCCGCGAAGGTGTACGCGTCGTCCTGCGCCGCCGCGCTCCCCGGGGCCAGCGCCAGCACGCCTCCAGCCGCGACCATCGTCCTGACGGCGCACGCCGTCTTCTGCAGCATCCTCATCTCTCGCCCTCCATCGGAATCGGTGGCTCGACCATACCGCGCCACGGGCTCCCGCGTCCTCGCCCGGGCGCTTTGGAGTCGCGGATGAGACAATCCCGCTGGTGCGGCCCCGGATCGCGCCAGGGGGAGAATTGAGCGGACAGCGCCGCCCAGCTCGAGACCGCCTCCGGCGAGCCGGCGCCCCTTGCGGCATGCTCCTGGCCGCGACGGCCGCGCTCGCCGCAGACGGCCCCCAGGACCACCGGAACCGCATCGGGCTCGGCCTGTTCCGGACCCTGCTCGCCGCCGATCGTGAGCTGGCGGAGAAGCGGCTGGACAGCGGCGAGCTGCTCATCCTCTTCGTCCACAGGGACGACCCCGAGGGGGCGCGCGAGCTGATGGCGGCCTTCGCCCGCTCGGACGAAGCGGGGGAGCCCGAGCCTGTTCGGGGGATGCCACTGCTCCTGGAGGCCACCGCCGACCCGGAGCTCGCCGGCTACGACCACAGGAGGCCCGCGGGGGTCTTTCTCGCCCAGGAGCTGGACGGCGCCGCGCGGGCAGCCGTGGTGCGGTTCGGGATCGCGAACCGCGTCGCCACCTACTCGCCCTTCGAGGGCGACGTCGAGTCCGGCGTGCTCGGGGGCCTCTCCGTGGAGGCGCAGGTGCGCCCCTACGTCAACGCCCGGACGCTGCGGGAGTCGGGGATGAGCCTCAAGGAGTTTTTCCTCGCCCACTCCAAGGTGCACGAATGACCGCCCGCCGCGCTCCGGAGGTCGACCAGGGCCGGCCGTCCCTCGCGGTGGCGGCGGCGTTCCTGGGGCTCGGTGCGGCCCTCGCCGGGTTGATGACCGCGTACTGGTTGGTCGCGCTGAAGCCCCGCCTGCGGGGCGAGGCCCAGCAGCAGGCCCAGATCCTCGCCGACTCCCAGGCCAGCTCCATCGCCACCGCGCTCTCCTCCGGGACCGGCACGGCTCGTCAGATCGCCGTCGAGGCGACGCTGCGCCGGCTCCTCGTGCTTCGCCACAGCGACGGGGACGCGCCCCACTTCCTGGGCGTGGAGCTGACCGTCGACGCCGAGAGCCTGGGCGCCGATCCGGGGCAGCTCGACCTGACCCTCGGGGAGCCGGCCGGGGGCTTCCCCGCCGACGTGCTGATCCTCCACCCCGACACGAGCGAGCTGCTCGCGAACGCGCGCTTCCGCGTGAGCGACGCGGTCTTCCGGCAGCTCAGCGACGACGTGCGGCGCGGCCTGATCGGGGTCACGGCGGCTGGCGAGGGCCTGCTCGCCCTGCTCTGGGGCATCGTCGCGATCCTCCAGAGCCGGCTGCAGCGCCAGACCCGGAGGCGGCTGCTCGCCGAGCGTGCGCTCTCGGAGCAGGAGCGGCGGTACGAGCGCCTGGTCGGTGAGCTGTCGACCTACTTCGTCTACGGCAAGGACGCGTCGGGCCGGCTGCGCTCCGTGAGCGCCTCGGTGGAGAAGGTGCTCGGCTTTCCCCCCGGTGAGTTCCAGGAGCGCTTCTCCGCGCGGCTGGGCGGGTCCGTGGACGGCGAGGGCGAGCGGAGCTTCGAGGTTCAGGTCCCGGATCGCGGGGGCGAGACCCACTTCCTCGAGGCCTCCGAGGTGCCGGTCCTCGACGGCGAGGGCCGAGCCGTGGGCTGGGACGGGATCGTACGGGACGTCACCGCCCGCAAGCGCTTCGAGCGGGAGCTGGAGCTGGCCCGGGAGCAGGCCGAGGCGGCGAACGAGGCGAAGAGCCAGTTCCTCGCGAACATGAGCCAC
>Ga0299906_10001378_pt1 | contig 20906 bp, 23 predicted proteins | sample RVTome_14_FD_200259 | JGI IMG/M metagenome (GOLD analysis project Ga0299906, IMG submission 200259) | Soil microbial communities from uranium-contaminated site in the Upper Colorado River Basin, Wyoming, United States - RVT145D125 (version 2) ...
CCTCGGCCTGGGCCTTGCTCATGCCGGGTCCGATGACGCCGAAGCCGACCGGCTTGCCGGTCTCGAGCGCGACGCGGACGAGTCCGTCGGCGGCGGCCTGGGTGATGAGCTTGTCGTGGTCGGTCTCGCCCTGGATGACGCAGCCCACGACCACCACCGCGTCGACGTCGTCACGCCCGGCGAGCACCTTCGCGGTGAGCGGCAGGTCGTAGACGCCGGGGACGTGGACGTGGTGCGCGACGGTGGCGCCGAGCGTCCTGGCGTGCCGGCTCGCCCAGTCGGCCATCATGTCCGTGATGTCCAGGTTGAAGTCGGCCTGCACGAGGGCGAGGCGGGGACGGTCGTCGCCGTGCGCGGCGACCGACGGGGCCGGGCTCGGCTGCGGAGGCGTGGCCGGCGGGGGGGGCGAGGCAGCCGCTGCGGGAGCGGCGGGCGGCGACGAAGGGCGCTCCGGGGCACGGGCCTCCGCGCGGGGGAAGCGCAGGGTCGGGGCGCCTCGTGGTTCCGGCGCAGGCGTGGATGGCGGGACGAGGGGGGGCTCCGTCGGGGCCTGGGACTCCGTCAGGGCGGGGCCTGTCGGCGGGGACGCCACGTCCGGTGTCTCCGCGACCGCGGGAACGGTGGGGGTCTCCGCCGCGATGGGCTGCGTCTCGGCGGGCTCCTCGGACGCCACGGGTTCCTCTGGTGTCTCCGGAAGTGTCGGCGGCGGGGATTCCGGGGGGGTCATGGGCTCCGGCGCAAGCTCGGGGGCCGCCTCCGGCTCGGGGACGGAGGGCATGGAAGCGGGCGGAGACGTGGGCGCGGGAGCCGGCGCGGGCGTGTTCTCCGGCGCGGGGGCGGACCCGCCCCGGACGTTCCGCGGGTCGGCCTCGGGCCGTGGCTTGGCGCGCTCGTAGACCTCGAACTCGTCGGTCTGGTGCGTGAGCTTCGACTCCGCGGGCTTCTCGTCGCTCCGCTGGCGGTCCATCATGGCCTCCAGCGCATCCTCGTTGAGTGCCATCCCCGTCCTTTGAAGGATGTGGTCCTATGAATGGCCTTCGACCTGAAGCGCCGGCTCGAAGGGACCGACGTCCTGGAAGCCCTGCCGCTGCCCGGTGCCGGCGCGGCGCGTCAACTGGGCGGGGTCCTCCATCATCCAGTACGCGTTCGTGGCGTGCTCCCGGACGCGGTTCTCGACGACACGGACGAGCTCGTCAGGGTCTTCCGTCTCGTCCATGTGGACGATGACCTCCAGGGCTGGCTTGGCCGTGGCGTGCATGGCGAGCTGGATGCCGAGGCTGGCGTCCTGGGCGCATTGCTTGTCGATGGGCTCAGGTCCGGCCATGCCGCAGCAGACGGCGATGTCGGCACCCGCCTCGAGGAGCCGCCGCGCCGCGATGCCGAGGTCCTTGAACCCGGGGACGGTGACGTAGCGGATGCGCTCGTCGTCGACGCCGTGACGGTGCAGTTGGTCGATGGCGCGGGGGCCCATGCGGGCCACGGCGAACGTGGTGTCCACGACGGCGTAGACGGCGGTGCCGGGTGCGGGCCCCTTCTGCCGCTTCGCCCAGGCGTCGGTGATGGCGTCGAGGTCGGTCATGGAACCTCCCCGGGAGCTGCGTCCGCCGGGCCGGTCGTCTTGGCCCGCTCCTGCTGGCGGAGGTACAGGAAGGCGAGGCCGCTCAAGACGCACACGGCGAAGATGAGGAAGATGCCGGCCAGGACAAGGGCCTGGGCCATGACCATCATCAGCACGCCCAGGGACAGCAGGAAGACCGCCAGCGCCGCGTGCGACGGACGTGCGCGCCAGGCTTGGAGACGCCGCGGGTCGGCCTCGATCACGCGCGTCCCCCGTACAGGCTCTTCTCGGCGGCGCGCCGGGCGATGCGCTCGATGATCTTGCGGGTCCCGTCCAGGTCGCCTTCCTGGTGGCTGAGGCGGACGACCTGGCAGGGGACGCCGCGTTCGGCCGAGCGGCGGGCGACGTCGGCCTCGTCGTAGGGCTGGTCGTAGCCGAGCGCGATGATGTCCGGGCGCAGCTCCTCGACGATCTTGTAGTAGTCGCCGCGGTGGCCGAGCACGGCGGCGTCGACGGGCTTGAGGGCCTCGACCATGCGGCGCCGCTGCTCCTCGGGCAGGACGGGGGGATGCTTCTCGCGGGCGGCGGACTCGTCGCGGGCCAGGACGACGACGAGCTCGTCGCCGAGGGACTTGGCCTCTTCGAGCATGACGAGGTGGCCGGGGTGGAGGATGTCGAAGACGCCCGTCGTCATGACACGGATGTGGGGCCGGGGGCCCTGGGCCGGGCTCACCGGGCGGCCACCGGGTCGGCCGTGGGTGTCGGGGCGTGGTGCGTGGCCTGCCATGCTTCGAGCACTTCCTGCCCGGTCAGGAAGACCAGGCTGTGCTCTTTGGCGTAGGCCATGGCGTCTTTTTTGGATCGCGCTTCTCCGGAGCGGGGGTCCATCATCTCGCAGACCGTGGTGCAGGGCACGAGCCCGGCCAGGCGCGCGAGGGTGAGCGACAGTTCGGTGTGGCCCTGCCGGGTGGCGAGGCCGCCGGGGGCGCCGTTGAGGAGGGGGACGTGGCCCGGGCTGCGGAAGGAGGCGCCGAGTCGCTTGCGGGCCGCTTCGGCTCCGATCCCTTCGAGGTCGGCAACAAGCGCCGCCAACGCCGTGACGGTGAGGCTGCGGTCGTCGTCCGTGACGCCGGTGAAGGTGCCCCGGTGGTTGAGCGTGAGGCCGAAGGCGGGCTTGCTCCCGTCGTAGCGGATGTCGTCGGGGAGCAGGCTCCGGAGGACGGGGTTGTCCTCGGCGGCGTCCTGGATGAGGTCGCTGAGGTAGGGCAGCCGCAGGGCCGCGTGGTGCTCCGGTGCCAGGGCGGTGCAGAGGAGGCCACCGGCGTCCATGCGCATGCGCCGCACGGCTTCGGGCGTGGCGTGCTGGGAGGCGACGACCATGTCGGTCTCCTCCTCGCGTCCGTCGGCGTCGTACAGGAGGACGATCTCGCCGCGTCGGAGCGCCTCGAAGGCGGCCTCGAGGGGGGTCACGGGGACGGCCACGCCCCCATGGCATATCAAGGATGAGTGGCTACGCGATGATGGGTCGCCGGTGGGGGGATCCGGACCGAGGTCGAGGCGCCGGGGCGGGGAGCGCGGGCCTACGCGGCGACCGGTGCTTCCAACTCGTCATCCTCGGCGGCCTCGACCGTCGCGGACTCCCAGTTCTTGCGGTACTTCGTGACGTAGCCCGCGATGCGGTTCCGGTACACGGTCGTCTTCACGTCGGTGAGCTCGTCGACGACCTTCTTGTTGTGCTCGAAGTCATCCGAGAACTGGTCGTTGTACTTCTTGACCAGGTCGATGGCCACGCGCTTGATGTAGGTCGGACGGATGTTGCCCATGGAAAGACATCTCCCCGCAGGAGGGTGCAAGCCGCCGAGGACCGGACGTGGCCTATAACCGTATCGGCCGATGGCATCTTCCCTTCCGGGGCCTCGACAGGGGCGTGCAGGGCCTCCTCCGTTCCTGTTCGGAGGTTCCTTAAGGAAGTTCCCGGCTTCGTCCGCCTGGGATGCACATGCAGCAAGGCATAGGCCGAGCCGGCTACCGGCTCCTCGCCCTCGTCTTCTTCGCGGTCGGGCTTCTCGGGCTCGCGGTCGCCTGGGCCGCGACCCGCATCGACGTCTCGCCCGTCTTCCAGGCCGTGGGCCTCCTCACCGCCGCCGTCGGCCAGGCCCTCCTGCTGCTCGCGTTCTTCGCCGCCTCCCTCAACCCCACTGAAACGGCGACGGCCAAGCCACCGGCGCCCAAGGCGGCCCGCCCCGCCCCCCACCCCTCGCCTCGCCCGTCCCCGTCGGCCTCCCTTGACTTCGAGTACCCGGACACGCAGCCGGCCGCCAAGGCCGCCCCCGAGGATCTCGTCCTCCCCAAGGCGTTCCAGGACGGCCCGCGCGCGGACGCTCCGCGGGACCACGAGGGGCTCGTGACGTTCGAGGCGGTCCACAAGCCGGAACCGCGCACGCCGGGCCACCCGCTTGCCGACGCGCGAGCCGCCGACCCGCCCGCCGACCAGGCCCCCGCCGACCCGCCGCACGCCGGCCGCCCCGCGCCCGAGAGGCGGGACCCGCGTGCCGAGATGCGGGAGCGGTACACGCGCAACACGCCGACGCTGCGCGCCGTCTTGGAGGAAGCACCGAAGACCGAGGCCCCGGTCGTCCGCGCCGAGCGCTGCCCGGAGGACTTCGACCCCGACTGGATCCCCGACGGCAAGACACGCGGGCGCTGCGGCGGCTGCGAGACCCTCGTCCTCGCCCCGACGGCGCGGCCCATCCGGCTGAAGTGCCCGCAGTGCGGGCGCGTGACGCTCCTGGCCTGAGTCCCACGACCTGCCCACGTGCCGGTCACGCTCCACGATGTGCCCTCGTCATCCGCCGCCGAGCCCTTGGCCGACGAGGGCAGCGCACGCGATGCGTCGTGGGGCCGGAGCGCAGCGACGGCCCCACTTGATCGAAGGGTCGAGCCTTTCGAAGCCCGCGCGGGGTGCTGCCCGAAGGGCAGGGTCCTGGCGCTTCGGCGTCCTCCCATCGCTTCGCTCCGGGGCGGCGCTCCCGCGCCGCCTTGCCCTCATGCTTCTCTCCCGACGGACGTGATGCGGACGGAACCGTGTTGCATGATCGAAGGCGTGACCAACGATGCTATGTCGATGACGCTGACCGACACCCTGCCACATCGATGACGGTGACGTGGGCGGAACCATGTTACCTGACCGAGGGCGGTGGCCTGGACGCTGCTTCAGGGATGGCGGTGAAGCGGACCGGAGCCTTCACGCCACCACGCGCCTTCCGGGGCGCCGTGCCCGTCCACGTCCGCCTCGACGTCACCGAGCCCGGGACCCACCTCGTGCGCGTGACGATGCGATTCCCCCCCACCGGGGACCGCGAGCGCCGCTTCCGCATGGCCGCCTGGGTCCCCGGCTCGTACAAGATCCGCGACTTCGGCCGCCACGTGCAGGACATGGGGTGCCGCCTGGACGGCAAGGCGGCGCGCGTGGAGCAGACCGGCAAGGACGAGTGGACCGTTCGCGCCGCGGCCGACCGCGAGGTCGAGCTCGCTTACCGCGTATACTGCCGCGAGCTCACCGTCGACACGAGCCACGTGACGAACGACCACGCGCACCTCTTCCCGGCGACCCTGGTCCTTTACGACGAGCGGAGCCGCGGCGAGAAGCACCGCCTGGAGGTGGAGTCGCCGCCCGGGTGGCGGCTCTGGTCCGGTCTCGAGACGCCGGCTTTCCGCGGGACCCTTGAGGATGCCGACGGCTACGACCATCTGATCGACTGCCCGATCGAGTGCGGGCCGGCGGACGGGTACCATGTCGCGACGTTCAACGCGCGGCGCAAGAAGCACCGGCTCGTGGTGTGGAGCCCGCCGGAGGGCGTGGACTGGAAGCGGATCGTCCACGACATGCGCGCCATCGTGGAGGAGACCGCCCGGGTGTTCGACGGCCTGCCGTACGCGCACTACACGTTCCTCGCGCACGTCGCGAAGGACCACGGCGGCGGCCTTGAGCACCGCAACAGCACCGTGCTGGGCCTCGACCCGCTCGCGCTCACGAGCGACGAGAAGATCATGACGCGCTTCCTGCCGCTCGTCGCCCACGAGTTCTTCCACACGTGGAACGTGAAACGGATCCTCCCCGCCGCGTTCCGGCCCTACGACCTCCAGCGCGAGGTCTACACGGGCCTCCTCTGGCTGTTCGAGGGCGTCACCAGCTACTACGAGCTGCCGATCCTGTACCGAGCGGGGGTCTTTGACGACCCGTCCTGGGGCAAGGTCGTCGCGGAGATGCTGAAACACTACGAGATGGCCCTCGGGCGCTCGCGCCGCCCGGTCACGGAGGCGAGCCGCCTCACCTGGACCCTTCTGTACCAGCCGCACGAGCACAACGTCAACCGGAACGTGAGCTACTACACGAAGGGGCTCTTCGTCGGCCTCTGCCTGGACCACCACCTGCGCATGGAAGGCGTCCGGGGCGGCCTCGACGCCGTCATGCGCCACCTCTGGAACGAGTACGGGAACGGACGCGGCGTGCCCGAGGACGGGGTCGCCCGCATCGTGGAGGAGGCGACCGGCGTCGATGTGTCGCGCGTGCTTGGCAACTGGACGAACGGCACGACGGAGCTCCCGGTCGACAAGGCGCTTCGCGACCTCGGCTGGGATGTGGAGCGTGCCCTGCCCGATGAGAAGAGGCCTCTCGGCCTCGGCGTCCACTTCAAGGCCGCCACGTCGAGGATCGAGCGTATCCCCGAGGACTCCCCCGCGTGGAGCGTGCTGCAGCCCGACGACGAGCTCGTCGCCGCGGAGGGATACAAGTGGGCCGCGGACGCTTTCGCCGAGCACGCCGCCACGCGGGAGGCGGGCGACCTGGTGCGGCTGCACGTGTTCCGCGAGGGGCGCCTGCGCGCATTCGACGTTCCGCTTCGCGAGATGCCGAAGGACAAGATCACCGTGAAGCCCCGGAGGGGGGATGCCGCCGCCACGCGGCGGCGCAAGGCGTGGCTGGGCGAGGGGGCCGCGGAGGCGAAGGGCGGCGGCACGACGGGACAGAGGGTGCGGCGGTCGAAGCCGCGCAAGGTCTGACGGAAGCCCGTGGCTCACGCGGCCGCGGCGCCCGCCGGGGCATGGTAGCGGCACGGTGCACCCTGCTCCTCGCAGAGCGGGCAGACGAGTACGGCATCCCTGTCCATGTGGACAGGCGGGAAATCCCCGCCGGGGCCTATCAACGTGCCGGATCGGCGCTCGGGGACCGCTCCAGCGGCCGCTCCGCCAGCCGGCCCAGGACGTCCCCCAGGACGGCGACCGCCCGCTCCAGCTCCGCCAGGTCGAGCCGCTCGTGCGGCGTGTGGTCCAGGTCCGAGTCGCCGGGACCGTAGGCCCCGATCGGCACACCGGGCCACGCCTGCGCGAGGAGGTTCAGGTCGGCCGTGCCGGTCTTGCGGAGGAGCCGGGGGGCGGCCCCTCCAGCGCGGACGGCCGCGCGGAAGGCAGCGGCAAGCGGCGAGCGGGCGTCGCCCATCGCCGCGGGCACGGCCTCGTCGACGTCGAGCGAAACGCTGTGCGCCGTGGCGACCGCCCGCACGTCTTCGACGAGCGTGCCCGGATCCACGTGGGGCGGCAGGCGCATCTGGAACCGCGCCGTGCCGGCGTCCGAGAGGCCGTCGTTTCCGGCCTGCACGGCGTCCAGGCGCCCGGAGAGTCGGTCGAAGCCTTCGGCGAAGCGGTACCGCGTGCGCAGTTCCTGCCAAGTGTCCAGCAGAGCCTCCGCCGCGGTGTTGCCCGGATGCCCCCCGTGCACGGGTTCGCTGCGCGTCGAGAGGGCGCCGCGCACGATGCCTTTGTAGCCGAGCGTGAACGCGTCCGCGCCGCTTGGCTCGCCGACAAGGATCCAGTCGGGGGCCGGCCCCGTCCAGGCGTCGATCGTTTGCCGGGTGCCGCGCGAGTCGCCCTCCTCACCGACCGCGGCGACCAGCCGCAGCGAGATCCCTGGGTCGCGGAGCCGCTCGCGCGCCGCGATGTACGCGGCCACCAGGCAACCCTTGGCATCGACGCTGCCGCGGCCCCAGAGGACGCCGTCCTCCACGCGCACGGGGATGTGTCCGGGCACGGTGTCGATGTGGCCGACGAAGAGGAGCCGCCTCTCCCCGCGTCCGGCCTCCAGGACCAGGTCGCCGGCCGCGTCGACGGTCGTCCGGAACCCGTCGGCCTCGGCCTGTCGGCGCAGCCATGCGACGGCGGCCTCCTCGTCCCCCGTGACGCTGGGGATCCGGACGAGGCCCTCAAGGAGATCCGCTGCGGGCAGCCCGCCGGCCCGACGCACTTCCTCAGCCATGCGCCGCCCCCAGCGCCTCGCCGACGGCCGCCACGGTGGCGTCGAGGTCCGCGGCTTCGATCGTGAGCGGCGGCAGGAACCGCACCTCGGTCGTGCCGGCTGTGAGCGCGAGGAAACCCTGCCCGGCGAGCGTTGCGAGGACCGGGGCCGGGCGCACGCGGAGGTCGAGGCCCACCATGAGCCCGGCACCACGGACGCCGCGGACGAGGGGGTGCCCGAGCGACGAGAGCGCGCCGCGGAGGCGCTCCCCCAGCCGTTCCGCCCGGGGCATGAGGCCTTCGCCCACGAGGACGCTGAGTGCAGCCTCGCCCGCGGCGCAGACGAGGGGCGAGCCGCCGTACGTGGAGCCGTGGCCGCCCGGCGGGAGCGCAGCGGCGAGGTCGTCCGTGACCGCGCAGGCGCCTACGGGGAGGCCGCCGGCGAGACCCTTGCCGAGCGTGACGGCGTCCGGGACGACGCCCGATGGCGCGGAGGCGAGGAAGGTGCCCGTGCGGCCCATGCCGCTCTGCACCTCATCGAACACGAGGCGCGCGCCCGTGTCGTCGCAGACCTCGCGCGCCGCTCGCAGGAACCCCGGGCTCGCGGGCCGGATGCCGCCCTCTCCCTGCACGGGCTCCAGGATGACCGCGGCGGTGTCCCGGGTGACCGCGGTCTGGAGGGCCCCGATGTCGTCGAGCGGTGTGAAGTCCGTCTGCGGCAGGATGGCGGCAAAGGGCGCGCGGAAGGCGGGGCGGTGCGTCGCAGCGAGGCTTGCCGTCGTGCGGCCGTGGAACGACCCCACCGCGGCGACGAAGCGCCCTCTCCCGGTGGCCGCGGCGGCCAGTTTCAGCGCGCACTCGTTCGCCTCGGTGCCGGAATTGGCGAGGAACGTGCGCGCCATGGGCGCTGGCAGCAGGTCGTGGAGCTGCGCAAGGAACGCGCCGCGCGTCGGCGTCGGGACGGTCTGGGCCACGTGCAGCAGGCGCTGCGCCTGGGCGCGCACGGCCGCCACGACGGCCGGGTGGTTGTGCCCGACGACGGCGACGCCTTGGCTCGCGCCGCCCAGGTCGAGAAGCGTGCGCCCGTCGGTGGTCCACAGCGTCGCGTTCTCGGCGCGCTCGACGGTGAAGGGTTTCGGAGGGAACGCCCGCAGGGACCGCTCCTCGCCGACGGGCAGGGCGGGGGCGGCTTCCCGGGCGGACCCCGGCGTCAGGCGGCCCGCGCTCACGCGACCACCGTGCCTTGCCCCGAGAGCGCCGCCTGGACCGGATGCTCGCCGCCGCAGCCGCCGAGCACGACGCGCCGGACGCCGCCGTCGAGGGCCTCGCGGACGCCGAGGAGCTTCTTTCGGAAGCGGCCCTTGGCATAGTCCTCGAAGCGGTCGATGCCGTCGCGGGGGATGTGCCGGACCAGCGAGGCAGGGTCCTCGGGGTCGCGCAGCAGACCCGGCACGTTGCTGAGGACCAGCAGGTCGCTCGCGCCGAGCGCGGCGGCCACGGCGGCGGCCGCGCGGTCGCCGTCCACGTTGACGGCTTCGCCCGAGTCGGCCAGGGCCGGGAGCGTCAGGACGGGACGGTAGCCGCCATCCAGGAGCAGACGGAGGAGATCGGCGTTGACCGTGTGGATCCTTCCCGTGAGGTCGTCGCGGAGGAGCATGCGGCGCCCGTGCTCGACGATGCGGAGGGCCTCCTTCCGCACGGCGCGCCAGAGGCCCCCGTCGACGCCGGATAGGCCGACGGCGTTGCAGCCCAGCCCTTGCAGGCGGGTGACGAGGTCGTTGTTGATGCGGCCGCGGTACACCATGCGGATGAGGTCGACCGTGGCGGCGTCCGTGACGCGGCTCGTGTGGCCGCTCGGGCTCGTGACGAAGCGCGGCTCGTGGCCGAGGCGGCGGCTCGTGGCGTCCAGTTCCGCGTTGCCGCCGTGGACGAGGACCCAGGACCGGTCGAGCGCGGCGAGGTCCGTCAGGACCGGCTGTGGATCGATGCCGGAGGCGCCGCCGAGCTTGACGACGAGCGGAGCGACGGGGGAAGTGGCGTCGCCCATCGTCACACCGGGTGGGGGGGCAGTTGCGTCAGGCCCGTGCTCTCGGGCAGGCCGCGCACGACGTTCATGCACTGGACCGCGCTGCCGGAGGCGCCCTTGACGAGGTTGTCGATGGCGCATGTGGCGACGATGCGGCGCCCCTCGGCATGGAATCCGACGTCGGCGAAGTTGGAGCCCGCGACGAGGACCGGGTCGGGTCCGCGGTGGACGCCGTGGCGCTCCTTCACGACGCGGACGAACGGCTCGTCGCCGCAGACCGCGCGCCACATGCGCCACAGGTCCTTCTCGGCGGGCGCATCGTCGGGCAGGAGCACGTGGCAGGTGGCAAGGACACCGCGCACGAGCTCCACGGCGTGGACGCTCATGTGCAGGTCGGTCGGTCCGCATTCCTGCAGGACCTCGGCGGCGTGGCGGTGACCCGTCGGAGCGTAGAGGCGGAGGCTGCGGCTGCGCTCGGCATGCATGCCGGCGGGGTTGGCCTCGGCGCCGGCGGCGCTTGAGCCGATCTTGGCGTCGACGACGACGCGGGCGCCGGCGAGCAGGCCAGCGCGGGCGAGGGGGAGGAGCGCGAGGTTCGTGGCCGTGGCGATGCAGCCGACGCCGGAGACGAGACGCGCGCCCGGAAGGTCGGAGCGGCGGGTCTCGGGCAGGCCGTACACGGCCTCGGCAAGCAGATCGGGGGCGCTGTGCGGCGTCCCGTACCAACGCTCGTACGAGGCGGCGTCGCGCAGGCGGAAGTCGGCGGAGAGGTCGATGACGGTGCTGCCCTGCTCCAGCAGGCGCGGCACGACGGCCATGGCCTCCGTGTGCGGCAGGCATGTGAAGACGAGCTCGGCGTCCGGCAGGCCGTCGCGCGCGGCGAACCGGAGGTCCGTGGCGCCGCGCAGGTTGGGGTGGGCGCGGTGGAGGGGCTGGCCGGCGTAGCGGCCGCTCGTGGCGCCGACGACCTGGGCGTGCGGATGCTGGAGGAGCAGGCGCAGGAGCTCGCCGCCCGTGTAGCCCGACCCCCCGAGGATGCCGAGGGTGACCGGCCGGCCGGTCCCCGCCGGAGCGGGATCGGTGCCGGCCGCCGTGAGGGTCCCGCTCAACGGCGGGCCTCCTGGACGGCGTGCTCGATGACGAGGCCGGGGATGTCGACGCCGGTGGGCGCGACGGAGTTGCGGAACTCCATGGTGTGGTTGACCTCGTGCACGAGGAGGCCGTCGGGGCCCTCCATGAGGTCGATCGCCAGCACACCGCCGCCGACGGCCGCCGCGGCGCGGAGGCAAAGCTCGTCGATCTCGTCCGTGACCGGCTGGTTCTCCGTGCGGGCGCCGCGGGCCGTGTTCGTGACCCAGTGCGGGCTGACGCGCCAGACGGCGGCCACGGTGCGCTCGCCCACGACGAAGGCGCGGAGGTCCCGGTGGATGGGACGGCCCTCGTCGTCGACGCGGTGGTTCTTGTCGATGTACTGCTGCGCGTAGTACACCTGCTGGAGGGGGTTCGGCAGCGCGTCGCGGTGCTCCAGGATCTGCTCGGCCTGCTCGCGCGAGTCGACGCGGGCCACGAGCCGGGCCCAGGAGCCGAGGGTGGGCTTCAGCACCGCGGGGTAACCCAGCTCGTCGAGGGCTCGCAGGGCGCTCTCCATGTCGAACGCGATGCGGCAGTCGGGCGTCGGGACGCCGGCGCGGCGCAGGCGCAGGCTCGTCTCCGTCTTGTCGATGCACACCGCCGCCGTGTCGTAGGCGTTCACGGCCGGCAGGCCGGCCGCGCGGGCGGCGCGGAGGACGTACAGGCCGCGGGTCCCGCTCACGGAGCGGGCGAGAAGCACGTCGCCTTGCAGGCCGCCGCCGTCCAGGTCCAGGACGACCTCGGCGTCGTGGAGGGGCAGGACGCCGACGCCGCGGTCCCGGGCGGCGTCGAGGAGCATGCGCTCCTCCTGCCGGATGCGCGTGTAGAGAAGCCCGACCTGCGCCATAGCCCATCCCCTTGGCTTGCCGGCGGCTACTCGCCCCAGTCCTCTTCGATCTCGGGGGCGGGCTCGACCCGGAGCGGCGCGAGCGACACCACTTCCAGCTCCGCGCCGCAGCCGGCGCAGTCGAGGATCTCACCGGTCATGGTGGGGGCGGCGTCCATGGGGGCGGCGCATTCGGGGCACTCCACGGCGAAGGTCATCGTTGTTTCCATGAGATTCGTTGTCTCCTTGTGCGGATCCGTAGCACTTTCCGGGAAGTGCTGTCAGGAACCGCGGATAAAGCACGCTAAAACAGCCGCATATATGAATATATCTGCGCTTTCCGTACGAAATCCGTGGAAACACATGCCGCGGTTACGGCGATCCGTGATCCTCTCCGGCCGGCCGTTCCCCCCCCCGCCGCACCTTGAAGGCGGTGCGGGGCCTTGGCCCGGCATGGCGGGACGTGTCGTGGGACGCTGGGGCGCGGCTTGGCGGGTCGCGGCAGCGCTCATGGCGGCCGGTCGCTTTGGGATGCCCCAGCGACCAGGATACGGCGACACCGCAGCCTGCGCCGCCGTGGGGGCGACGGTCGACCCGGCGGTCATCACGCCGCACGAACACACGACCGTGTCCGGCGTCGTCACGAACACGTGCGATATGCCCGTGTTCCTCTCAAGCGGTCCCTGCGCGGCCCAGGGGCTGCAGGCGGTCACCGTGGATGGACCCGGCCCCGGATCCGCCTAGGCCCCTTGCGCCTCGCCTACGGGGCCGCCGAAGCGGGCCCCTGCAACTCCCGTTCGGCCTACTCCTTCGTCACCACGACCACCCTACCCCCTCACGCAAGGAGAAATGACACGTCGACATGGAACGGGACGCTGCGCGGCGAGTCCATCGAGCAGGCATCACATGGAATCTACACCGTGGCGGTCCGGCTGTCCGACGACAGGGTCCACCAGAACGTCACGGTGCGCCTCGTGCGATCACCGGACCCGGAACGCGTCCGCCCAGCCGTGGAAGCGGTCCGCCGCTGCCGCGTAGGCGGCGGCCGGATCGCCCCCCGAGGCCACCAGGCCGGGCATGCCCTCCGCCCGCGGCAGGTGGTCCTGCATCGTGGGGCGGTCGGCCCGGTACAGGACACCGGTCGGCACCCCCTCGGCGTCGCGCGCCACCCGGTGCGCCGCCTCAAGGTCCATCGCGTCGTGGCCCCGCTTCGCGAGGTCGTACGTATGCTCCCGGAAGAACGCGTAAGTGTTCAACTCGTTGTACGTGACGCACGGGCTCTGCACGTTGATCAGGGAGAAGCCGCGGTGGCGCACACCCTCCTTGAGGAGCGCCACGAGCTGCTTCATGTCGCCGGAGAACGCCTGCGCGACGAACGTGGCGCCGCCGGCGAGCGCCAGCTCCAATGGCCGCACCGGGTCGGCCATGGGGCCCATCGGGCTCGCCTTCGTCGACATCGTGGCCGGCGTCGTGGGGCTCGTCTGCCCCTTGGTCAGTCCGTACACCTGGTTGTCCATCACGATGTACGTCACATCGATGTTCCGGCGCGCCGCGTGCATGAAGTGCCCGAGGCCGATGCCGAAGCCGTCACCGTCGCCGCCCGCGACGAGCACCGTCAGATCCGGGTTGGCGAGCTTGATGCCCGTCGCCGCCGGCAACGCGCGCCCGTGGATGCCGTGGAAGCCGTACGTGCGGAAGTACGCGGTGATGTTGCCCGAGCACCCGATGCCGGAGACGAGCACCGTGTCCTTCCGGGCCAAACCCAGATCCGCGGCCGCGGTCTGCATCGCGCGCAGCACGCCGAAATCGCCGCAGCCCGGGCACCAGTTCGGATCCTTGCCCTGGTACTCCTTGTGCTGGCTCATGCGGGGGCCTCCGCGGCGCGCAGGACATCGTCGCTCCGGACGGGCGTCCCATCGTAGCGGAGGACCTCGCGGACCCGTTCGTGGACGGGTAGCTCACTGCGCAGAAGGCGCGCCATCTGGGCGAAGGCGTTCGCCTCCACGACGAGGACGGGCGCTTCGTCGCCGACGGCTGCCCGCACGTCCTCACGGGGGAACGGCCACAGCAGGCGCACGGCGACGACGCGGGGACGCCGACCGCTGTCCCGCAGGCGCCGCGCCGCCTCGCGGCACGCACCCACCGACGATCCCCAGCTCAGCAGGACCACGTCCGGGTCGCCCTCCCCCTCGACGACGACGGGGGCCTGCGCCTCCGCCACGATCTGTCGCATGCGCGCCAGGCGACGGTCCACCATGGCCACGCGCACCTTCGGGTCCTCGGTCGTGAAGCCGCTTGGCGCGTGCTCCGTGCTGTTCGCGTAGTGGATCCCACCGGCCTCCCCGGGCAGCGCGGCGCGTCGCGGCGCGTCGCCCGCGTCCCCGTACGGGTGCACGGTGCCGTCCCACGCGTCCGCTCCGTCGGCGCTGCCGTTGGGTCCGCGGGCGCCCTGGCGCGCCGCCTCCGCCTCCAGGTCGACAGGTTCGACGGCCTGTTTGAAGAGGCTCATCTGCGAATCCAGGGCCACGAAGGCCGGGCACCGGAAGCGCTGCGACAGTCGGAACGCCTCCGCGGTCGCGTGGAACGCGTCGCGCACGTCCGTCGGCGCCAGCACGACGCGGACGCCCTCCCCGTGGCCGCCGTGGACCAGGTGCCAGAGGTCCTCCTGGCCATGCTTCGTCGGCATGCCCGTGCTCGGGCCCGGACGCTGGCAGTCCAGGATGACGCACGGCGTCTCCGTCGACGAGGCGAGGCCCACGGCCTCCGTCATCAGGCTCAAGCCCGGCCCGCTCGTCGCCGTGAGGGCCCGCGCCCCGGCGAAACCCGCGCCGATCACGGCGTTGAGGGCCGCCACCTCGTCCTCCATCTGCAACGCGACGCCGCCGACTTCCGCAAGCCGCGGCGTCAGGAACTCCAGGACGTCGCTCGCCGGCGTGATCGGGTACGCCGCCGCGAAGCGGCAGCCCGCGGCAAGAGCGCCCAGGCTCGCGGCCTCGTTGCCGGAGAGCCACATGGCCGGCCGGTCCTGCGGCGCCGGCGCCCGGAACCGCGGCGCTTCCCCGAACACGGCGCGGGCATGGGCGTCGCCCGCGTGCAGCGCCGCGACGTTCCTCGCCACGACCTCGTCGCCCTTGCGGCCGAACTGCTGGGCCACGGCGGCGTCGAGCACCCCGACCGGGATGCCGAGCAGCGCCGCCGACGCGCCGAGGGCCACCATGTTCTTCGCGCGCGGCATGCCGGCCTCCTGCGCCAGCCGAGAGAAGGGGAAGGCCGCCACCTCCGCGCCGCTTGTGGCCACGAAGCCCTCCACGCCCTCATCGACGAGAAGCAGGGAGCCGCCCCGCAGCCGGGCGTCCATCCGGGGCAGCACGGTCGCGTTGAACGCCAACGCGAGGTCGATGGCCGAGGGCGGACAGAGATGGCCGTCCTCCGTGAGGCGTACCGTCGCCGTCGTGTCGCCGCCGCGGATGCGGCTTGGGAAGTCCCGCTGCGTCGTCGGTCGGTACCCCGCGGCAGCGAGCGCCCGGGCGAAGGCCTCGCCCCCCGACTCCAGGCCCTCGCCCGCCGTTCCGCCGATCATCCAGGCGATGCCGCGCGCTCCGCTCACGGCATCACCTGCATCCGCACCCGCGGAGACCTTCGGCATCCGCGGCCGATCATCCACGCGATGCCGGCGCTCAAGGCTCCACCCGCGCAGGAGGAAGGACCGCATCCAAGGAGGCCAGGGCCGCCATCAGGCGACGGACCCCCGGCCCCTCCATGAATCCTTGGATGCGGGGCGGTCCGCTGACCGCTTCAGACCGCGTGCACCATCTGGCGCGACCCGTTCTCGTCCGCCTTCCTCCGATGCACGCTCTGCAGGTGGCCCCTGGCGACCGCCATGACCTCTCTTCGATCGTGACCACGGACCTGGAACCCACACCGCGGCTCGCACGTGATCTGCCTCAGTCGCGTCGCTTGCATGGGAATGGATGCACCGGCCGGACGCATCCGGCACGCCGCGATGAAACCGGCCGGCCGCGGCGATCACATCGGCTCGCCGCAGGAGGAGCAGAACCGCGCGTCCTCGGAATCCAGGGCCCGGCAGGACCGGCAACGGACCTTCACGCCATGGCCGAGGCCCCCTGCCGCCAGCCCCTCCCCGACCGCACCCGCGGCCGTCCGGAGCGCGCCCTCCGTCTCCGTCGCGAAGACCTCCGCCACCGGCTTCAGGAACGCGATGCGGGCGAGCGCACCGCCCGCGCCCACGCAGAACACGCCCGCGAAGAGCAGCAGGACAAAGTTCCGCATCGGGGCGAACGGATCGTCACGGAGCCCGTCCTCGGGTCCCCCGGCGAAGCCCGAGAACATGGCGAAGACGGCGGCGAGAAACAGCCCCAGACCCGCAACCAGGAGGACCACGCTGACCGCCCGCAGGGCACTCCGCGTCCCCGGGCCAAGCCTCATCGGTTCCACGACCGGGCAGGGGTCATCGCGCATAAGGGCTACGCGAGAGGGCCTCCCCGCAACCGAAGACCACTACGACGCAAACGTTTGCCGCCGTCGACACATCATCCAACCCCGCCGCGCTCCCCGGGCCCCATGCACGTCCAGGACATCATGACCAAAGACCCCGTCGCATGCGACGTCGGCGACAGCCTCCGCCACGCCGCCCGCCTCATGAAGGACAAGAACGTCGGATGCGTCGTCGCCCTCCGCGACGGCCGCCTCGCCGGCATGCTCACCGACCGCGACATCTGCCTTGCCTTCGCCGACGAGAAGGAGCACGACACCGTCGAAGATCTGATGACGACCGAGCTCGGCCGCCTCCACCCCGACGACTCCGTCTTCCACGCCGTCGACACTTTCCGCAGCGCCGGCGTTGTGCGACGCCTCCCCGTCATCAACCACCGCGACGAGCTCGTCGGCCTCCTCAGCATCAGCGACCTCGCCGTCGTCGCCGACGCCCTCAACAAGGCCATCTACCTCCAGGAGACCCACCAGAGCCTCGACGAGGCCCACATCCTCACCGGCGGCAAGGAGATCATCAAGGTCATCCGGCGTCCCAGCAAGGAGGACCGCATCCCCCGCAAAGAGGTCAGCCCCGCCCAGCCCGCGCACACCGGGCCCCCCGCCAAGAGCGGACGAGGCAGCGCCTAGGCACCGGTGCGTTCATAACGGAGGCGAGGGTCGCGGGGCCTACACCCTAGCGGGGTGGGGTAGCCAGGAGATCCCGGCGGGCTCATAACCCGCAGACCGATGGTTCAAATCCATCCCCCGCTATGAAACAACACGCCTGGATATGAAACAACGGACTGGATATGAACCAACGGCGCCCCGAGAGGGGCCCCGTTGCCGGTCCGGTCGAGGCGCTCAAACGTAAGAGGGAGACTCGTCAACACGTCCATTCCGGGTGGGTTCGATCGTTGCCCTCTGGACCAGCTCGTCCAACTCGGCCCGCGTGACCAGGCCCCTCTGGAACTTCAGGTAGGCCTGACCGATGCGCTCGACCGGAGTCTGCGACGAAGCCGTTGCACCCGGCAGGATGTCCCTGCGCTCCAAGCGGTCCTCCAGCATGGGTTGGTTGTAGTGGAGGTTGAAGATCTTCCACGTCACGCCCAACTGCTCCTGGGCCAGCTTCGGGTTCTGCCGCGCCATCATGGTGCCGCCGCTCTTTCGTAGAACGTGGCTCGTGATGGGCTTGCGGACGCCCGCCATCGCTGCAAGCGCCTTCAGGGTCCTGTTGATGAACTGCGCGGTCACCAGGTCGCCACGCGGCCCGATCAAAATCGGGGTCGCGCGTCCTCGCCAGTGCGGGGTCTGGGACACGAAACCCTGCCACGCGCGCAGCCGCTCGATGCAGCGGTCCGTCAGGACCGCGTCGTGCTCGTCCACGTTCTTCATGTGCTTGAACGAGAGCACCTTGCGGTCCCAATCGACGTGCTCCCACGTCAGGATCTCCGTGTTGAGGCTCCCGATGCGGCCGCACGAGCACCAAGCCAGCTCCAGGTACGTGTGGACCAGCTCGCGGTAGTGCTGGTTCTGGAACCGCTTGTGCGGCAGCGCCGCGATCAGACGCAGCATCTCGTCATCGCTGTAACGTTGCACCTTCTTCGGGCTCTGCGTGAAGTTGCGCATGATGAGTCCTTCGCCGGGTCGGCTCTGGTCCCCGAACACGGCGCGCATGAGGGAATTCCATTGCGACACGATGTGGGCCGCGTAGTCCTGGCTGATGCCGGCTTTCTCTTCCGGGTCCGCCTTTCGCAGCTCCACCAGGTGCAGCAGGAACGCCCTGTATGCACGCACGTCCGCCTCTTTCACCGAGCTTAGGTCCTTGCCCCTCTCCCGCAGATCCCGCAGGACCATGCGGACCACCATGCGCTTCTGGTTCCGAGTGACGGCTTCCAAGTCCTTCCTGTCGGACTCGAACTCCATCAGGCACGCGACCGCCTCCTCCGGCGACTTGCCGGCGAAGTCGGCGCGGTCCAGGAACCGTTGCGGGGGTGTTTCCGGGGCAATGAACTCACCGAAGCTCGGCCGAGGCTTCGGGGGCGCCATCTCTCGACGTCACCTCCTGGGCCTTTGACGCCTCGGCCCAGGAGGCGGATGGGTCTCCGCGTGAAGGACATTGCGTGGAGGGAAGAGAAGGTACGTGACGGGCGCGCACGACGAGGCGGCTGCGGAGGACGCCATGCGCACGCAGAAGGTCCATTTCCTCCTTGTAGCGGGCGGTGATCACGCCAAGCGCCTCGTCGCAGACCTCCTGCAGGTAGCGTTCCAATGCCGCCACCGCGTCGCGGCCTACGCGGCCGCCCGTGGAATCGTGCAGCAGGGCGTGCAAGTGGGTGAGGCTGATCAGGCGTGAGACATGGCGCGGCGGCCGACTCCTCGGGATGCCGCGCGCCCGGGCGCGGGACTGTTCCAGGGGCGCCTCAGAGGCCCCCGACCGGGATTCCCGGGACGGATGTATGGCAGGGTGGGACCGCCGTGGCGGAGAATCGCCCTCGCTGAGGAGGCCGCCCTGGTCCGCCATCGGCGCGTTTGGCGGCGGCCCGAATTCTACGTTCGCAGGCGACATGGCAAAACATGCCGGCCCGCTGGTTGCATGATATACCTGCCGGCGCAAACGGCACCATTAGGTCGCGTGCGGGCGACGCAGAGGCGAGCGCTAGAGATACCGGGGCCGTTCGGGGAGCCCTTGTGCGCCGCTTTCCGAGGCGGAGCGTCGGCAGCGGACTGCGTCCATGAGACAAGGAACGCGTGCCCACCAAGTAACTCTTCGACGGAACCTGGACGTCCTTCTCGAACCCGACCGTCTCCGCCACCTGCCACCGGGCCGATGGCTAGAGAGTATTTCATAACCCCTTTGTACCCATGATCTCCTGTCGAACCGGGGATGCACATGCCGCCTGCGGTGACTCGGCAGCCGAAGCCAGAATTGACGGATGCGCGGTGGAAACATCTGGAGCCGTTTCTTCCAAGGGAACCCAAGAACCCGAACGGCGGTCCGAATCCGCGCAGCAACCGCGAGTGCTTGGAGGGCATCCTTTGGGTTCTTCGAACGGGTGCGCGGTGGCAGGACATGCCACCGGAATACCCGAGCGGTTCGACGTGCTGGCGTCGCCTCAAGTTCTGGGAGGAATCAGGCATCTGGCTCAAGATCTGGCGCGCGTTTCTTGCAGATCTGGACGAACGTGGCCGCATCGACTGGACCGAGGCCTTCCTGGATGGCAGCTTCGCCCCCGCAAAAGGGGGGGCGAACTCGTGGGCAAAACGAAGCGCGGAAAAGGAATGAAATGGATGGTCACCACCAACGGCCAGCCACTTGGGAATACAAAGACCAAATGATGGGCTTCGCCGCGTTCTTCACCGAAGTCACCATCGGCCTCAACAGCCAGACAGTTCAGATTGACGAACGGACGTCCTGACACCAGCGCAAAAGAACGAGTTTGCACGCATTATCCTAGCTCGGCCCCCGGCAAGACGAAAACGGTCGGTCACAGTAGCCGGGTGGTGTTGGGGTTCCATCTAGCGGTCCACTTGCATAGTCCCAGGAGAAGGTGAATTCAATCCCGGTCGTCGTGGGCACGACTGGCATGTATTTGATGGTCCAGTTCCCCCCCGTCGCAAAATCATTTCCGTACAGATCAGGGTACGGAATGACATCCAGATAGAGATCCCCTCCGTGTGGAAATTCCTCATGCCAGGCCACAAGACGGCCGTCCGCATCGCGCAAAGTGATGTTGCCCCCCATCGCCGAGTGCTCCCCCACGAGCGCGGCGTGGATGTCGAAACGATCCACAAAGGGTGACACGTAGACCTGAAACTCCTGACAAGGATCAAGCCCACCTTGGGTGCATGGCTTGTCAAACGCGGCCTTGCCACCCAAGCTGAAGTACTGCCATTCTTCCGCCAGGAGCTCTCCGTCCAAATCCTTCATGAACCCGTACGCCCAGTAGGCGCCGGGATTCTTCGTCTCGAACCAGATCGAGTCCGTGTTCGACTCGTTCAACGGGTTCATCATGGCATCCAGAATCTCCATGCCAATCATGTAATTGTCAAAGTATAGACATCCCATCGTCCAATGTGTCATTTCCCACAGCATTCTGTGCGGTTCATTGTCCCAAGGGTGGGTGACGCTTGAGCCATATGTACGTCGTTTAAGCTCTACGTTGTAATTGCTGGGTTGGCAGACCTGGGTGGTGGTCGATGCCGAAGGGCTTGTCATCGTCGGGGCGGGGGCCGTGGAAGTCGTGGACGATGTCAAGGTCCACGAGTGGGGTTCCTCTCCGTTGTGGGTGGATGGAGGCTCCGCCTCACTGGTGCTGAGGCACCCCGCAAGGGCTACCGCAAGCAATACCAGCGCTGACCCCAGCGCAACCGGATGCCGTCCAACCGGACGCACTACCGTTTCCGCCCGCACAGTGGACCACGAATTCCTGTAGGAACCGAACCCGGCTTCATATAAGACTTTTTGGCGAGGTACCTTGCTATACAGTTACTTCGGGGGTACTTCGGTCAGATGAGGCTGGGTCTTGAAGCGCTGCGTCAAAATCTTCAGTTCCTCAAGCAGCAATTGATCGCCATCGAACGAATTC
>Ga0299906_10001379_pt1 | contig 20900 bp, 19 predicted proteins | sample RVTome_14_FD_200259 | JGI IMG/M metagenome (GOLD analysis project Ga0299906, IMG submission 200259) | Soil microbial communities from uranium-contaminated site in the Upper Colorado River Basin, Wyoming, United States - RVT145D125 (version 2) ...
GCCTTGCGGTTTCGCCGACGTCCGCGGCCTTGCCGAGTTCGGCAATCAGCGACTGTTCGTCACACAGGTACCTGTCGCTGACCCGGTCAAGCGGGGTCAGGGAGGCCGAGGGTTGCTGGCTGAAGCGCATGTTGTCGGTTCTTCCGGAAGCAGTCGCCGGGCGGGGCGGCGATTATAGGGGAAACGCGGGTGCGTCGTCAGTCATCGCGGGATTCACGATTAAACTGCCGCACTTTGCGCCGGGTGCGCTTGTCGGGGCGACCTTCGGTCCGGGGCATTTGCAGTCGATCCATGCGGATACACTCGATCGCGGCCTGTCTTTTTTGCACGGAACCTTCGTCCTCGATGTAACTCGTTTGAGCTTCCGACGCCGGGCCGCGGCGCTTTGGCAAGCTGCGGACAACGACATCGTGCTGCACTCGATTTCGCAGAATCAGCAGCCGGTCGCCGGGGGACACTCGCGTGCCCGGTTTGGCGCGGTCGCCGTTGACCCTGACGTGTCCACCATTGACCGCAGCAGCCGCCTGCGTACGCGTTTTGTAAAAGCGCGCGTAGCATAACCAGCGATCGATTCTGAGGGTTTGTGTCTGTGCCTCGATCATCTGCCCGTCACCAGATTCAAAACCGTCCTGATATACTCTGCGGCCTTTGCAACCGGAGGGCAACCTCGTGCCCGCAGCACTACTTAAGTCTCTCGCAACGCAAACCGAAGCCCTCAAAGAGCAAGGCTTGTTCAAGCAGGAGCGGATCATTGCCAGTCCGCAACAGGCCGCGATCCGTGTGCGGCGCGACGGCAATACTCTCGAAGTCATCAACCTGTGCGCAAACAATTACCTGGGCCTCGCCAATCACCCGAGAATAGTCGCGGCAGCTCATCGTGCGCTGGATGAGCACGGGTACGGCATGGCGTCGGTGCGTTTCATTTGCGGAACCCAGACGGTGCACAAAGAACTCGAATCGCGTCTGACCAGTTACCTCGGAACCGAAGACACGATCCTGTACCCGTCCTGTTTCGACGCCAACGGCGGACTGTTCGAAACCGTGCTGGACGAACAGGATGCGGTGATCAGCGATGCGTTCAATCACGCCAGTATCATCGATGGCATAAGGTTGTCGAAAGCGCGTCGTTTTCGCTATGCCAACGATGACATGAACGACCTCGAGGACCAGCTCAAGGCCGCGGCAGACAGCCGTCACCGGCTGATCGTCACCGATGGCGTTTTTTCCATGGACGGCACGATTGCCAATCTTCGCGATATCTGTGCGCTGGCCGAGCGATACGGCGCACTTACGATGATCGATGATTGTCACGCGACCGGGTTTCTTGGCAAGACCGGCCGCGGCACGCACGAGTACCGGGACGTCATGGGCCGGATCGACATCATCAGTGGCACGCTCGGCAAAGCGCTCGGAGGCGCGTCCGGCGGCTTTGTTTCGGGGCGCAAGGAAATTGTCGCCTGGCTCCGGCAACGCTCGCGGCCGTACCTTTTCTCCAATACCGTCGCTCCGGTGATCGCGGCTGCCTCGATTGCGGTTCTGGATCTCCTGATAAGCGACAGCAGCCTGCGCAAGACACTGCACAACAACGCCAGGTATTTTCGCGAGGGCATGAGCAAACTCGGCTACGAGCTGAAACCCGGCGAGCACCCGATCATCCCGGTCATGCTTGGCGATGCGCGGCTCGCGACCTCGATGGCCGACAAGCTGCTGGATCACGGCATCTATGTCATCGGTTTCTCGTTTCCCGTCGTACCGAAAGGCCAGGCACGCATCAGGACACAGATGTCGGCCGGGCTGAACAGGACGCATCTCGACAAGGCACTTGCCGCATTCGCCGCCGTCGGCCGCGAACTCGGCGTCATCAATCAGGAATAAATGCCATGCGTGCATTGGTCAAGGCCAAGCCGGAGCGCGGCATCTGGCTGGAAAACGTTCGAAAGCCTGTGCCGGGGCACAACGACGTACTTATCAAGGTGCAGCGCACTGCAATCTGCGGAACCGACATTCACATTTATCAGTGGGACGACTGGGCGCGCAAAACCATACCCGTCCCGCTTGCCGTCGGGCACGAGTTTTCCGGCGAGATCGTCGAATTCGGCAGCGAAGTCAAAGGATTCAAAATCGGCGACCGCGTGTCCGCCGAAGGCCATATTACCTGCGGTGTCTGCCGCAATTGCCGTGCCGGCCGGCGTCACCTGTGCATCAATACCGCCGGCGTCGGCGTCAATCGGCAGGGCGCATTTGCCGACTATATTGCCGTTCCCGCTTTCAACGTGTTCAAACTGCCGTCGGCCATCAGCAGTGACATGGCATCCGTCCTCGACCCGCTGGGCAATGCCACACACACTGCACTGTCCTTCGACCTGGTCGGCGAAGATGTCCTCATCACCGGCGCGGGACCCATCGGCATCATGGCGGTTGCGATCGCCCGATTTGCCGGCGCACGCCACGTCGTGATAACGGACGTCAACGAATACCGGCTCGAACTGGCTCGCAAAATGGGAGCGACGATTGCGCTGAATGTAAGGAATGGATCGCTCGACGACACGATGAGGGAACTCGGCATGGAAGAAGGCTTTGACATCGGTATGGAGATGTCGGGCAATCCGTCCGCCTTTCGCGATCTGCTGCGGACCATGCACCACGGCGGCAAGGTCGCACTGCTCGGCATACCTCCCGACCAAACTGCCATCGACTGGAATCACGTCATCTTCAAAGGTTTGATTTTAAAAGGTATTTATGGCCGGGAGATGTTCGAGACCTGGTACAAGATGTCGAGCATGCTGCAAAGTGGCCTGAACATCGAACCGGTCATCACCCACCGTTTTCCTGTGGACGACTTTCAGGACGCGTTCGACCTCATGGAATCAGGACAGTCCGGCAAAATCATACTGAACTGGAACTAGCCGCCATCCGGCCACCGCTTTGGGCCATCAGCGCAGCTCGCAAAAGCAGTGCGAGTAAACCCCTTTGGGATCATTGAAGCGCAACATCGGATCGAGCGCTGATTCGACTACGCTTGTCAGTCTTTGCAACACAGACTGACGATCGACGAATCGACCCGCATCGACGCCGAGCTTCGCGACACCGTGGAGAAACTCGAGTGCCAGTTGCTCGGTGGGCGACAGTTCCTTCCGGATATATTTCCTGCCATATTCGCCCTCGTCCAGCCCGGCCAGTTCGGCGGCTGCCGCTATGGCGTCGTCGAGTCCGCCTATGGCATCGATCAGGCCATGATCAAGCGCGTCGGCTCCGCTCCACACCTGCCCCTGGGCTACCCGGTCGACGGAACTCTTGTCCATTTCCCGAAACGCCGCGACCTTGCTGATGAAATCGTCGTAACCGCGATTGATCACGAGCTGGAAAACGGCTTTTGCCTCATCCGACATCGCCCGATCGGGGCGAAACTGACCGGACCAGATACTGGTGCCAACGCCGTCCGTATTGATTCCGAGTGCGCCAAGCGATCGCTGGAAAGTCGGCAACATGCCGAAAATTCCGATCGAACCCGTGATGGTCACATCACTGGCATAGATTTTGTCGGCCGCCATCGAAATCCAGTATCCACCGGAAGCTGCGACGCTGCTCATCGAGGCGACGACCGGTTTGTCCGCGGCCCGGAGCTGCTCGATCTCATCGAGTATGACTTCCGACGCAAAAGCGCTGCCGCCCGGGCTGTCCACGCGCATCACGACGGCTTTGACTGAATCATCGAGGAGCGCACGACGCAACAATTCCGCAGTCGAATCGCCGCCGATAGTGCCGGGCGACTGGCTCCCGTTCATTATCTCTCCGGCGGCAACGATGATGGCGACGTTGTCGTCCGACTCCGTATCGCCGTCCGTCAAGCGCATGTGCGAAACGTAGTTGTCCAGCGGTGTCGCGTGATAAGCCCCATCGTCTTCCGGATCCGTACCGGCGAATTCTTTTGCGCGATCGATGAACTCATCGCGCGGCAGCAGCCCGTCAACCAGCCCGTACTTCAACGCGAGTTCTGCAAGATCTCCCTCTGCAGCTTCGAGGTCCGGGACCAGGTTGTCCAGCATGGCGTCCAGCGCTCCATCCGGCAGTTCCCGTGCTCGAATTATGTCCTCCTGGAAACGGCTCCACAGTTGATCCACCAGTAGAACCGTGGATGCTCGGTCCTGATCGGACATGTGATCGAGCATAAAGGGCTCGACTGCAGACTTGTGAGAGCCGACGCGGAACACGTTCCAGTCGATCAGCAGTTTGTCGATCGCCGATTTGTAGTAATTGCGGTAAGCGCCAAAACCGCTGAGGAGCACCGCACCGTCGGGATGCAGGTAAACTTCGTCGGCGCGGGACGCCAGGTAGAAAGCGCCCTGGCCGTAAAAATCCGCGACCGCAATCACAGGCTTTTCCGAAGTCCGGAAATCATCGATCGCCTCGCCGACGCGCTGCAGCTGGCTCAGGCCGCTGCGCCCGAGGCTGTCCAGGTCCAGCACCACTCCTTCGATACGATCGTCATCCTTTGCAAAGCGCAATCCGTCGACGACATCCTGTACCAGTGTCTGCGGTTCGGATTCGCCGAGCAACTCGGCTATGGCACGATCGTACGGGTCACCTTCGAGTTCCTCGACCAGGCTGCCATAGGGTTCGATCAACAGCGCCGATTTCGCCGGCAGGAGCGGCCCGTTCGACGACAGGGCAGCAAAGAAGATGCCGAAAATAAACAGCAGCAACAGCAAGTGCAGTACTTTTCTGAGCGCATCGACTCCCGTCCACAGAACCGAGAACAGTGACTTCAGTACTCTGCCTATACTCATTTAATGCTCCGTAACGCCGATGACCGGATTTCCAGGTTGCTGGGACATAGTGTAGCGCCGTATTGTTCCGCCGGCACTCGTGCAGGGCACTACAGATACTTGCACGGTCATTCTGCCAACAAGGACAACGACAGTGCCGGCCAGTAGGTAATTATGATGACCGACAGCAGCAGGATGAGCAGGAATGGATACGTCGCCGAGTACACCTGCATGATAGGCCGATCGAATCGGTAGCTCGCGATGAAAAGATTCAGTCCGACCGGCGGCGTGAGATAGCCGAGCTGCATCGCCGCCAGGAAAACGATGCCGAGGTGAAACTCATCGACTCCGTATTGCGCGGCTATGGGCAGGATCAGCGGCACCACCAGCACGATCGCGGAAAAAATATCGAGAATTGCACCGAGTATCAGGAGGAAAATCAGCAACAGCAGCAGAAAGCTGAACTGGCTCGTGACCATCTCCGTAACAATGGCCAGGAGCTTCTGCGGTACCCCAGCGTCGATCATGTAATTCGTCGATGCCAGAGACACACCCAGGATGATCAGGATGCCGCCGACCAGCAGCATGGAATCGCGCATCACCTTCGGCAAGTCGGGAATCCTGATTTCCTTGAGGATGAAGACCTCGACGATCAATACATACAGAGCAGTTACCGCGGCAGCCTCGGAGACCGCAAAAAAACCGGAGTAAATGCCGCCGAGCACCACGATCGGCAACGGCAGTTCCCATTTCGATTCGCGCAGCGCCTCACCCACCTCGCGCAGCGAGAACGAGTTCAGGGGTTTCCGGTTACTGCGATTGATCCAGAGGCTGTACGCCGAAAGCATGACCAGCATCAGCATTCCCGGCAGCAGCCCGGCACGAAACAGGCCGTCGATCGAAACTTCCGCAACGACGCCGTAAAGAATCAGCGGCAGCGACGGCGCAAACAGCAGGCCGAGACTCCCGGATGTAGTCACCAGGCCGAGATTGAAGTCGTCGGGATAGCCGTCCTTTTGCAGGGCCGGGTACAGTATGGCGCCCAATGCGATGATAGTGACGCCGGAAGCCCCGGTAAAAGCAGTGAAGAATGCGCACGCAGCCAATGCGACCAGAGCGAGGCCCCCGGGCATCCAGCCGAGCACTGCACCGGTGAGCCGCACCAGTCGGTGCGGCGCATTGCTCTCGCTGAGCAGGTATCCGGCGAAAGTGAACAGCGGGATTGCCGAGAGAAATGGCATGCCGGCGATGCCGAGTATCTCGACCACGATCGCCATGAAGTCGATGCCTTCCTTGTGATAGCCGAGCAATGCGCTCGCCGCGATAACCGCAAAAAGCGGCGCACCGAATATTGCCAGCAACGCCAGCAGCGCACCGAACAGCACTACGGTTCTCCCCCGCCCGCATGCGGATTGTCCCGGTCGGTCGAAAACACACGGAACACGTCTTTCACGGCCGCAAGGAAAAACCGGTAACACATCAGGCCAAATGCCACTGGCGCGATGCCGTGGACGATCCAGGCAGGGATATCGACCAGCACGGTCTCCTCGAACTCGATCGACAGCCGCACGTATCGCAACGATTGCCATGCGAGGAATCCGCACATTCCTGATGCAAAAAGGTCGACGATTATGCGCGGAAAACGCGCGTAGCGGATCGGCACAAAATGCGACAACACGTCGATGCGAAGGTGCCGGTCGTTTCTGCTCGCGGCTATCGACGCGATCAGGGCAATCCACAGCACCATGAGTTTCATCAGTTCATCGGCCCAGACAAAGCCGAAACTGAAAAAAATCCTGAGGCAGATCTGGCTGACGGCAAGCAGCATCATCGCGGCGAGCAGCACGACCAGCGACCCGTTCTCGACCGCCGTGCCCCATCGTTCGAGCCGATGCAGGATTCCGCCGATCGATGTCGCCGTCACTCGCGGGTACCGGCCACCGGCCCCGAATTCCCGACGACGGCCCCTTCGGCAGCGCCGGCCGGCAGGCTGGCCCGGTACTCGGCAATGTAGCCCTGCATTTTTTCCAGTGCCGCCATCGAGAACATGCCTTGCTGGGCCATGCTGCGATTGGTTTCGACCATCCGTTCCCGAATGGCTTCGAACTCGCCGGTATCGGGCCGTACTTCGTGCAAGCCGACGTTGATCAGCGCTTGCGTTGCCGCGATGTTTTCCTTCTCGCTCGCGGCGTCGATGCGGGTGTATATCCGCGTCAGCACGTCGCTGACGAGTTCTTTGTCAGCGGCGTCCAGGCGATCGAACGCCTTGTTCTGGATGGCCAGAAATCCCATCACGTACAATACCGGTGTAGGCGTTACGTATTTCACTTTGGTGTGCCATTGCAAAGCAAGCGCGACTACCGGTGGAATTGCGACTATGTCGACCAGGCCGGTTTGCAATCCCGTCAGTACGTCGGTCAGCGGCAGCGCAACGGGTGACAGTTGCACGGCCTTCATGGCCTCGTAACTGATCAGGTCGCCCTCGGGCAGCCAGACTTTCTTGCCCTTCAGGTCGGCGTGGCTGCGTACCGGCTCGTTCGACAGGATGATGGCAAATCCGGCCCCGGCAAAGCCGAACGTCACAAAACCAACGTCCTCGATGCCGCGCTTCATCTCGCTGTCCATGCGCTCCCTGACGTAACGAACCTCGTCTTCGGATTCAAAGACAAAAGGCAAACCGTAAATGTTCAGGTCCGCAAACTGCTTCTGGAAATCCGTCGGTGAAAACGTACCGCCCTGCAATTGACCGATCTGGATTTTTCTCAATACCTTGCTTTCGGTGCCCTGCACGCCGCCCGCATAGAACTTCATTAGCACACGCCCGACCGTCCTCTCGCGGATTTCGACGGCACCCGCGCGGAATTCCTTCATCAGCTGGGTGTTCTCCGGAGCCAGCGTTGCGATCTTGATCTGCGTTTGTGCAAGCGCCGGGTTACCGCTCACAACTCCGAGCAGCACTGCCAGCGTGATCGAATGTCGCATGATCGTTCTCCTTGTCGGCGCGCCTCGATTGAGACGCGCCCGGTCCGTGTCAGAAGTAGTCGTCAGCACTCGCAAGCAAGCCGCTTGCGTCCCGTTGCGCCAGGACGTTGGTCAGCGTGTAGCCAGGGACATGCGGATCTGCGGCCAGAACCTCGCGCAGCAACTGGTCGTGCAGCTCTCTTTCGTACATCAGGCGGGCATAACCGCGGGCAAACTCGACCTTGGTGCTCAGATCCGTCCCGTCGGTCAGATCAATGGATCGCTCGAAATACTCGCGGCCCTTCTCCGGTTCGCCACCGAGTGCCGGAGGCCGAAGCGTCGCCAGAATTCCCAGGTAACCGTAAACGGCAGCGGCTGACTCGCCGTCGCTGATCTCGAGGTAACGATTCAGAAGTGCTTCGATATGCGGCAACTCGGCGAGGGCATTCCAGTCGTCGCTGTGTGCACGGATGTAGGCGAGCGAGGACACGCTGTAGGCATAAACCGGAACCGCCTGCCTGCGGCCGAGTCCTGCAACGGAATGCTCGTACTGCTCGAACGGCATGCCCTTCCATTCACAGGAGGGAGCATAGGATTGGCACAGGCTCTTGATTCCGTAGGTTCTCGCGCGGCTGGTCAGGCGACGGGCGCGGTCCGGGTCAACGGCGAAAACTGCGCCGTACGAGGCGTAAAGGTTGGCAGCAGCCGCAAGCAGCGCCGGGTCATCAGGGCTGCCCTCGAGCAGGCTGTCGAGCAACAACAGGTAGGCCGGCGCGCCATCGCGCACGATTGCCGGGTCGTCCTGATTCAATACGGCAGCGGAAAGGTTGTCAGCGAAATTGCTGGCCGCCGATGAGATCATGGATGCACATCCGGGGCTTCCGGCCACGACCGAGAGCAACGCCAGGCTTAGCTTGATTCGCAGCCGTCGATTCATGCGTGGGAAGACCCTGTCGCGGCGGATTGGTTCAGGTCGCAAGCCACAATTTTACCATATACGGTCTGTACGACCCGTATATGCAGAAGTGTGCCGTTTCAGACTTTTTCCCGGATCCTGGCTGCCTTGCCCGTCCGGCCGCGCAGATAGTACAGCTTCGCGCGACGTACGTTACCGCGCCGCTTCACCTCGATACCGCCGACAGCAGGGCTGTAGGTCTGGAAAACGCGCTCCACCCCTTCGCCGTGCGAAATCTTGCGGACAGTGAATGACGAGTTGAGGCCGCGATTACGTTTAGCGATCACGATTCCCTCGAACGCCTGCAGGCGGTCACGGCCGCCCTCACTGACCTTGACGTGCACGACGACCGTGTCACCGGGCGCGAATTCCGGCACATCGCGTGTCATTTGTTCCTGTTCGATCGCTACTATGATTTTGCTCATCGTATTCTGCCTGCCGGCCGGAGCCGGTACTTGTGTTGCACATGCCGCCGATCAGCCATTGCGTGGCGTCAGCCCCTGTTCCTCCAAATACTCATCGAGCATTTGTTGCTGTTCGTCATTCAGTTCAATTTTCCGGACCAAGTCCGGGCGCCTGACAAAACTGCGGCCAAGCGCTTGCTTGCATCGCCAGCGGGCGATTCTCGCGTGGTCCCCGGACAGCAGCACCTGCGGCACTGACATGCCCTTTACCACTTCCGGCCGCGTGTAATGCGGGTGATCCAGCAACCCGGACATGAAAGAGTCCTGCTGCGCGGATTCCTGGTCTCCCAGAACTCCCGGGAGCAGCCTTACCACCGCATCCACCACCGCCATCGCGGCAATCTCGCCGCCGCTCAGCACGAAATCGCCAAGTGACAGCTCGAGATCGACTTCTGTCTCGATCAGGCGCTCGTCAACGCCCTCATAGCGCCCGGCGACCAGTATCAGTCCGGGCAGTTCGGCCAACTGCCGGGCCATGTCCTGATCGAACACTCTCCCCTGCGGCGACAGGTACACGACCCTCGACCCCGCGGGAGCCACCGCCCTTGCAGCGGCTATGGCCGCGGCCAGTGGCTCGAACGTCATTACCATGCCAGGCCCGCCGCCGTAAGGCCGGTCGTCGACCGAACGGTGCGGATCATCCGCGAAATCACGCGGGTTCCAGCAGTTCAGAACCGCCAGACCGCGGCTAATCGCCCGCCCGACCACACCGTGGCTCGCCACAGAGCCCGCAAATTCCGGAAACAGGCTGACCAGCTGCAGGTGCATCGTGTCAATCCCATTTCCAATCAACGCTGATCACGCCGTGCGCCGTGTCGACGTCCAGTATGACTTTGCCGGTAACGAACGGTACGAGGATTTCCCGGCCGTTCTCCTGCACCACCAGCACATCGTTGGCGCCCGTTGCCAATAGGTACGCGACCCGGCCCAGCACCCTCCCGTCGCGATCGACTACCTGCAAGCCCTGCAGATCGCCCCAGTAATACTGGTCAGCCGGCAGCGCCGGCAATTGTCCTCGCGGCACACTGATGACCGACCCGAGCAGTCCGGCGGCCGCGTCGCGATCGTCTACGCCGTCGAACCGCACGACCAGCGAGTTTCCCTGCTTCCTGCCTTCGGCGAGCGTAACGCTGTGTCGTTTCCCGGCTAGCTCCAGGGACCAGTTGCGGAACGACAATATCGAATCACGGGGCTCAGTATACGATATGACTTTGAGCCAGCCCTTGACTCCGAATACTGCCGACACCCGACCCAGTACGACTTCGCCTTCTGCGACCGTGTTGTCCTTCGCCGGCATGAAGCCACCCGCGTTTGCCGCCGTGCCTGGGGGCATTACGCCCTCCGGTACTGGATCAGGCGCTCTGTGCAGCCTTGCGTTGGGTTTTCAGCAACGCTGCCACGCGGTCGGACGGCTTCGCGCCCTTGCCGATCCAGTAATCGACCCTGTCCAGGTCAATCCGCAGGTTGACTTGCTTATCGGAGCCCAGCGGGTTGAAGAAACCCAGCTTTTCGATATACCGCCCGTCCCGACGATTGCGACTGTCGGTAACGATGAGGTGATAAAAAGGACGCTTCTTCGCGCCACCGCGCGAAAGTCGAATACTAACCATAGTCTTTCCGTATCAGTTTGACTGGCAGAGCCGCCTGCACCCGGGGCCTGCCCGAGTAAACGGCGCATTTTACGCACTTCGGCCTAAAAGTGAAGAGGAATTGCCGGAAATTTACCTGTTTTTTCGGGCTGTTAGCAGGCCGTCGCCAGGATCAGCCCGCCTGGCGGGGGCCCGGGGGCATGCGGCCGCCGGACAGCCCGCGAAGAACCTTCTGCATCCCGCCGCCCGCCATTCTTTTCATCATTTTTTCCATTTGCAGATGCTGCTTCAAGAGCCGGTTGACGTCCTGGATCTGCTGGCCACTGCCTGCCGCAATGCGCCGCTTTCTGGACCCGTTGATGATCTTCGGAAACCGCCGTTCGCCCGGGGTCATGGAATCGATGATGGACATCTGCCGTCGCATCTGCCGCTCGCTGGAGGCGTCCTTCAAGGCTGCAGCGTTGATATTTCCAGGCAACGGGAGTTTCTCCAGCATTTTGGCCATACCGCCCATGTTCAGCATCTGCTCGAACTGGTCGCGCAAATCGGCAAGGTCGAAGCTCTTGCCTTTGCCGATTTTTTTCGCGAGCTTTTCCGCCTTGTCCCGATTGACTTTTCCTTCGATGTCCTCGACCAGCGTCAGCACGTCACCCATGCCGAGGATGCGTGATGCCATGCGGTCAGGGTGAAAAACCTCCAGCGCATCGACTTTTTCCCCGACACCGAGAAATCGTATCGGCTTCCCGGTAACTTCACGCACCGACAGCGCAACGCCACCCCGCGCATCGCCGTCGGCTTTGGTGAGTATGATGCCGGTCAATGGCAGGCGCCGATCGAATATCCTGGCGGAGTTGACCGCATCCTGTCCTGCCATACTGTCGATAACGAAGAGCGTTTCGCGAGGATTTGCGATCGCGTGCAGGCTCACGAGCTCGGTCATCATGTCTTCGTCAACGTGCAGTCGCCCTGCGGTATCGACGATCAGCACATCCGCGAAGGCCCGCCGGCTTTCATCCAGCGCCCGTCGGACGATATCTTCGGGCCTCTCCCGGTTGTCGCTTGCGCAATGCAGGCACCCGATCTCGATGGCCAGCGTCCGGAGCTGCAAAATGGCAGCCGGACGACGCACATCCACGCTGACAAGCATTACTTTCTTCCTGTCCTTCAGCATCAGCCGGCGCGCAAGTTTCGCCGCGGTGGTCGTCTTGCCCGCACCCTGCAGCCCTGCAAGAAAAATCACGAGCGGCGGTTGTGCGCGCAAGTCGAGCGCAACCGTCTCAGAACCCAGCAGCTCGATGAGCTCGGCATGGATGATCTTTACCAGGGCCTGACCCGGGGTCAGGCTCCTGGTGACTTCTGCGCCAATCGATTTGGCGCGGACCCGTTCGATGAAGGACTTGACGACGGGCAACGCAACGTCAGCCTCGAGCAAGGCCAGGCGCACCTGGCGCATTGTGTCCCTGATGTTTTCTTCGGAGAGCCGGCCCTTGCCGGTCAGGTTGCGAGCCGCACTCGAAAGTCGTTCGCTGAGTTGGTCAAACATGGATTGCCCGGTCCTCTGACGAGGCCCGTATTGTAACCCGATGCGAGAGCGGCAAGTCGACTAGATCGTGATGACGGTTCCGCGCGACAGCATGCGGATATTCTCGCCTGGAGCCGCTTCGATCACCTGCGCAAGTATGCGCTCTTCCTCACCGGGTTTCATACCGGTGAGCCAGATATCTGGTTTGTGTTTCAGCAATTGCAGATCACGACACATGGTTATGGGGCAGTAGTGCCCGGCGCGGTTCGCAAGACTTTGCAATTCGTTCGGAAACGATACCTCGATCACCAGTACTTTGAGATTGTCGCAGGCATTCAGAACCGGCCATAGCGTGCTGTTGGTCTTGGTGTCTCCGCTGACTGCAAAGACGCCACCGCAGTTATTCACCGTATAACCGAGAGACGGCACACTGTGCAGAACATCCACGGCGTGAAAGTCGCGGTTTCCAATCGATGTCGTCTGACCGGGATTGCACACGGCATACTGCAGCATCGGTCGTTGTTCACTGGGCAATTTGGCGAAATCCGGCCAGATCACGCCATTGAACAGGTGAGTTCTGATAGCACCCAGCGTCTCCTCCCGGCCGTATACGGTCAATGGCATGTCGAAGTCTTCTTCGAAAATGCTGTCAATGAGCATCGGCAGGCCGGCGATGTGATCGAGGTGGGCGTGGGTCAGAAATACGTGGCGGATCGGATGAAGCTCGTCGAGAGACAGGTCGCCGATGCCGGTTCCGGCATCCAGCAACACATCGTCGTCAATGAGCATTGCCGACGTTCGTGCGCCGGCGCCGATGCCTCCACTGCAGCCTAGAATTCGTATCCGCATATTGCTATTACTCTCAGGACATGGCGGAAACTGCGGAGGCAAGCTTGCACATTCATCGCCCGACCCCGTGCCCGTCGGGTGCATCCTCCGGACCAGGGTTCTATTGAACTGCACCATGTGGGATGATCTGTTCCGGCAAAACCTAGGGCATCGGCAATCGGGATTCTGTGTTTCAAATCACAATTCTTTTCTTGTACATAATTGCCGGAACGGCGTTGGCCTGGTCCAGGCTGGTGCAGACAGCCGGACAGGCCACGACGCTGACCGGAATCGCTTTGCTGGGTGCCATTTCCGGCATCGTGTGGCATGGCATTGTGCTGTTGCACCTGGTTTCCCCGCCCGGCGGACTGGTGCTTTCGATCGGCAATACTGCCTCATTCATCGGCCTGCAGCTTGCACTGATCGCCGTGATCGGTGCCCTGGAACCGACGTTGCGCGGCTTTGCAGGCGGACTGTTGCTGTTGGCAGGCATGGCCGCAGTCGCAACCGGACATCCGCAGGATTTTGCCGGTCATGGCCCGTCGAGCTGGCAAATTCAGGCGCATATCCTGATCTCCCTTTTCGCTTACGGACTCCTGGCCGTGGGTGCGATCGTTGCCGTGTTTTCCATCGTCCAGGAGAGGCGATTGCGGGCCGGGCAAATCTCCGCTGTGAACCGGATGTTTGCACCGCTGGAGACCACTGAAAAATTGCTGTTCGGCATCGCCGGCAGTGGTTTCGTCGCTTTGCTTATTGCCGTCGTATCGGGCTTTGCTTTTGTGGACAATCTTTTTGCGCAGCACCTGGTGCACAAGACGTCGTTGTCGCTGCTCGCGTTACTGCTTTTCGGCATCCTGATCGCTGGCCGCCAGTTTGCAGGCTGGCGCGGTCAACGGGCGGTGTATCTTTACCTGTGGGGATTCGGCGTTCTGTGCCTCGCCTACTTCGGCACTCGCTTCATACTGGAAAATATTCTTGGGCGCAGCTGGAGCTAGTCGACCCGACGACTTTCGTTACTGCCGCGTAACAGCCGGTTCGAATGACCCGTACCCTCGCATTTAAGGAGCACTTCGTTCATTGACCAATGACGTTTCGCTGGCTGCCCTGCTGGGGCTGCTTGTACTTTTGCTCGTGCTGTCCGCGTTCTTCTCCGGCTCCGAAACCGCGCTCATGAGCATCAATCGGTACCGGCTTCGTCACCGGGCCCGTGCCGGCCACCGCGGGGCGCGGCTTGCCGAGAGTCTGTTGCAAAAACCCGATCGCCTCATTGGCCTTATCCTGCTTGGCAATAACCTGGTGAACTTTTCGGCTGCGGCACTGGTTGCAGTCATCTCCTTCCAGATTGGCGGGGAGCCCGCCGTCGCCATCGGCACATTCATCATCACGCTGGTTGTGCTGATATTCAGCGAGGCAGCCCCCAAAACACTGGCGGCACTCAATCCCGAACGCATTGCATATCCTGCTGCGTATGTCTTTTACCCGCTGGCGAGGATACTTTATCCGCTGGTGTGGATTACCAGTGCAGCATCGAACGCCGTGCTCTATATGTTTGGCGTTAGGCAGAAGGACGTTCAGGGCTATGCGCTGAGTCGCGAGGAACTGCGCACTATCGTGTACGAAGCCGGGGCAAGAATTTCGAGCCGATACCGGCACATGTTGCTGAATATTCTCGATCTCGAGAAAGTCACCGTGGAAGACGTCATGATTCCCCGCAGTGAGATCGTCGGCATCGATCTCGACCTGGATATGGACGACATATCAAAGATCATCGACAACAGCGCACATTCACGATTGCCGGTATACCGCGACAACATCGACCATGTGACAGGCGTCTTGCATTTGCGCTGCCTGGCAAGCCGGTCAGGAAAACCGTCCGTCAGCAAAAGCGACATTGAGGCACTGGTAACCGATCCCTATTTCGTGCCGGAAGGAACGCCGTTGAATACCCAGTTGCTGCAATTTCAGAAAGCCAAGCAACGCTTCGCGTTGGTAGTCGATGAGTACGGCGACATTCAGGGTATCGTCACGCTTGAAGACATACTCGAGGAGATAGTCGGGGAATTCACTACTGCTCCCGCGAGCGACGAACAGGACATCGTAAGCGACGGGGAAAACTCGTTCCTGGTCAGCGGCGGTGCGAACATTCGCGACCTGAACCGCATCATGAAATGGAAGCTGCCGACGGCCGGCCCGAAAACGCTGAACGGGCTGATACTCGAATACCTGGAGACCATACCTGAGCCGGGTGTCACGCTGACAATCGCGGGCTACCCGATAGAGATAGTCGAGACGACCGAGAACCGGGTGAAGTCGGCGCGCATTCGATCCGGCGGCGTCTAGCAGGCAGTTGAAAAGCATCCTGCCAGGGCCGTAGCATCGGTCAGGCGAAAGCCTGGCTCAGTGCGTCCTCCAGTTTACTGACACCGATGATCCTGATTCCGTCAGGCAGCTCACGCGGCACATTCGACTGCGGCACGATGGCAGCACTGAATCCCTGCTTTGCGGCTTCGGCGATACGCTCGGCGCCAAACTTGACCGGCCGCACTTCGCCTGCAAGCCCGAGTTCTCCGAAACTCATCAATTTGTGGTGGCATGCACGGTCACGAAAGCTTGATACGATGGCAAGGATCGATGGCAGGTCGGCTGCCGTTTCGGCGATTCTCAACCCGCCGACAACATTGACGAATACGTCTTCCCCGGCGAGAGAAATGCCGCCGTGTTTCTGCAGCACTGCCACCAGCAACGCGAGCCTGTTCTGATCGATGCCTTGCGCCAGCCTCCGCGCGTAGTTTGTATTCGCGCCGGCGACCAGCGCCTGTATCTCCACCAGCAAGGGCCTGCTGCCCTCCCAGATCACGGACACGACGCTGCCCGCTTTGTCAGTCGAATCGCCGGACAGGAAGATGGCCGAAGGATTGCGCACTTCGCGAAATCCGCTCGAAGTCATCGCGAAGACACCCATCTCGTTGCTCGCGCCAAAGCGATTCTTCACCGCCCGAACCACGGTATAGCGACTGGCCGGATCGCTCTCGAAATACAGGACTGTATCGACCATGTGTTCGACTACCCTCGGTCCCGCTATGGCACCTTCCTTGGTTACATGACCGACAAGAAATACGGCGATTTCCTTCTGTTTCGCAAACTGAACAATGCGGCCCACGCATTCCCGCAATTGCGCAACGGAACCCGGCGCGGACGGCAGGTTCGATGACACCATGGTCTGAATCGAATCGATGAAAAGCACGCGCGTGCCGAGGTCGACGGCTTGTTGCAAGACGTTTTCCAGCGACGTTTCCGACAGCAGGCTCAATCCCGGGTTATCAAGGCCGAGGCGGTGAGACCGTTGCGCGATCTGCCGCAGCGATTCCTCACCCGTCGCATAACAGGCTTTGAGTTCGCGCGGCAGTTTTGCCGCTACCTGTTGCAGCAATGTCGACTTGCCAACTCCCGGATCGCCGCCGAGCAAAACGACCGAACCGGGCACGAGCCCCGACCCCAGTACCCGATCGAACTCGCCGAATCCGGTCGGAAATCGTTCAATCGCATCGTCCAGCAAAGCGCCGAGTTTCGACGCCGGCGCGAGGCTCGCCGGCGCACCGGGCAACGCTGGCAGGGTAGTCTGCGCCAGGGTATTCCAGGCCGCGCAGTCGGGGCACTGACCCTGCCATTTGACGCTGTGGGCGCCGCAATCCGTGCACACATAGGCGATTTTGCTCCGGGCCACCGGTTTTTCTCCCTCCCCGGTCGGTCATTTCGGGTCCCGCCAGCCCCCATTCCGGACAGTTCAGTGATCTATTCGGTAGCGGAATCCCAATGATAGCACCGCCTCCGAAAGCACCGGTGGCCCAAAAAGTGCCAACCCTATCTCATTAAAAACACTTGCAATTTCCTATACTCCCGACGTTATGTAGAGAACCTTGATCGTGGAAAAATCTCAAAAAGAATACCGGGACCGACTGGTCACTCTCAGCCTGGTCAGCGTACTGCTGATCCTCCTGTACGGGCCTGCCGCCGACTGGTCGGTTGCGGTGGATCGCGTCATTTACGATCAGGTTGCCGCGCACGTGCGCAACGAACCGTTAAAGGACGGGTTGATCATCAGCATCAATCCGGCAAAAAGGTCCAGGAGCGAAATCAGCGATACTTACGGCCGGCTCATCGAGAAGCTAAAACCGCTCGGCCCTGCCCGCATCGTCATGGCCGAGCCACCCGACACCGGCGCATCCGGCGAGTTACCGGGATGGGCAGCCGCCATGGCTGCCGTTGTACCCGTTTTCGTTGCGGCCGACAGTCGCTACGCCGATGTCGCGACGAAAAGCGGACCGCTCCAGCTGCGGACGGACCGGGACGGAATACTTCGCAGCGCCACCATGTGGAACTTGCAGGGCGGCATCATGACGCCATCGCTGCCGCTCGCGATCGCACTTCACGACCCGGCATTCGCTGCTGACCCGCGGCTGTCGAGTTCGGATGTATCGTACTTTCTTACCAACTATGCTGCCGTTCCGAGAATCACCGCCGCACAGCTCCTGGGCGGGGAAATCGATGCGACGAGTATCGAGGGCCAGACCGTTTTCATCGACAGCAGCCCTGCGCTGGTGGGTTTCGCCGCGACTTTGCCTTCCGGCCAGTTTGTGACCCGGTCCGAGATCGTCGCAACGCTGCTGGCCAACATCGATCAGCACAAGGTCGTCTTTGCACCTGCCTGGATCAAGGCGCTCGAGCTGTTCATTCCGGCATTGCTCTGCATATTGGCTGTGCTGTTTCTTCCGGGACGCAATCGTCGTGAAATCATACTGATCACCACCGTCGCCGTGGTCAGTCTTCTGCTGCTCGACGCATTGATGCTTCTTGTCGGCCGGGTGCGACTCGATATCGGCCGCGCCCTGAGCATATTTGTCGGTGCCGGTGCACTTTGCTGGTGGCTGGCCGGCACCGTCAGGAAAGCGGCCGTCAATGCCTACAAGCGCGGGGCGGATTTTCTTGCGGCCGGGCGGCTCGAACCTGCATTTGCCGAGTTCCGGCGTTGTGCTCCGAGTGAGACCGTGGCCACGGCAATGTACAAGTTGTCGCTCGCATTCGAAAGCCAGGCCAAGCCGGAACGAGCTGAAGCGGTGCTGGAGTGGATGAAACGCACGCACAGTGCAACTGAACCGAACAACAAGCTGTCGGTGCGCAACGGCGACAGTGGTACCCCTCAGCGCCTCGGACGCTACGTCATCGAAAGGAAAATCGGCCGCGGTGCAATGGGCGCTGTGTATCTCGCGAGAGACCCCCGCATCAATCGGGCGGTCGCACTCAAGGTCATTCCCATCGAAAAAGAATTTGAGGACGAAGAATTGGCCGAAGCCCGCGTGCGCTTCTTTCGCGAAGCAGAATCTGCCGGCCGCCTCAATCACCCGAACATCATCACGGTATTCGATGCCGGGGAAGACAAACACCTGGCTTACATTGCCATGGAATACCTGCCGGGGGTGCCTCTGACCAGTTTCACCGATCCGAAAAAACTGCTTGCACCACGCAAGGCTCTCGAACTTTGCGCCAGAACGGCTGAAGCGCTGGACTATGCACACAACCAGGGAGTCATCCATCGTGACATCAAGCCGGCGAACCTGCTTTACAATCGCAAGGACGATACCCTGAAGATAAGCGACTTTGGTGTTGCCCGGCTGACCGACAATAACAAGACGAAGACCGGCATCGTTCTGGGTACACCGATGTACATGTCTCCCGAACAGCTCAATGCCGAACCCCTTACCGGGCTATCGGACTTATTTTCGCTTGGTGTTACTCTATATGAGTTGATCACCGGGGAAGTTCCTTTCAAGGCTACTAATATCGCGGTACTCATGACAAAGATAACGACCGAGGATCCGGCGCCTGTCTCCAATCGGCGCCCGGGAGTCCCACCCAGTGTGGACGCGTTGTTGTTCAAGGCGATGGCGAAGCGTCCGGAGAATCGCTTCGTGAACGGCGGCGACATGGCCGCCGCTTTGCGTAACTGCGCCAAATACGCCTCGACCTGAAACAACAAGATAGGCAAAAAGCACACAATGAGTCTGCGTGGAAAGATAAAATTCGCCGAGATTTCTGATACCGGCAAGGTTCGCGAACACAACGAGGACGCGATCGGATCGAATGCCGACATCGGGCTTATGGTCCTTGCCGACGGCATGGGCGGCTACAACGCCGGCGAGGTCGCCAGCGGCATTGCTGTTCAGACCATCACCGAGCTGGCGGCAGAAGGCGCCAGTCGCGAGAGGCGCAATGACGTCGATTCCACGACGGGGTTGATGCGCCAGTCCATCGTGTTGCGAGATGCCGTTGCGCGCGCAAACAAGATCATTTTCCAGACCGCACAGAGCCAGACACATTGCGAGGGCATGGGCACCACGCTCGTGGCGGCCATATTCTATGACAACAGAGTATCCCTGGCTCACGTCGGCGACTCGAGGGCATACCGGCTGCGCGGCGACCGGTTCGACCAACTGACCCTGGACCACTCGCTGCTGCAGGAGCTGGTAGACCGTGGCTTTTACTCGGAAGAAGAGGCACAGCGGTCCACCAATCGCAACTACGTTACCCGGGCACTCGGCGTCGAACCCACCGTGGAGGTCGAGGTGCAGGAGTACGATGTCGAGCCCGGAGATATCTACCTGCTGTGCTCAGACGGCTTGCCGGACATGGTCGAAGATGAGGATATTCACTTAACTATCAGGACGTTTAATGCTAGCCTTGATGTGGTTGGTCAACAATTGGTACAGCTGACCAACGATCATGGCGGGCGCGACAACGTGTCGGTTATGCTGGCGCAGGTCCTGGAGCCATTCGCTGCCAGGAAGAGTATTTTGGCGAAGCTTGCGAGTCTGTTTCGCAAATAAGGGAGGCAGGGTCCGGAGAAACTGCATCTAATAAGCAGTATCCCTGGTTACCCCGCGATCATCGGTCAAGACTAGAGCGGCGATTAGAATATGGCACGGTTAATACTGAGTCTGGATAGCCAGGTTCTGGCTGAATACAACATGTCCAAGGAGCGCTATACCGTTGGACGACTGCCGGACAACGACGTTCGAATCGACAACCCGGCCGTCAGCGGCCACCACTCGCTGATCATCAACATCCTGAACGATTCGTTTCTCGAAGACCTGAACAGCACCAATGGCACCTACGTCAACGGCAAGCTGATCAAGAAACATGCCCTGCAGCACGGCGACGTCATCACGATCGGACACCATCAGTTACGATTCGCCGACCAGCAGACCAACGACGCGGAGCAGGACGAGTTCGAGAAAACCATGGTCATACCAGCCGGTCAGCAGAGCGCAGACCAGCTGGCCAAAGCCGAAAGAGCTGCGGCGCAGGCAGCGAAGGCAGCCGCCGCCGAAGCACAACGCGCAACGGAAAAGCGTGTCGACGTCAAGGTGGAATTGCCGCCAGCGGAACGCAGACCGGCACCGAAAATCCAGCCACCACCGGTTGCGCAGCCGGGCGCGCAAGCGACCTCGCATACGGGCACACATGCCGGCATCGATCCGAGTCTCGCCCCGAAGTCTTTGCCGCTTGCCAAGCTGCAGGTGTTGAGCGGCGCATTTGCCGGACGCGAACTCGAATTGGCAAAGGCACTGACCACACTTGGCCGGCCTGGCGTGCAGGTTGCCGCAATCACGCGGCGCGCCGAGGGCTATTTCATCGTGCACGTCGAGAGCGGTGAGGAAGGCGATTATCCGCTGGTAAACGGGCAGCCCATTGGCGCGCAGGCCCGCAAGCTGTCCGACAACGACGTGGTACAGCTCGCCGGCGTAAAGATGGGATTTT
>Ga0299906_10001380_pt1 | contig 20899 bp, 16 predicted proteins | sample RVTome_14_FD_200259 | JGI IMG/M metagenome (GOLD analysis project Ga0299906, IMG submission 200259) | Soil microbial communities from uranium-contaminated site in the Upper Colorado River Basin, Wyoming, United States - RVT145D125 (version 2) ...
AGGCTGCCGGTCGGCTCGGCCGCGTCGCGGTGCATCGTGCCGAACCAGTAGCGGCCCTGCGGGTCGACCTTGCCGTCGTTGGGGTCGTTCTCCGGTTGGTCGGCGTCGGCGCCGGCGACTGCTTCGGCGCGTCTTGCGCCCGCTCTCAGGCGCAGCAGCCGCTTGCCGCAGGCGAGCAGCAGTCCGCCATCGGCGGCGAGGGCAAAGGAGCCGAGATAGCCCTCGAGCCCCTCGATCGCCAGCACCTCGTCCTTCCCGCCCTTCGGATCGAAGCGATGCACCTCTGAGGCGGGACAGTCGATCCAGTAGAGCCGCTCCTCGGCAGCGCTCCACACCGGCGTCTCGCCGAGCGCGGCTGGGATCTTCAGGGCGACGCGGGCGGCAAGCTCCTTCATGCGGTGGCTCCTTTGGCCTTGGGTGTACGGCGCAACAGCAGCTGGGCGACGATCAGGAGGGTCAGTGTCACCAGCAGCACGGTGGTGGCGATGGCGTTGATCTCGGGCGTCACGCCGCGGCGGATCGAAGCGAAGATGTAGAGCGGTAACGTCACCTCGCGCCCGTTGACGAAGCTCGCCACCACATAGTCGTCGAAGGAGAAGGTGAAGGAGAGGAGAAAGCCGGCGACGATGGCCGGCGCGATCAGCGGCAGGGTCACCTGGCGGAAGGTGCCCCAGGGCGTGGCGTAGAGATCGGCCGAGGCCTCGATCAGGCTGGCGTCCATGCCGGCGATCCGGGCGCGCACGATGACGATGACCAGCGCCATGTTGAAGAGCGTGTGCGCGGCGACGATCGAGCCCCAGCCGAGATCGACCAGGGGCGCGCCTTCCCAGAGGCCCTGCAGCAGCGGGTTGATCGCATCGCGCACCGTGGCGATGGCGATCAGCGTCGAGATGCCGATGACGATGCCGGGCACCATCAGCGCGACGTAGATCAGCAGATCGTAGAGCCGGCGTTTCCAGCCGAAGACGCGTTGCAGCGCCAGCGCCGTGGCGGTGCCCATCAGCGCCGCCAGGCAGGCCGAGGTGAAGGCGACGGAGAGCGAGTTGACCAGCGCCTCCAGCATGAAGCGGTTGGCGAACGCGGTCTCGTACCATTGGAACGAAAAGCCGGTAAACGAGGAAGCTTGGCGGCCTTCCGAGAAGGAGATGAGGACGATCAGCGCGATCGGCGCGTAGAGGAAGAGATAGACGAGGAGCGCATAGCCCTTCAGCCAGTGCCCTTTCATAGCAGCGAGACCTCGCGCTGCCCGCCCTGGCGCCTGGCCCAGCGCAACGCCAGGCCGACCGCCAGCAGCATGATGGCGACCAGCGCGATGGCGACCGCCGAACCGAAGGGCCAGTTGCGCGACTGCAGGAAGAGATCGACCAGCGCGTTGCCGATGAAGAACACCTTGCCGCCGCCCAAGAGCTGCGGGATCAGGTACTCGCCCATCAGCAGGATGAAGACCAGCAGGCAGCCGGTGACGACGCCCGGCAGCGACAGCGGCAGCGTCACCTGGCGGAAGGTGGCCAAGGGCCCGGCGTAGAGGTCGTTCGAGGCCTCCAGCAGGCGGCGGTCGAGCCGCTCCAGGCTGACGTAGATCGGGAAGACCATCAGCGGCAGGTAGCCGTAGACGATGCCGATCAGCACCGCGACCGGCGTGTTGATCAGCCGCACGTCCTCGATGCCGAGGCTCTCCAGCCAGGCGGGGATGCCTTTGCCGGAGAGCAGGATGATCCAGGCGTAGGTGCGCAGGAGAAACGAGGTCCAGAACGGCAGGATCACCAGAATCAGCAGGAGAAGCTTGTGCCGTGCGACCTTGAGCGCCAGGAAGTAGGCCAGCGGATAGGCGAAGACGAGGCAGAGCAGCATGCCGATCGGCGCCAGCACCAGCGTGTTCTTGAACGCGGTGAAGCGCGCGCCGAGGTTCAGGTAGTTGTCGAAGGTGAAGCCCGCGGCATAGCCGCCGGCCGGCGCGCGCTCGCCGACCGAGAAGACCAGCACGACGACCAGGGGCAGGATGAGCAGCGCCAGGAACCAGAGGCTCGCCGGCGCCAGCAGCAGCGCGGTGGTGAGGCGGCGACGCGTTGCGGTCATGGTTTCCGTGCGGAGGGCTGCAGTCCTCCCTCGCCCCGCGCCAGCGGGGAGAGGTCCGGGGTGAGGGGCGTTGGTTTTCCGAAAGGCGCTCGCTCTGCGACCGCAAACGCCCCCTCACCCTGCCCTCTCCCCCGCAAGCGCGGGGGAGAGGGGGACTTTGCGTCAGGCCGACTTGAAGCGGGCGAAGAGCTCGGCGCGCGCTTCGTTGGTGATGAGGCCGGTGGCGCCGAACTCGAGCGGCGCCAGCAGCTCCGCCGCCGGGTAGAGGATCGGATCCTCCAGCAGGTCCTTCGGCAAGAGCGCGTTGGTGCGCTCGTCGGTCGAGGGATAGCCGTGGAACATCACCTCCTTGGCGTTGATCTCCGGCGTGATCAGGAAGTCGATCAGCGCGTAGCCGGCCTTGGGATTGGGCGCGTCGGTCGGCACCGCGTAGAAGTCGGTCCAGATCTCGCCGCCCTCGCGGCCCAGCACATACTCCATCGCCTCGTTCTCGCGGCGCAGCTGCACCGCGTCGCCGGTCCAGCAGATCGACATGACCGCGTCGCCGGTCAGCATCGAGGGCTTGTAGTCGGAGTTGATGGCGAAGAGGTGCGGCTTGGCCGCGAGCAGCAGTTGCTCGGCCTTGGCCAGCTGCTCCGGCTCGATCGAGTTGAAGGAGTACTTGTAGTACTTCAGCGCATTGCCGATCGTGGTGAGCTGGTAGTCGTGCACCATGACCTTGCCGGAGTGCTTGCCCATGGTGAGGTCCCAGAACTCCTTCCAGGTCGTGGGCTTCTCGGTCACCTCGACGGCGTTGATGACGTAGCCGGTGGTGCCCCAGTCCTTCGGCACGGCGTAGATCACGCCGTCGACCGAACCCTCGCCGGTGAAGCGCACGTCGTGCGCCGACTGGTCGTGGTGCGGCAGCTGCTTCAGGTCTAGCGGCATGAGCAGCTTCTGCTCGACGTAGTCGCGGATCGTGTAGTTGGTCGGCACCAGCACGTCGTAGCCCGCGGCCCCCGCCTGCAACTTCGCCATCATCTCCTCGTTGGAGCCGAAGACGGTGAGCTCGACCGCCGCACCGGTCAGCTCGGTGAAGGCTTCGAAGTTGGCCGGGTCATGATAGCTGGGCCAGCTGCAAAGGCTGACGCGGTCGCCGATGTCGCCGGCGAAGGCCCGGCGCCCGAGCGGATTGATGCCGAGCTCGCGCGCCAGCACCAGCGTCGCTGCGCCCAGGCCGGTCACGCCCAGAAACTGGCGGCGGCTGATCGAGCCTTTCTGCCAGCGCCTGAGATGGTAGAGAAACTCCTGCTTCTTCATCGATATCCTCCCACGTTGCGCGGGCACGGCCCGCTTTCCTAGCTCTCGGCCAGCGCCAGCGCGGCATCGCCGCGCCAGCCGAAACCGACCGTCGTCCCCGGCACGAGCACGCCCGCCGCCGCCGACTTCGGCACCCGGGCGAGCGTCCGGCCGAGCGCGGCGCTCATCAGCGCCACCTCGGTCGCCTCGCCGAGATAGATGCGATTCTCGATGCGGCCCTCGAAGCGATGGTCGACGCCGGCAGGCTCGGTGCCGCCGGCGGGCCAGAGCCGCACCGCCTCGGGCCGCACCACCACGGTGGCGCGCTGCCCGGTCCTCAGCTCGTCCGGCGCGGCGGTCCGCGCGGCAAGGGCGATGCCGTTTTCCAGCCGCAGCACCACTTCGTCGCTCGCAGCGCTCGTCACCTCGCCGGCAAAGAGGTTGGATTCGCCGACGAAGTCGGCGACGTAGCGGTTGACCGGAGCGTCGTAGAGCTCGGCCGGCGGGCCGAACTGCACCACGCGGCCCTCGCGCATGATCGCCACGGTATCGGACATGGAAAGCGCCTCCTCCTGGTCGTGCGTAACCAGGATGAAGGTGATGCCGACCTCGCGCTGCAGCGACTGCAGCTCGAGCTGCATCGCGCGTCTGAGCTTGCGGTCGAGCGCGGACAGCGGCTCGTCCAGCAGCAGCACGGTCGGCCGGTTCACCAGCGCGCGGGCCAGCGCCACGCGCTGCTGCTGGCCGCCGGAGAGCTCCCAGATGCGCCGGGCGCCGAAGCCCGGCAGACGCACCAGCTCCAGCGCTTCGCCGACGCGCCGTTCGAGCTCCTTCCGCTCGGGGCGCGGGCTGCGCTGGCGCAGGCCATAGGCGACGTTGTCCGTGACGTCGAGGTGCGGGAAGAGCGCATAGTGCTGAAACACCATGTTGACCGGCCGGCGGTGCGCCGGCACGCCCACCACGTTGCGGCCGGCGATGCGCACCTCGCCGGCGCTCGGCTGCTCGAAGCCGGCGATCAGCCGCAGCGAAGTGGTCTTGCCGCAGCCCGAGGGGCCAAGGAAGGAGTGGAAGGCGCCGCTGGCAATGGCAAAGGACACCTCGTCCACAGCCTTGACCGCGCCGAAGGTCTTGGAGACGGACAGGAACTCGATATCCGGCGTCACGTCGCCAGCCTGCAAGACACGAAGACTCCCGCTTGCCAATGCCCTCAAGGGCCTGCTCTTGACGGCAGGCCGCCATCAAAGCGCGCCCCGCGGCAGCCTGTCCAGCCTAACGCGGCCCGGCCTAGAGTGTCGTCGCACTGCCTTCGCAGCGGAGGCCCCGATGCCGACCACTGTCCGCTTCGCTACCACGCCGGAGGACCGCGAGGCCATCTGGCGCCTGCGCCATCGGGTCTACGTCGAGGAATTGGGGTACGACTTCGGATCGACGCCGGAGGGGCGCCTGCCCGACGCGCCGCCCCGCAGCAACCGCCTGCTGCTGGCCGAGCAGGAGGGCGAGGCGGTCGGCACGCTCGCCATCGACTGGGGCGGCGACCAGGCGTTCGGCCAGGATGACCGCCAAGTCTACCAGCTCGACCGCTTCCTGGCCTTGCTTCCGCCGGACAGCCTGATGATCGTCACCCGCTTCCTGTCGACGCCGCAGGCGCGGCGGGGCCCCGCGCCGGCAATGCTGCTCGACGCGACGCTGCGCTTCGCCCTGGACCATGGGGTGGCGGTGATCTTCCTCGACTGCCGGCCGGCACTTATCAATTTCTACCTGCGGCTGGGCTTCCGTCCCTACGCGCCCACCACCAGCCACCCTATCCCCGGCATCCTGGTGCCGATGCTGCTGCTGCTGGACGACCATGCGCACCTGCTGCAAGCGCGCTCGCGCTTCGCGATGCTAGCGCGCAGCCGGCCCGCCGACCCGGTGCGCCTTGCGAAACTCGCCGCCCTGCTGCCGGAAAGCAGCCCGATCCGGACGCTGGCCGCTCAGTCCGGCGACTGGCCGGCGCTGGCGGGCGAGCTCGGGCGCAAGGCGGAGCTGCTGGACGGACTGGACGAGGCCGAGGTGCAGCAGCTGCTCGACCAGGGGACGATCCTCACCTGCTCGCCAGGTCAGCCGATCGTGGTGCAGGGCAACGGCGACCGCACGGTCTTCCTCCTGCTCGAGGGTCTGGCCGAGGTCTGGCGCGACGGGGCTGCGGTCGGCATCGTCGGGCCCGGCGGCACCTTCGGCGAGGTGGCGCTGCTGACCGGGCGGCCGCGCATCGCCGACGTCGTCGCCGCCACGCAGTGCCGCCTCCTGGCGCTGCGCGACCGCACGCTTGCCCTGCTGGTGAAGGACCATTCGGCGCTCGCGGTGAAGCTGCTGCGCAACCTCGCGACCGGCCTGGCCGAGAAACTGGCGGCGGAGAGGTAGCGATCAACCGACCGCCCCTCACCCTGTCCCTCTCCCCCTTCGGGGGCGAGGGCACCCCTGGCCCGCTGGCAATACTGCCGTCCCCTCGCCCCGCGCTAGCGGGGAGAGGGACAGGGTGAGGGGTGTCGGTCGGTTAGTTCCCGGCCGCGGCCATGCGGCGGCGCGACAGCACCTGCTCCAGCCAGCCCAGCTCCATCTCCGGCACGGAGGAAAGCAGGAGGTCGGTATAGTCGTCGAAGGGGGGGCTCAGCACCTCGCTCTTGGGGCCGTAGCGCACCACGCGGCCCTGATACATGACGGCGATAGCATCGGCGATGGCCCTGACCGTGGCGATGTCGTGCGTGATGAACAGGTAGGAGACGTGCGTGTCAGCCTGCAGGCGCAGCAGCAGCTTCAGGATCTCGTCGGCGACCAGCGGGTCGAGTGCGCTGGTCGGCTCGTCGCAGATCACCAGCTCCGGCTTGGCGGCGAGCGCGCGGGCGATGCAGACGCGCTGCTTCTGCCCGCCGGAGAGCTCGGCCGGGTAGCGGTCGAGGAACTTTGCGCCCATCTCGATCTGGTCGAGCAGCTCGATGACGCGCTGGCGCCGTTCCTTGCCGCCAAGGCCAAAGTAGAACTCCAGCGGCCGGCCGATCATCAGCTCTACGGTCTGCCGCGGGTTCATTGCCGTGTCCGGCATCTGGTAGATCATCTGCAGCACGCGCAGCTGCTCCTTGTTGCGCTGCTTCAGCGCCCGGGGCATCGGCTTGCCGTGGTAGAGCACGTCGCCCTCGCTCGGCGGCAGCAGGCCGGTGATCACGCGCGCCAGCGTCGACTTGCCGGAGCCGGACTCGCCGACCACGGCCAGAGTCTGGCCGCGCCGCACCTCGACGGAGACCTCGCTCAGCACGGTCAGCCCGTTGGCGTAGGCGGCCGTGATGTTGCGCACCTCGAGCACCGGCTGGGCGGTCGGCGGCGACTCCTCGCGGCCGATCTTGCGCACCGAGACCAGGCGCTGCGTGTACTCCTGCTGCGGTCGCTTGATGATCTGCTCGGTGGTGCCGACCTCCACCATCTTGCCGTGCCGCAGCACCATGATGTCGTCGGCGACCTGCGCCACTACGGCGAGGTCGTGCGTGATGTAGAGGGCGGCGGTGTCCTCGAGGTTGATGGCGTGCTTGATCGCCGCCAGCACCTCGATCTGCGTGGTGACGTCGAGCGCCGTGGTCGGCTCGTCGAAGACGATGAGGTCCGGCTTCGGGCAAAGCGCCATGGCCGTCATAGCACGCTGCAGCTGGCCGCCGGAAACCTGGTGCGGGAAGCGCTGGCCGATGGTCTCGGGGTTCGGCAGCTTCAGCTTGCCGAACAGCTCGATCGCGCGGGCTTCGGCCTCACGGCGGCTCAGGATGCCCTTCTGCACCGAGACTTCGACCACCTGGTCGAGCAGGCGGTGCGAGGGGTTGAAGGCCGCGGCGGCCGACTGCGCCACGTAGGCCACCTCGCTGCCGCGCAGCTTGCGCATCGCCGGCGCGTCGATGGTCCGGATGTCGCGGCCGTTCAGCACGATCGTGCCGCCGCTGATGCGCGCGCCGCCGCGGCCATAGCAGAGCGAGGTGAGGCCGATGGTCGACTTGCCGGCACCCGACTCGCCGATCAGGCCCAGCACGCGGCCCTTGGCGAGGGTCAGCGAGACGTCGTCGACGATGACGACATTCTTCGGCGGTTCCCCCGGCGGGTAGCTGGTCGCCTCGACTCGCAGGTTCTTGACGTCGAGGAGGATCTCAGCCACCGCGGCCTCCCTTCAGCGAGGTGGTGCGGTTGAGGATCGCGTCCACCACCAGGTTCACGGAGAGCGCAAGCAACGCGATGATCGCTCCGGGCCAGAGGGCGGCGGAGATGCCATAGACGATGCCCTCGCGGTTGTCGCGGATCATGCGGCCCAAGTCCTGCTCCGGCGGCTGGATGCCCAGCCCCAGGAAGGAGAGCGAGGAGAGGAACAGCATGATGAAGGCGAAGCGCAGGCCGAACTCGGCCACCAGCGGGGTCAGCGCATTGGGCAGGATCTCGCGGGTGACGATCCAGCGCGTACGCTCACCGCGCAGCCGAGCCGCCTCGACGAAGTCCTGCACCGCGATGTCGAGCGCGACGGCGCGCGACAGGCGGAACGGCCGGGTGGAGTCCAGGACCGCCGTCACCAGCACCAGGACCAGGCCGGTGCGCGGCATCATCGACAGCAGGACCAGCGCGAAGATCAGTGTCGGGATCGACATCAGCAGGTCGACGACGCGCGACATGACCTGATCGAACCAGCCGCGCAGCACCGCCGCGGTGAAGCCGAGCGTGACGCCCAGCAGGAAGGAGATGATCGTCGCCGCGCCGGCGAGCTCTATGGAGAGCCGCGTGCCGTACATGAGCCGAGTCAGCAGGTCGCGGCCCAGGCTGTCGGCACCCAGCAGCATCTTGCCCGAGGACGGCTCCCAGGTGTTGCCCAGCACTTCGTTCGGGTTGTGCGGCGAGAACAGCGGCCCCAGGTAGGCGAAGAGCACGAAGAACACCGCGCCGACGAGGCCGACGCGGGCGTTCAGGGAGAGATCTCGCCAACGCAGCATCGCCGCCTCCTACTTCGGATGCCGGAGGCGCGGGTTGGCGACGAGGCCGACCACGTCCGCGACGATGTTCAAGAGGATGAAAGTGGCGGCGAAGATCAGCCCGGCGGTCTGCACCACCGGCACGTCACGGAAGCCGACAGCATCCACCATCAGCGTGCCGAGGCCCGGATAGACGAAGATCACCTCGACGACCACCACGCCAACCACCAGGTAGGCGAGGTTCAGCATGACCACGTTGATGATCGGCGCTACGGCGTTCGGCATGGCGTGGCGCACGATGATCTTGATCGGCCTGACGCCTTTCAGCTCCGCAGTCTCGATGTAGGCCGAACCCATCACGTTCAGCACGGCGGCGCGCGTCTGGCGCTGAATGTGCGCCAGGACGGCGAAGGTCAGGGTCGCGATCGGCAGCGCGATCGCCTCCAGGCGTGCAAGAAAACTCATGCCGGACCGCACGGTGGAAAGCGGCGAGACCCAGCCGAGCTCCAGCGCGAAGACCAGCAGCAGAAGATAGCCGACGAAGAACTCGGGGAAGGAAATGGCCGACAGCGACACCACGTTGATGACGCGGTCGGGCCAGCGGTCGCGGTAGCGGGCGGAGATGACGCCCAGCAGCATGGCGATCGGTACGCAGATGGCCGCGGTGGCAGTGGCCAGAAAGAGCGTGTTTTCCAACCGCGCACCGATCAGCTGGGCGACCGGCTGCTTGTTGGCGAGCGACTTGCCGAGATCGCCGGTGGCAAAGCCGCCGAGCCAATCGAAGTAGCGCTCGACGGCGGGGCGGTCGAGCCCGAGCTCGGCACGCAGGTTGGCAAGATTCGTCGGCGTCGCCGACTGGCCCAGGATCGAGGTGGCGACGTCGCCCGGCAGAACCTGGGTCCCGATGAAAATCATCACCGAGACGGCCAGCAGGAGCAGCAGTCCTATCAAGAGACGCTGGCTGACCAGCCGCAAGAGCGACGTCCGCATCCTCCCCCTCCCCCTGCGGCTGCTACACGAGCCAGGCGCGCCGCATGACGTAGCCGTTCGACTGCTCGCCGGAGCCGTCCTTGACATAGCCTTGCAGCTTGTCGCTGTGCGCGTCGATCCAGTCGTTGAACATTGGCAGGATCAGGCCGCCCTCGTCTCGCACCATCAGCGCGGCGGCACGGTAGAGCTCGGCACGCCTGGCGCGATCCAGCTCGCCACGGGCCTCCTGGATGATCTTGTCGAAATCCGGGCGCAGGAACCTGGTATCGTTCCAGTCGGCCGTGGAGATGTAAGCCGTGGAGTACATCTGATCCTGGGTCGGGCGGCCGCCCCAGTAGGACGTGGAGAAGGGCTGCACGTTCCAGACGTTGTTCCAGTAGCCGTCGCCCGGCTCCTGCTGCACCTCGATGGTGATGCCGGCCTTTCCCGCCTGCTGCTGGTAGAGCACCGCGGCATCGACGGCGCCAGGGAAGGCGACGTCCGAGGTACGCAACAGGATCGAGCCGCTGTGGCCGGACTTCTTGTAGTGGAAGGCGGCCTTGTCCGGGTCGTAGAGGCGCTGCTCGATGCCTTCGGGGAAGAGGTCGTAGGCCTTGTTGATCGGGAAGTCGTTACCGACCGTGCCGAAGCCCTGCAGCACGTTCTGCACCATGGCCTCGCGGTCCATCGCCAGCTTCAGTGCCAGGCGCAGGTCGGCGTTGTCGAAGGGCGCGGCGTTGCAGTGCATGATGAAGACGTAGTGTGCCTTGCCGCCCACGTTCTCGATCACTACGCCCGGCACCTGCTTCAGCAGGCTGGCGGTTTTCGGCTCGACGCGGTTGATGATGTGCACCTGCCCCGACTGCAGCGCGGCAGCGCGCGCGGTGGCGTCGTTGATCACCAGGAGCTCGACGGCGTCGAAGTAGGAGTCGTCGCGCCAGTAGTTCGGGTTCTTCTTCGCCGCGTAGCGCACGCCGTGCTCGGTCACCTCGACGATGTAGGGTCCGGTGCCGATGCCAGCGGCCGGGGCGTCCTTGCCGCCGTCCGGCTGGATGATCAGGTGGTAGTCGGAGAGCAGTAGTGGCAGGTCGGCGTTCGGCTCCTTCAGCGTCACCGTCACGGTGTTGCCGTCTGCCGAAATCTTCTCGATGCCGCCCAAGAGGCCGAGCGCGCCGGACTTGGAGTTCTCGTCCGAATGCCGCTCGATGGTGGCCACCACGTCGGCGCCTTCCAGGGTCTTGCCGTTGTGGAAGGTGACGCCGGAGCGGATCTTGAAGACCCAGGTCTTCACATCGTCCGAGCCCTCCCAGGACTCAGCCAGGCCAGGTATCGGCGCACCGGTCCCAGGTTCCGTTTGGATGAGCTGGTCCCCCCAGGACTTGCCGAACCAGTAGGGTACCTGCGAGGCGAAGGTCGCCGGGTCCAGGCTGTTCGAGGTCTCGCCGCCGACCAGGCCGGCGATCAGCGTGCCGCCACGCTGGGGCGTCGCTGCCTTGAGCGCCTTGCCGTAGAGCGTCCCTGCGGCCGTCAAGCTGAGGCCCAGCGCCGTCGCGCGGCCCAGGAAGGCGCGGCGCGACAGCCGGTGACCCTGCACCAGGGACTGAAGGTGGGTGAGTTCGCTCATGGACATGGTGGCCTCCCGGAAATGTGGGGCGGTGTGGAATCACTGGTCGTTCGGCACGTTCTCCTGGCGACGGCGGGCGGAGTCCCTGCTGCGCGGCTCGCAAAAGCGCTGGGCGCCGCGGCGCCTTCCCGGCACCGCGGCGCATCCAATCGGATCAGGCGAACCAGCAGCGGCGGCTGGCGTAGCCGCCCGACATCTCGAACGACGGATCCTTGATGTAGCCCTCGAGCTTGGCGCCGCGGCCGTCGACCCAGTCGTTGAACATCGGCAGGATCAGGCCGCCCTCGTCGCGCACCATGCGGCCCGCCTCGGCATAGAGCTCGGCGCGCCGGCCGCGGTCGAGCTCGCCGCGGGCCTCGTCGATGATCTTGTCGAAGTCGGGCCTGAGGAAGCGGGTGTCGTTCCAGTCCGCGGTGGAAACGTAGGCGGTGGAGTACATCTGGTCCTGCGTCGGCCGCCCGCCCCAGTAGGAGGCGCTGAACGGCTGCACGTTCCAGACGTTCTCCCAGTAGCCGTCGCCCGGCTCCTGCTGGATTTCCAGCGTGATGCCGGCCTTGGCCGCCTGCTGCTGGTAGAGGATCGTGGCGTCGACGGCACCCGGGAAGGCGGCGTCCGAGGTGCGCAACAGGATCGAGCCGCTGTGGCCGGACTTCTTGTAGTGGAAGGCGGCCTTGTCCGGATCGTAGGTGCGCTGCTCGATGCCGCTCGGGAAGAGGTCGTAGGCCTGGTTGATCGGGAAATCGTTGCCGACCGTGCCGTAGCCCTGCAGCACGGTGTTGACCATCGCCTCGCGGTCGATCGCCAGCTTCAGCGCCATGCGCAGGTCGTTGTTGTCGAAGGGCGCGGTGTTGCAATGCATGATGAAGACGTAGTGGCCGCGGCCGCCGACGTTCTCGATGACGATGCCGCTCCTTTCCAAGAGGGCTGCGGTGCGCGGCGGCACGCGGTTCACCAGGTCGACCTGGCCCGACTGCAGCGCCGCCATGCGGGCGGTCTCGTCGTTCAGGATCAGGATCTCGACAGCGTCGAAGTGGCTGTCGTTGCCCCAGTAGTTCGCGTTCTTGGTCAGCTCGTAGCGCACGCCGTGCTCTGCCACCTGCACGGTGTAAGGCCCGGTGCCGATGCCGGCATCCGGCGCGTCGTAGCCGCCGTTCGGCTGCATCTGCAGATGATAGATGGTGAAGAACAGCGGCAGGTCGGCGTTCGGCCCGGTCAGCTTGACGACGACCGTGTCGTCCACCGCCTCGATCGATTCGAAGCCCGTGAACAGACCGAGCGCGCCCGACACGGACTCCGGCGCCGAATGGCGCTTCAGGGTCTGCGCGCAGTCGTTGGCGTCGAGCTCCTTGCCGTTGTGGAAGGTGACGCCCTTGCGGATCTTGAAGATCCAGGTCTTCACGTCGTCCGACGCCTCCCAGGACTCGGCGAGGCTCGGGACCGGCGAGCCGTCGTCGGGCGAGACTGTCACAAGCTGGTCGGCCCAGGAGCGGCTCAGCGGCAGGTGCACCTGCGTGCCGTAGGTCGTCGGGTCGAGGCTGTCGGAGGTCTCGCCGCCGTTGACGCCGATGCGCAGCGTGCCGCCCTTGTTCGGCGTCGCCGCCTTGAGCGCCGTCGCGTAGAGGCTGCCGGCCGCCGCCAGGGTGAGGCCGAGCGCGCTGGCCCGGCCGAGGAAGTCGCGCCGCGAGATGCGGTGCCGCTTGACCTGTGAGGTCAGATAGTCGAGCTCAGACATGTTGCGTTGGTCTCCCGGTTCGTCGCTGATGGTTATTGACTTTGTTGCGCCCAGATTAGTCCCCCATGCCCCGGCCACTGTCGAGCCGGCGACACGCTCATATGAAACCACGACGCAGGCTCTTCTTGAACTGCCGTCGTAGCACCAGCCTTTCGGCGGGTCCCCGGCCCTCGTAGGCCTCGAGGCTCCCCTCGACCTGAAAGTCGCTCGCATCTCCCGTCAGGCTTGCGCGGGTCTCGGTTCGCACGCGCCAATCGCCGCGGCCCATGGTCATGGTCCAATGCGTCTCGCCGCGGGCGGAGAGCGGCTGCTCGGGCCTGAGGCTCCAGGTCTCGCGCGCCACCATGCCGACCTCCAGGCCGTGCGGCGGTATCTCGGCGGCGCCGAAGTCGTCGGTGATCTCGACCCTGACCTCGCCCTTGCCGATGTCCTGCACCAGGTGGCGGGCATTGCTGGGCGCGCGCAGCTCGCGCCGCTCCGCCGGCGGGGCCGCGGCCGGGGGCGGCAGGCTGGCGTCCGGGCCGCCGCGCCGCTGGGGCAGGGTGAGGGTGGCCGCGCCGGCGTAGACCGTCAGTTGCGCGGCCGCCGGCGCCGGCCAGACCATTGGCCAGTAGGCGGTGGAGAGCGCCAGGCGCAGGCGATGGCCGGTGGCGAAGCGGTGCGCGCAGTCATCGAGCTGCAGGCGGACCCGATAGCGCCGGCCCGGCTCGAGCGCGGCCGGCTCGGCGTGGCTTTCGCGGTGGCAGAGGTTCAGCACCCCATAGGAGACGCGCAGCGAGGCGCCGTCCGGGCCGAGCTCGTTCAACCGAGCGGTGAGCTGCGCCACCGGCTTGTCGCTGCTGAGCTCGAGCTCGACCACCGGCGAGCCGAGGATCTCCAGGGGCTCGGCCAGGGGCGCGCTGTCGAAGCAGAGCGAGCCGGCGTCGTCGCGCCGCTGGTCGAACGGGCCCTCGGCGCCGAGCCAGATCTGGCAGTACTCGCCGCCGGCGGTGCCGGTGTCGAGCGGCGAGGCCAACGGCAGCGGCGTCTCCGGCGCCGGCGCCGCGGCCAGCCCTTCGACGGTCAGGTAGCGTAGGTGCGGCCGGATCGACGGCGACGGCCAGACCGCCTCGGCGACCCAGCGGCCGGAGCGCACCGCATGGCGCGCCGCGGGCGGATCCCAGTCCTCGACGAAGACGCGCAGCATCGGGTCGCGCTCGACCCCGCTGTCGAGTCCCTTCAGCCAGCGGTCCCACCAGCGCAGCGCCTCCTGCAGGAAGCCGACCGCCGGGCCGGGCACGGCGAAATGCGGATACTTGTGCAGCCAAGGGCCGATGATGCCCTGCCGCGGCGCCTCGAGGTTCGCCAGCATGCGCGGCACGGCATTGTGATAGGCGTCGGACCAGCCGCCCCAGAGCTGCGTGGCGGCAGCGATCGCACCGTAGTCCTCGCAGACGCTGCCGTGCCGCCAGTAGGAGTCGCGGGTCTGGTGCGCGAGCCAGGTCTCCACCAGGTTCGGCAGGTTCTCCAGGCGCTGCAGCCAGAGTTGGCGCCAGCGCTCGCCGACCAGCGCCGGGTCGGGCGGCCGGCTGGAATAGCAGAACATGGTCGAGGACCAGCCGAGGTTCTCCGCCAGCAGGCAGCCGCCCTTGTAGTGAATGTCGTCGGCGTAGCGGTCGTCGGTGGAGCAGAGCGACACGATGGCGGCCAGCGCCGGCGGGCGCAGCGCCGCCACCTGCAGCGCGTTGAAGCCGCCCCAGGAAATGCCCATCATGCCGACCTTGCCGGTGCACCACGGCTGGCGCGCGATCCAGGCGATCACCTCGACAGCGTCGGCCAGCTCCTGCGGCGTATATTCGTCGGTCATGAGGCCGTCGGACTCGCCGTTGCCGCGCAGGTCCACGCGCAGGCAGGCGTAGCCCTGGGCGGCAAACCAGGGGTGGGTCAGCGCGTCGCGCACGGTGGTGCCGTCGCGCTTGCGGTAGGGGAGGTACTCCAGGATGGCGGGGACCGGCTTGCGCTCGGCGTCGACCGGCTGCCAGACGCGCGCCGCCAAGCGGGTGCCGTCACCCAGCTCGATCCACAGGTTCTCGATCTCGCGTACCGCGCGTACGACGCGCGGCGGACTGCCGCTGTCTGGCATCGCCCACCCCCGCCCGCCGGCAATTCAAGCAGAGGCCCGCCGGCGCGCCAAGCCCTTGAGGCAGATCAAGGCGCGCGCCGCCACGGTTGCCTAGCGTGCCGTGCTGGCGGACTGTCGCCCGAGCAAAGGAAGTCCCGATGAGCCTCGTCGAGAACAGCAGCGCCATGCGCGACCGCAAGGTCGCGCTGAGAGCCGTCCCCTCTGAGGCGCCGTGGAGCTGGCTTGCCGCCGGCTGGCGGGATCTGAAGCGCGGCGGCTGGGTCAGCCTCAGCTACGGGCTGTTCTTCGCCCTGGCGTCCGCCGCGATCACGCTCGGCCTCTGGCTGACCGACTCGATGCAGGTGCTGCCGCCGCTGGCCGCCGGCTTCATGCTGGTGGGGCCGCTGCTGGCCGTGGGCCTCTATGAGATCAGCCGCCGCCTGGAGGCGGGCAAGCCGGTCAGCATCGAAGCCGCCCTCCTGTCGATGACGCGCTCGCCCGTCCAGATCGGCTTTCTCGGCGTCCTGCTGATGGTCTGCCTCTTGTTCTGGATCCGGCTGGCCTTTCTTCTCTTCGCGCTCTTCCTGGGCACCGGTGCCGCGCCGCCTCCGGAGATATTCGTCAGCCAGCTCCTGTTCACGCCCGAGGGGCTCGGCCTGGTGGTCGTCGGCACGCTGGCCGGGGCGCTCCTGGCCTTCGGCGTCTACGCCATCTCGGTGGTGTCCGTGCCGCTGTTGCTCGACCGCGACATCGACGCGATGACCGCCATCATCGCCAGCCTGAAGTCGGTGCGGCTGAACTGGAAGCCGCTGCTGCTCTGGGCCTGGCTGATCGCGATCATCACCATCGCCGGGCTTGCCACCTTCTACGTCGGCTTGATCGTCACCTTCCCGCTGATCGGGCACGCCACCTGGCACGCCTACCGCGACCTGGTGGAGCCGGCCGCGCGCTAGCGGCCGGCCGGGCCCTCGTCGTCGAAGAGGATGCGCTGGGCGGCGCCGTCGAGGTCGTCGAACTGGCCGGAGCGCAGCGACCAGAGGAAGGCGGCAAGCCCCAGCCCGCCCAGCAGGAGCGCGGCGGGAATCAAGTAGATGAGGACGTCCATCGCGCCTCCTCTCAGCCGCGCGCGGCGCGCAGCGCGTTGCCGGTGACCGCCAGCGAGGACAGCGACATGAACAACGCGGCCCAGAGCGGCGTGATCAGCCCGGCCATCGCCAGCGGTACCGCCACGACGTTGTAGCCGATCGCCAGGGCGAAGTTCTGCAGCACCAGGCGCCGCGCCTTGCGCGCGACGGCAACCGCCTCGGCGACCGGCGCCAGGGCCTCGCCCTGGAACACCAGGTCGGCGGCGCTCTGCGTCAGATCGCTGCCGGCGGCAGGCGAGAGGGAAACGGAAGCGGCGGCGAGGGCCGGCGCATCGTTCAGCCCATCGCCCACCATCAGCACCCGCTCACCCGCGGCAGCCAGGGCCTGGAGGTGCCGGAGCTTCTCCTGCGGCAGGCAAGGCGCGCGCCAGCGCGCGATGCCGAGCGCCGCGGCGGTGTGTGCGGCCACCGATGCCCGGTCGCCGGACAGGAGCTCGACCTCGAGCCCTGCGCGGCGCAGGCGGGCGATGGTCTCGGCCGCATCGGTCCGCGGCGCATCGACGAAGGCGAAGCGGCAGAGGCTGCCGTCCGGGCGCCTCAGCCAGAGCGCCGGGGCGGCGTCGGCGCCGTCCTCGGCAAGCCCGACGTGCCGCGCGCTGCCGAGGCGAACCTCGCCGGCCGGCAGGCGGGCAACCAGGCCGTAGCCCGGAATCTCGCTGAGCGGCCGATCGAGCAAGGGCACCGGGCCGGCCGCGGCGGCCAGCGCCTGGGCCAGCGGATGGCGGCTGCCCGCGGCGAGGCGGGCCGCCAGCGTCAGATCGGCCGGGGCGATGGCCTCGGCGCCGAGCAGGCGCGGCCGGCCCAGCGTCAGGGTGCCGGTCTTGTCGAAGACGACGCGCCGCACCTCGGAGAGCCGCTCCAGGGCGTCGGCGCTCTTCACCAGGATGCCGCGCCGCCAGAGGCGGCTCACCGCCGCCACCTGGACCGCGGGCACGGCAAGACCCAAGGCACAGGGGCAGGTGACGATCAGCACGGCGATCGCGTTCATCAACGCCACCTGCCAGGCCAGGCCCTGGGCCAGCGCGAGGACGAAGGCGCCCAGCGCCAGCAGATGCACCGCCGGCGCATAGAGCCGCGCCACGCGGTCGGCCAGGCGCACGTAGCGCGCGCGGCCTTGCTCGGCCGCCTCGACCAGGCGCAGCATCTCGGCGAGCAGGGTGCGCCCGCCCGCCTTGCTGACCCGGATTCTGAGCTCGCCCGTGAGGTTCAGGGTGCCGGCATTGACCGGGCTGCCGGGCCGGACCGCGACCGGCAGGCTCTCGCCGGTGACCATGGAGACGTCGAGTTCGGAGCTGCCGCTCGCCACGCGGCCGTCCGCCGGCAGGCGCTCGCCCGCGGCCACCAGCACGAGATCGCCGGCGGCGAGCTCGGCCGCGGCGCGGCGCTGCCGGCGCCCGTCCGGCAGCACGACCAGGGCGCTCGCGACCTGCAGGGCCAGCAGGTTCTCGGCGGCCGAACGCGCCCGCCCGCGCATCAACTGGTCGAGCAGGCGGCCGATCAGCAGGAAGAAGAGCAGGGTGACGCTGGCATCGAAGTAGGCAGCCTCGCCGTCGCGGATGGTCTCGAACAGACTCATGCCGGCGGAAAGGATGACGGCGAGCGAGATGGGCACGTCCATGTTGAGCCGCCCGGCCTTCAGCGCCGCCAGCGCGGAGCGGAAGAAGGGCCGGCCGGCGTAGGCCACCGCCGGGAGCGCGATCAGCGCGGAGACCCAGTGCAGCAGGCCGCGCGTGGCCGTGCCCATGTCGTCGCCGAGCCCGCTCCAGATCGAGACCGAAAGCAGCATGACGTTGCCGGCGGCGAAGCCGGCGACGGCCAGCGAGCGCACCAGGCAGCGGCGCTCCTGCTCCAGCGCGCGATCGCGCGTCGCCGGGTCGAAGGGGGCCAGGCGATGGCCCAGGGCCAGCAAGGGCTGCAGCAGGGCTTCGAGCGCAACGTCCTGCGGCCGCCAGCCGAGCATCAGGCGCCGCGTGGTCAGGTTGACCCGCGCTTCGGCGCCGTTGGCGGCCCGCCGCACGGCGCCTTCGATCTCGGGCAGGCAGGCGGCGCAGTCCAGCGTCTCGACCACCAGCGAGAGCCGGCAGCGCCCGTCGGGCAGCGTCTCGACCAAGGGGCCGGCCGCCGCCGCCAGGGCGGCGGCCTCTGCGGCCAGATCGCCGGCCGCCAGGACCGGCAGGCAGCAGGGCGGCGCCAGCAGCGGCGCCTCGAGCTCGGCTAGCGCCATAGCCGGGCCTCGGTGCGGAAGCTGCTCCCGGCCGAATCGCTGCCCTCGACCAGCACCAGCCAGTTGCCGGGCTCGAGGTCGAGGGCGGCAAGGTAGCGTCCGGGCACGACCTCGATCAGGGCGACGCTGCGGTCGAAGGCGCGGGTGGCCGGCCGCGAGAGGCTGGCGACCAGCGTGAGGCCGGCCACCGGGCGGCCGTCGCGATCGCCGAGCGTGAGGCTGAGACCGTCGGGGATCAGCGCCAGCGCGCCGGTCCAGCCGCGGCTCCGCTGCTCGGCCGCTCCGGCAAGACGCTCGTTGTAGGCCAGGCCCTCCTGATAGGCGCGGTCGCTGACCGTGCCTGAGAAGGTGTCGAGCGCCAGGAAGACGAAGGCGAGGTTCGCGGCGATCACCAGCCCGAAGAACGCCAGGGTGGCGACGAGCACCTGCCGTCCGGTCAGGCGGCGCTCGCGGCGCAGGGTTGCGGCCAGCTGCATCATTCGGGCCCCCGGAAGACGGAGGCATGGCGCCAGCTCTGCCCGTCGCGCTCGAGCACGAAGACGATCTCGGTCGCCGGCGCCTTCAGGGCGCCCGGCGGCACGGCGACGAAGAGGCGGAGCGTCAGCACCTGGTCGGGCGGCACGGCGATGTCGCTGGCTTCGGCCTTGCCGCCAAGCGTGAGCGTCGCCTGCGGCAGGCCCGCCACGCTCAAGGAGAAGTGCCGAGGCTCGTTCGACATGTTCAGGATCTTCAGCGTGTAGCCGTTGCGGGTCGAACCATCCGACAGGGTGACGAACAACGGGTTGCGGTCGTTGATCAGGTTGATCTCGAGCTCGCTCCTGGTGCCGAAGGAGAAGGCCATGATGCCGGCCACCAGCAGCAGCACCGCGGCATAGAGCAGGGTGCGCGGGCGCAGCAGCCGCAGCCGCGCGGGTTGGCCGTGCGCGCGCCGCTCCAGGTTGCCGATCGTGTCGTAGGCGATCAGGCCCTTCGGCTTGCCGATCTTCGCCATGACGTCGTCGCAGGCGTCGATGCAAAGCGCGCAGGTGATGCACTCGAGCTGCTGCCCGTCGCGGATGTCGATGCCCATCGGACAGGCGACGACGCACTGCTTGCAGTCGATGCAGTCGCCGTACCCCGCCGCGATCTCGCCCTTGCGCAGCGGGCCGCGCGGCTCGCCGCGGAAGTCGCGGTAGGTCACCACCATCGACTCCTCGTCGAGCATGGCGCCCTGGATGCGCGGCCAGGGGCACATGTAGGTGCAGACCTGCTCGCGCATGTGCCCGCCGAGCCAATAGGTGGTGAAGGTGAGGAGGCCGATGAACACGTAGGCGACGGTCGGCGCCTGGAAGGCCAGCAGATCGGCTGCCAGCGTCGGCGCGTCGGCGAAGTAGAAGACCCAGGCGCCGCCGGTGGCCGCGCCGATCAACAGCCAAAGGGCGTGCTTCGTGGTCTTGCGGGCGAGCTTGCCGGCGCGCCACGGCTTCTTGTCGAGCCGGATGCGTTCGGCGCGGTCGCCCTCCACCAGCCGCTCGACGGCAATGAACAGATCGGTCCAGACCGTCTGCGGGCAGGTGTAGCCGCACCAGACCCGGCCGGCGATCGAGGTCACCAGGAAGAGGCCGATCGCCGCCAGGATCAGAAGGCCGGTCAGGTAGTAGATTTCCTGCGGCCAGATCTCAATGAAGAAGAAGTAGAAGCGCCGGTTCGGCAGATCGAGCAGCACCGCCTGGTCCGGCTGCCCGGCACCGCGATCCCAGCGGATCCAGGGCGTGAGGTAGTAGATCGCCAGCGTGACGATCAGCGCCAGCCACTTGATGCGGCGGAAGCGGCCGTGCACCAGCTTGGGATAGATCTTTTCGCGCTTCGCATAGAGCTGCCGCTTGGCTTTGGCGTTGACCGCCTCGACCTCGACGCTCTCCACCCTTGCGCGCGCCGCTGGCGCCGCCTTCGCTTGCTCGACCAGGGTCTCGAGCGGGCTCAAGCCGCTACTCGCCGCCGCCCAGCGCGTGCACGTAGACGGCCAGCAGCTTCAAGGTGGCCGGGCTCAGCCGCGCTTCCCAGGTAGGCATGATGCCGCCGCGGCCGTTGGCGATCGACTCGACGACGGCGGCCTTGCTGCCGCCGTAGAGCCAGACGCTGTCGGCCAGGTTGGGCGCACCCAGCTCGCGGCTGCCGACGCCGCCTTCCTGATGGCAGGCAACGCATTGCTCGGCATAGACCGCCTGGCCGCGCTCGGCCGCGGCCTGGTCGAGCGGCTCGCTGGAGAGCGACAGCACGTAGTTCGCCACGTCCTCGACCTGCGCGCTGCTCAGCAGCCCGTCTCGCAGAAAGGCCGCCATGACGTTGTTGCGGGTATCGGCATGGTCGGCGCGGACGCCGACGCGCAGGGTGGCGTGGATTTCATCGAGCGTGCCGCCCCAGAGCCAGTCGTCGTCGTTCAGGTTGGGATAGCCCTTGGCGCCGGCGGCGCCGGTGCCGTGGCACTGCGAGCAGTTGACCGCGAAGGCCGAGCGACCGCCGGCCTCGGCGAAGGCGGCAAGCTCGGGATCGTCGGCGATCGCCTGCAGCGATGCCTGGGCGATGCGGTCGAGGTAGACCTGCTGCGCCGCCGCGGCCTCGGCCATGCGCTCGGCCACCACCGCGCGGCTGGAATAGCCGAGCACCCCCGTGGTGTGGCTGTCGACCAGTGGCACCGCCGGCATCACCACCATGTAGCCGAACGCCCAGACGATGGTGGCGTAGAAGGTCCAGAGCCACCACCGCGGCAGGGGCGTATCGAGCTCGCGGATGCCGTCCCA
>Ga0299906_10001381_pt1 | contig 20893 bp, 17 predicted proteins | sample RVTome_14_FD_200259 | JGI IMG/M metagenome (GOLD analysis project Ga0299906, IMG submission 200259) | Soil microbial communities from uranium-contaminated site in the Upper Colorado River Basin, Wyoming, United States - RVT145D125 (version 2) ...
TCCGGAAGCAGAGTCCGAAGTATCGAGCGCCGCGCTCATCCTGCGATTCGCCACTGCCCCGCTCTAGACAATTAGTGTATTAGTGCCGTGTCCGCCTCCGTCGGTCTTGGGGGGCATATGACTTCGGCGGACCAGCCGTCAGCCTTCGTTCACCAGGGGTTTTCTATGGGCGAACTTCGGCTGGACCTCGCCGAAGCCCGAAGGGCGTAGGCGGGGGGGGCCACCCGCCGCCTGACGAGCTCCGGTCCAAGCAACCGCCTAATTTGGCGGCCAACAGCGACTGCAGGAATCGTCAGCGGCCGAGAGTCCGATTCTTCTTCTTGTCCCGGTACATCCGCTCGTCGGCAAGCTGGATGAGCTCCTCTTTGGTGTGGGCTTCGATCGGGTACGTCGCGACGCCAATGCTGGCGCCCAGCCGTTCGTTGAGACCTTCGTCCCTCAGGAAGACATGGTGACAGATGATCTTGCGGATGCGCTCGCTCAAGCGTTTGGCGAGTGCCAGATCGGTGTCGGGAAGGATGACCACGAACTCATCCCCGCCATATCGAGCCGCGATGTCGGTCTCCCGCACCGCGGCGCGGAGAAGGAAACCCACGGCGCGCAGCACTCGACTTCCTCTCAGGTGCCCGTGGGTGTCGTTGATCTGCTTGAAGTTGTCCAGGTCGATGAAGATCAGGGACAAGCGCGATCGGTGGCGGGCGACGAGCTTCAGCTCGCGATCCAGGGACTGGTGAAAGTAGCGGAAATTGAATAACGAGCTGACGTCATCGAGGATGGAGTTCTCTTTGGTTTGCTGGTAGAGCTTCACGTTCTCGATGGCGACGGATATTTGTTTCGAGAGCTGGCTCAGGAGCGGCAGATCCCGCTTCGAGTAAGTGGAAGGCCGACGGCTACCCAAGCCAAACGTACCGACCACCTTCCTCCGCGACTCGAGCGGCAGGATGATGTAGGAGCGGATGCCGTCCTCGTAGAAGATTTCGTCTTCGATGAACTGCTGGTGCTCACGGGTGTCCCCGTGAATGAAGGGCTGCTCGTTCAAAACGACCCAGCCAGGGCCGGTGCCCACGACCGGAATGATCGACTCCATACCCCATCCCGAGTCCACTCTCGAGCCCGAGGCGAAGATGCGCAGGTAACTCCCCGATTCGTCCAGGATCGCGACCGACAGGCGATCGAAGGGAATCAGCTTTCCCATCTCCGCGGCGAAGGAATCGAATACCTCCTCGATCTGGAGACTGCTGCTGATGATGCGCGCGATGTTGTTGAGCACCGTGATCTGCTTGGTTTGTGCCGCCGAGCGCTGGAACAAGAGCGCGTGCTCGGCCGCCATGCCGATCTGGTTTCCGATCGAGCTGAAGAGATCGAAGTCGAAGGTCGGAAAAAGCTGACGGGTGCCGATCACGAGGTGCATGACGCCCAGGACGCGGTTCTTGGAGCGAAGCGGTATCGCGGCGACCGCCCCGACGTCCTTATGGTCCGCTAGGAGCTGAGCTAGTCGAGGATCGCCGTCCAGGCCGTCCAGCAAGACGGGCCGCCCCTTCAAGGCCTGAGTCGCCATCGGGCACGCCGCCGAGGGAAGTCTTGTCTCCGAGGGCGCGTCCGCCTCGCCCTGGTAGCTCATGATCCGAAACGTATCGCTGTCCTCGAGCCAGAGGAGCATCTCCCCGTAGAGGCCACCGCTCGCCTCCATGACGGCGGCGAGCGAATCGGAAAGGATCTCGGTGAGATCCAGAGAGTTGCTGATGGCGGAAGGGAGCGACTGAAGCATCGTCAGCTTCAGGTTCTGGAAGAGTATCTCTTGCTGGAGCTCGCGCTCCTTGCGGGCGTCACGGAAGATGGCCTGCACGACCCGCCCACCCCCATAGCCGAGGAGCGCGGCTTTGACCTCTACCGGAATGTGCTTCTGGTCTTTCGTCTCCAAGGGAAGGTCATCGTACGTGTAGCTTCCGTGTTGCTTGATCTTCTCGAAGTAGTCGACCGTTTTCTCCCGCGCGCTCCGGGGATGGAGATCGTCGAGGCGGAGATCCAGGAGCTCCTCGCGGCTGTACCCGGAGAGCTCCTCGGCGCGTTGGTTGGCATCGACCACCGAGCGGGTTGCGATGTCGAACAGGAAGTAGGCCTCCAGGCCTTCCTCGAAGCAGACGCGGTGGAGCCACTCCGGCGAGGCGGACACGCCGGAGATACGCCGGGGCTTGCCGCCACCAATGGGACGAGGAGAACCCTCCATGGACAAAATCCTTCTCCATTACTGAATCAGTGCCGTGGGGACCCCACCCCCACGGCCGGGACCTGTCGTCGGCGCGCAAGCGCGCCGGGCTCCCGCCTACGCCCTTCGGGCTTCGGCGAGGTCCCGACGAAGCCTTGGCGAAGTCGGACGCTCCGCTCGCGCAGGGTGCGCACATGGCGCTTTGCGCACCCTGCCAACTGGAGCCGCGATCGTCTAACCGCTTCCAAAACGGTAGGTTGGGGGCGTTTCAGAAGTTACCAAAGGATAACCGATGTGAGGTCCAGCCGTCAAGAATTGGAGCGGGGGAACGGTTGCGGCGGGCCCGGTTGTGCTAGAATTTATGGAGCTCATCGAGTCACAACCGGAAGGGAACCTGACCCTAAACCTCTAGGAACGCGAGCCTTTGAAGTACGAAATCGTTCAAGACATTCTGGATGCCCGCAAGCTCACCCAGGTGGTCGCGAGCGAGAAGGACGGCGCGTTAGTAACGTTTGCCGGCATCGTTCGCGGGAACAACCGCGGCAAGAAAGTGCTCTTCCTCGAGTACGAGGCCTACCCAGACATGGCGGTCAAGATGATGAGGCGCATCGGTGACGAGATCGAGAAAACCTGGGGCTTGACGAGCGTCGCGATGCAGCACCGCGTCGGGCGGTTGAACGTGGGCGAGACCAGCATCCTCATCGTCGTCTCCGCGCCCCACCGCGATGACGCTTTTGCCGCGTGCCAGTACGCCATCAATCGCTTCAAGCGCATCGTGCCCATTTGGAAGAAGGAGATCTTCGAAGACGGCGAGCTGTGGGTCGAGGGACCGGTCGAGGCGTTGGAGGCGGCAAAGGAGTGAAGATCCACTTGAAGTTGTTCGCCGGCGTTCGGGAGCTCGCGGGGCAAGACGACGTCGAGCTCGACGTCGACGAAGGCACCACGGCCGGGGGTCTCTGGGAACGGCTCCTCACCGACCACCCCAAGCTTTCCGGCTACACCGAGATCATCCAAGTCGCGGTCAATCAGGATCTGGTCGATCGCGGGGTCAAGCTCAAACCGGACGACGAGGTAGCCTTCTTGCCACCGGTGAGCGGCGGCTGAGTCGCCTCCTTACCCCTCCGAGTTACTTCCCCTCGCGGCGTTTCAAACGCCTGGCGCGATGACGGAACGAATCACGCCACCGTTCGCGAAAGGCAAGCGGCAGACGGAAATCCGCCTCGAGCCGTGACATCGCTTCCTCGCAATAGGCGAGGGCCCCGGCGATGTCTCGTTCTCGATGCTCGAGGTACTTGGCAAGCTCCTCGAGCGCCTCGATGGCCTCCGGGCCTTCCTCGGCGGCCAGCTCCTTCCAGAGCGCGCTGGACCCCTCCCACTCCTGACGGCGCTTCAGCTGGTGTGCGAGCTGCCGCAGTGACTGTCGGCGCGCCCTGCCGGTGAGACCGCTCTCGACCGCTCGGCTGTAGTGTCTTATGGAGCGATCGGTGAGAGCGGCCCGCTCGAAGAGTCGGCCGAGGCTGTAGTCGTCCATGGGATGTTCGGGGCTCGCTTCTTCCTCCAACATTTCCGAGGCGCGCACGGTGAGCGCGGCCAGAGAGATGATGTCATAGCGATTGTGTGTGAAGACGCGGAACACGCGCGACGCGTCACAGGTGCGCAGGTACTCGAAATAGAGACTCGGAATCAAATTGCTGGGGACATCCTCGTCGCGCCGAAGGTCGAGAAGCACGTACTCGAGATCCGTCAGACGGCAACTTTCGAGGCGGGCCTTCCACAGACTCCTCGCCGGATGTAAGAGATCGAAATGGGGAAGCTCGGCGAGCGCATAGCGCAGGCGAGACAGGACCAGTCGAGACTCGAGCAACGGTATATCGAACGCCTTGCCATTGAACGTGACCAGGCTCTCGAAGCCGGAGAGCATGCGCACCAGCTCGTGAAGCATGGCCTCTTCCTCCGGGTAGTCCCGCATGAAGAGCTGGCGCACCACGAAATGGTCGTCTTCGAGGTAGCCGAGTCCAATGAGAAAGGCCGAGGTGCCGGATCCGCCGGCGAGTCCCGTCGTTTCGGTATCGAGGAAGACGGCACGCGAGAGATTGAGCTCCAGGCCTTCGGCGCCCTGAGCGAGCAAGGAGAATGCGGAAGGTGGGACTACCTTGAGCCGGGAAAGGCTCATGCGGCCGTGCCAGTGGTCGAGTGGGAAGCGCTGTTCGACCTGATAAAAAGAGCCTCTTTCGTTCTCGACACGTCGACCCTCGAGAACTTCGTCCAGCGAGACCCGCCGGCCTGGCTGGCCAGGCCAGCCAGGCAAGTCTGTCGGGCCGTCGTCATCGTGGTCGGTTAGTCGCCTATTTTCGGCACGGGCGTTGCGCGCCGCGGTAGTCACCGCCACCAAGCGCTCCAGTCTTTCCTTGATGGAGAGGGCATCTTCCTCGACGGCCTGGCCCAGCACCTCGCGCTCCAATCGATGGAGGGAGTCGTGGTGGGACCGGTTGGAGGGACCGTTACTCGGAGAAGGAGATGATCGTGGTGAAACGGGCCGGCGCGGGCCGGAGAGACCGCCGCGCGACTTGAGTTGGCGTTCTAGTTTGTCGCGAGTGCGCATCGACGCGGTTAGTCGGAAACGATCCGCTCAAGGATGGAGAGCGCTACCTCCTTGCCTCGAACGCCTACCTCGCCGACCGGACCGACACAGGATGGGCAACCGTCCTTACACGGGCAGCTCTCGATGAGACGCTTGCTCTCTCGCAGAATCCGGCCGTGCAGGCGATAGAGCGGCTCCGAAAAACCGATCCCCCCGGGGTAGTTGTCGTAGAGAAAGATGTTGGGCTCGTAGGCCGGTCCCATCTCCGCGGTCTCCTGACGATGCCGGGTGGCACCGCCCGGGCTCTTGAAACCTTTCTCGACGGAAGCGACTCCCTGCGAGTTGTCACCGATCGCGACGCCAATATCCGACCGGTCGCACATCAAGAACAGCATCGCCACGGTTTTGAGTGTATTGGCGAGGCCCACGACGCCGTCCCGTTTCTGCTCCGACGTCGCTTCCAGCGTGGCCAGCACTTCTCGAGGGATGGTGAGCCAATAAGCGGTGGTATGCATTTCCTGCTCCGGCATGGTGAGCTCTCCGGAGCCGACGTTCTCGAGCGTGTAGAACTTGATCTTCTTGAAGCCGACGACCTGCGAGACGACGTGGACCTCACCGTGCGAGCGAAAAGCCGCTCCCGTGGCGGTCGAGTCGAATCGGTCCAGGATGTTGACTTTGGTGTACGTGATCGCATCGGTGAAGTAATCGGTTTCGCATTGCCGCACGGTGGCGCGACGCTCGGCGTAGTCGAACCGCTCCACATAGTATTGCTGTCCTTCCACGATATAGATGGCCTTGTCGTGGAGCGTCGAGAAGGCGCTCGTGAAGTCCACCTCCGCCACGATGCGGGGCTTGGCCGTTTCATCGACCACCACGAAGTTGTCGGAGCTTACCGATCGCAGGCTCACCGCGTCCGCGGGGTACGACTCGTTGGTCCAGTGCCAGCGACCGCCCGAGTGATGCAGCAATCCATGCTCTGACAGGAATCCCAAGATTTCTCCGAGATCTTCTTTGCCGAAGCTCTCCCCGTCCCGAAAGGGAAGCTCGAAGGCCGCGCACTTCACGTGATCGACGAGAATGGACACGTTGTCCGGGTTGACGAGCCCGTGCTCCGGCGAGCCGGAGAAGAAGTAGTCGGGATGGTTCACGACGAACTGGTTGATGGGGCTGCTGTTGGCAACCAGGATGGCCACCGAGGATCCGGTCCGGCGGCCGGAGCGCCCCGCCTGCTGCCAGGTCGACGCGATGGTGCCCGGATAGCCTGCCAGGATGGCGACGTCGAGGTTTCCGATATCGATCCCGAGCTCGAGCGCGTTGGTCGAGACCACGCCCAGCACGCTTCCCTCGCGCAGACCGCGCTCGATCTCCCGGCGTTTTTCGGGGAGATAACCGCCGCGGTATCCGCGGATCACGTCGCGCGCGGTCACTTCCCGTTCCAGGGCGTCCTTCAGATACGTCACCAAGACCTCGGTGTTGAGGCGGCTCGTGGCGAAGACAATCGTTTGCAGGCCGCGCCTCAAAAAGGAGAGAGCGAGCTGGCGTGCTTCGTGTATGTAGGACCGGCGGATGCCGAGCTCGCGGTTGACGACCGGCGGGTTGTAGAACAGGAAGTATTTCTCTCCCCTTGGCGCGCCGCTCTGATCGATGAGCGTGGCCGGTGCCTCGATCAGGTTCTCGGTGAGCTCCTTCGGGTTGGCGATCGTTGCCGACGAGCAAATGAACTGCGGCTCGGACCCGTAAAAAGCGCAGATCCGCCGCAGGCGGCGAAGGATGTTGGTCAGGTGACTTCCGAAGACACCGCGGTACGCGTGGATCTCGTCGATAATGATGTAGCGAAGATTCTCGAAGAGCTTCACCCACTTGGGGTGGTGAGGGAGGATGCCGCTGTGCAGCATGTCGGGGTTCGTCACCACGAGGTGACCGCGCGAGCGAATCGCCTTGCGTGCGTCCTGGGGCGTGTCCCCGTCGTAGGTGAAGGTACGGATGTCGACGCCCAGTTCTTCGATCATGGAGTGGAGCTCGGCCAGCTGGTCTTGAGAGAGCGCCTTGGTCGGAAAGAGATAGAGGGCCCGCGTCTCCGGGTGGCGCAGGACGGTGTCGAGCACCGGGAGGTTGTAGCAAAGCGTCTTTCCCGAGGCGGTCGGCGTCACCACGACCACGTTCTCGCCGCTCCGCACACGCTCGAACGCCTCGCGCTGGTGAGAATAGAGCCGATCGATTCCCCGCGCGCGCAAGACCTCCACCAGACCGGGCGACAACTCAGATGGGTAGTCCTCGTAGCTTCCTGGCAAGGCCGGGTAGTGGCGGAATGCGGTAATGCCCGGCAGACGAGACGTTTCGGCTTCGATCTCGGAGATGGCTTTCCTCAGGGCGAGCGTGCGGTCCGCGGGGGCGAGGATCTCCGCCATAGATAGCCTAGGATAGCCGAGTTTAGGTGAGCGCTCGTCGCAAAATCAACCACGCGGCCTGGCGGTCGGCTGAGCCGTCATAATATACAGAGCCGCTTGAACTTGTGACCGAGAGACGTTAGAATATTTTGAACCTTTGTGGGATCCCTTCTAACCAGGCGATAGGTCTACCCGGTGGTACTGTTCAATTACTCTCTCAAGGAGCTCACCGCCAAGATCGTGTTCTATGGGCCCGGTCTCGGCGGCAAAACCACCAATCTCCACTACATTCACGAAGAGCTTCCCCTCCGGAACAAGGGCCGTCTGCTCTCGTTGGCGACCGAGACCGATCGGACGCTCTATTTCGACTTTCTCCCGGTAGAGGCGGGGATGTTCCGGGGCATCAAGACCCGTATTCAAATCTATACGGTCCCCGGCCAGGTCTTCTACAACGCGACCCGCCGTATGGTTCTCAAAGGCGCCGACGGTGTGGTTTTCGTCGCGGACTCGCAGCGCGCCATGTTGGAGCCCAACCTGGAGAGCCTGAGCAATCTCCGAGAAAACCTCCTCGCGCACGACCTGAAGCTCGAGGAGATCCCGCTGGTCATGCAGTATAACAAGCGCGATCTCCCGGACGTGATGGGCGTCGAGGAGATGTGCGAGAGGATCAATACGCTCAACGTTCCTTTCTACGAGGCCGTGGCCATCGAGGGCGTTGGTGTCGAAGACACGCTGAAGGCGATTAGCAGTCTCGTCCTGCGCTCGGTCATGGAAAAATACGGGACCAAGCCGGGTGCCGGTCTCCCCGCCGAGGAGCCGGCCGTTGCGGTTGCGGGAGGAGGGGCGTTCACCAGTGAGCGCTGGTCAACCGAGAAGCCCACCGACGCCTTCACGCCTGGAGGAGATCCTGGCGACGACATCGATCCTGAGGAGTCGGATCCCTTCGGCGAGCTCACGAGCGAGGAGATCTCACGAGAGGATCGGCGGCGCGCGGTGACCAAACCCTCGACCCGAACGCGCGGGTCCGGCAAGTCGGAAGAGATGTTCAGTGAGCTCGACATCGAAGACGTGCTGGACGGCGCCCTTTCCAGCCCCGATGTCAAAGAGGGCTCCCGAACGAGCTCGCCTGTCGCCAAGGTTTGGAAGAGCAAGAAACAAGACTCGGCTAGGGGGACGGACACACTCGAGGAGGACGAGATCGCCGCGCTCGTCGACAGCTTCGGATCCGGCGAACCCTCCCTCAGCAACGTCATTACCGCGCCCGAGATACCCGAGGAGTCGGAGGTCGGGTTCCACGAGCTGGATCTCGGAGGACAGGCATTCGTCGATCCGTCCCAACCGAGCGCCACGTCGCCGAGCATCGAGCTTCGGATCGATGCTCCGCCGGGCACTGGAAAGCCGCAGCGCGTGGTGGTTCCCGTCCGCCTGTCTATCGACCCGGACGCCACCGACGTCGAGTTCCATTTGACGCTGCACATTCGCGTCCAGAGAACACGCGACTAAATGGCCGGCAAAATAGATGGTTGCTTTAACGGGAGCTAGTCAGGCCGAACCGTGGTTCCGTTGGCCGTCAAAGTAGGTAGTGGCTGAGCTCAAGCTAGTCAGACGGCACCTTGAGGAGCGAGTATCCCTCCTGGCCGATGTAGAGCTCGAAGGCTTGTTCCGCACTCGGCAACGTGAATACCGCGTTTCCATAGACCGCTTCGACGAACGGTAGCCGGTCCCCGTACTCGTGTAACCACAACCAGAGCCGATCGGTCCCTCCGTTGAGCACGTAGTTGGAGCCTCCGCCCCCGTCCTCCATTCCGTGGCTCGAGATGCGCGTGACTTTGTGCGTGGCGTGAATGCCGAGAAGCGCCAGCTGTGGATCCCATTTCAAGATGTCGCCGCCGATTTCCCACATGTCCCCCTTGAGGAGATAATGCGCGGGCTCGCCTTCCTCTCCGTCCTTGACCGGTGCGTATCGCAGCAGCATCTCGTAGTCTGGATTGTCCCTGATGCGCTCGCACTCGATGTAGGCAACGAGCGTTCGATCGGTGAAGACACCGTACGTTCGGAGAGACGTGGCCAGGAAGGCGGCGGCGGCAGCCGAGGCGAGAAAGGCTACCGATAGGGTCAGCGCGAAGAGACTCCGCAATGGCTTGAGGCTGGCCATCGTGCGGCGGCGGCTGAAATCCAGCAACCAGCTCAGCAACAGCGCGAGAAAGCCAAGGCCGAAAACGGTGAAAACCATCGCCAGCAGTGCCAACCGGCCGCCGATGGGCTGGAGGAGATCGTCCAGATTCACGCCACCTATTGTAACTTACACCAGAGCCGCTAGGGGTGTGGTTAATCACGGTCGCCGGGCGATATACTGGCGTCGTTGATATGCAGAAACAGAACGTACTCATCGTCGATGACGAGTCCGGCTCGCGCCGCGGGCTCGCGGAACTGGTTGCCAGCTGGGGCTACACGGCGGAGACCGCCGCCGATGGCGCCGAGGCGCTGGAGAAGGTGGCCAACTTCCGCCCGCAGGTCGTGATTGCCGATCTCGTCATGCCCCGCATGGACGGCATGGAGCTCTTGCGCGCCCTCTCGGAAAGTCTTGGCTATTTGTCTTTCGTCATGCTCACTGCCAAGGGCACCATCGCGAGCGCGGTGGAAGCGATGAAACAAGGAGCCTTCGACTACCTAACCAAGCCCGTCGACACCGGACAGCTCAAGGCCGTGCTCGAGAGGGCCACCTGGCGTCCGGCCGTCCTGGAGGAAGTGGAACGCTACAAGAGCGAGGTGGAGTCGACCGGCCGTTTCGGCAAGATGGTAGGGAAGAGCGCCCCGATGTGTCGCCTCTATCAGCAGCTCATCCAAGCCGGACCTTCATCGGCTTCGGTGTTGTTGGTGGGCGAGTCCGGCACCGGCAAGGAGTTGGTGGCGCGCACGCTTCACGAGCTCTCCCCTCGAAACAAGGCTCCGTTCGTGGCAATCAATTGCTCGGCTATTCCGGAATCTCTTCTGGAGAGCGAGATCTTTGGACACGAAAAAGGGGCGTTCACGGGAGCGGAGGGGCGTCGGGAGGGTTGTTTCGAGCTTGCGGACACCGGAACGCTCTTCCTCGACGAGGTCGTGGAGATGGCTCCCGCGACCCAGGTGAAGCTGTTGCGGGTCCTCGAGGAGCGAGCCTTTCGAAGGTTGGGAGGTCATGGAGAGATCCAGGTCGACGTGCGCGTGCTGGCCGCGACGAATCGAAATCCGGAGTCCGCGCTCAAAGAAGGCAAGTTACGCGAGGATCTCTACTATCGACTGAACGTGTTTCGCCTGTTCCTACCCCCTTTGCGCGAGCGCCTGGACGACGTGCCGCTCCTTGTGGAGCATTTCATCCGTGAGTTCAGTGAAGCCAACGGGAAGCCTCTTCTCGGTGCGGAGCCGCGTGCGATGCAGGCCTTGGCCACGTACCATTGGCCGGGCAACGTCCGCGAGCTGCGCAACGTCATCGAGCGCGCGGTGATCGTCGCTTCCGACAAGCGCATCGGGCTCGACGAGCTTCCCCCCTTCGTGACCCGTGGGCGGCGGACGGAAGATGCTTCATCCGAGCCCACCGACGAGCTCGCTCTTCGCGTCGGGACGACCGTGGAGCAGGCGGAGCGAAATCTCATCTTGAAAACACTGGAAGCCACGGGCCACAACAAGACCCGCGCGGCGGACATTCTCGGCATCAGTTTGAAGACGCTTCACAACAAGCTGAAGAAGTATCGAGAGTCCTGAGCCCGCAAGTCGCCAGCAACGCCAGCGTACGGAGGTCCCCCAGTGGGATTCCGCGGTAAGCAGATCGCCACCCTGACTTTAGTGGCCGGTGCCGTCGCCCTCGCCACCAGCTTGATGAACGCCACGGCGTTGGCCAGGCTGGGAGTGGCCGAAATTCAAAGTCGTGCCGAGCTCTTGGCCCAGACACTCTACCATCAGGCGTCTCGCGTCATACGGGAGCAAGCGGGCCAAGACATCCGTAGCGCGCTTCGCTCCAACGCGGCGCTGCGGAGCAACGTGGACGCCATGGTGGGCTATTCGCCGACGACGCTCTACGTCGCGATCACCGACGCGCTGGGAGTCGCGATCTTGCACAGCGATCCCCGGCAGGAAGGCGTCTTCGTCGTGACCGCCGATTCCCTGGCCGAGTTCGCGAGCCGCAGCCCCTTATCCCAGCTCTGGGCTCTCGGGCGAGGACACCAAGTCCTCGAAGTGGAGCTTCCTTTCTTGGTGAACGGGAAACCCTTCGGATCGATACGGGTGGCGGTCTCGACGTTGTTCCTGAAAGAGGAGCTGGCCGGCGCCATTACCAGGAACGCGGCGCTGGCGGCGGGAGTAGTGCTGCTGTCGTTCATCGCTTCCTTCTACCTAGCCAATCGGCTGCTCGCCCCCATCGAGATGCTGCGTCGAGAGCTCGCGCGCATCGACACCGGCAGCGAAGGACCACCTCTCGATCTGAGAAACGAGGAGGACGTGAGTCGCGTCGCCGACTTCTTCGCCTCGATGAGCCGGCGTCTGGCGGACGATCGACGGCTGAGGGAGTCAGGCGAAGCGTGGCTCGAGACCATGTTGGGAGGCTTCGCGGACGCGGTGATGGTGGTGAGCCGGGAGCGGAGGATTCTTTCGCTGAACCATCCGGCCGGCGAGCTCTTGGGACGCTCTCCGAGCGAGTTGCAGGGGAAACCGCTCTCCGAGGTTGTGTCCCCCGATGATCCGCTGCAATTGATCGTCGAAGAGGCTTTTGTGGCCCAGCAGGCCGTTGGCCCGCGCATCGTGCCGTTGAGGGTGGCGGATCGCGAGGTGCCCCACACCCTGACCGCGCAGAGGTTGGGAGATGCCGATGTCTTCGGCGTGATGGTGAGCGCGCGCGACATGGAGAAGCTCTCCCGTTTGGGGTCTCATTTGTCTTATTCCCAGAAGCTGGCCGCGCTGGGACGGTTGACGTCCGGCGTCGCGCACGAGATCAAGAACCCTCTCAATGCGATGGTGATCCACGTGGAGCTCCTTCGCCAGAAGCTCGGGAAGGGAAGTCCCGAGGCACGAGGTTATCTCGACGTCTTGGAGGAAGAGATTCGCCGTCTGGACGGTGTCATTCAAGGCTTCCTGAAGTTCACGCGACCCGAGGAGCTCCAGTTGGAAGCGATTCGCATCGAAGAGGTGTTGAGTGAGGCGACCCGGCTGCTGGTGGGGGAGGTCGAGAGGAACGGGATCCGGATGGAAACGCAAATCGCCCCCGATCTCCCCAAGGTATACGGCGACCGCGAGCTGCTGCAACAGGCTGTGCTGAATCTGTTGATCAACGCGTGCGAGGCGATGCCCGAGGGTGGCGAGTTGCGATTGACCGCCAGTCGCCCGGAGGAAGGCCGAGTGGTTCTGGACATTCAAGACACCGGGGTCGGAATCGAGACCGATGAGCTTCCCAAGATCTTCGACCTCTACTACACCACGAAGAGCCGCGGGAGCGGTATCGGACTCTCGATGGTCTACCGCATCATTCAGCTTCACGCCGGCGACGTCAAAGTGGATTCTACGCCTGGACAGGGGACCAGGTTTACGATTACTCTGCCAGAGGTGTTGGTTTGATGACGAGGGGTAGGGGTTCCGTGTGGCGCCGTCTCGGTGCGAGCGTCCTGCTCGCTTTCGGGCTGGGCCTCCTGGCCGGTTGCCACAAGAACGCGAGCGTCGAGTTTCACCGCCCCCCCGCATCGGCATCCGTCCCCGAGACGCCGCCCGAGGCGGCGGAGACGGAGCCGGAGGTGAAGAGCGCCGCGGTCGAGCAAGACACGGTGACCGAAGAGCCGCCGCTGCCCACCGAGGAAACGCAGCCTCCGCGCGAGCCCTCCCGTCCCGCGCCCACGCCTCCACCCGATCCCGAGCCGGCCCCGCCCCCCAGGCCGGAGCTTCCTGGCAACCAACCGAACGCCGAGGACGCGGAGAGCATTGCGGTCAAGCTTCGGCGCACGACCGATCTCTTTGCCGTGCTGCGCAGCCGTTCGCTGACGGTCAAGCAGCACGAGCAGGTCGAGGCCGCTCAAGCCTTCGTGGCGCAAGCGCGAACCGCGCTCGACGAGGGAGACGTTCTGAGGGCCGCCGTGCTCGGAGACAAGGGTTTCTTGCTTGCCGAAGACGTCGAGCGGGCGAGTCGCTAAAGCCTTCCGGGCGCGTAGATCTTACATAACCCCGCATTTCCCTCACCGAGACGGCTCTTCGTAACCTCCAGGTTTCTGAGGCCTATTGGGGGCGGCATCCCCTGGCACGAACCTTGCTCTCCCGCGACGTTGGTAGAGCCATGAATCGTATTCTGATCGTCGAGGACGACCGACAAAGCCGCGAGGGACTGCGAACCCTGGTGGCGAACGCCGGTTTCGACGTCACGGTGGCTGCGGACTACGCCCGAGCCGCCGCGCTGCTTTCGACCGACCGATTCGATCTTTTGATCACCGACCTCGATCTACCCGGTGGTACCGGCCTGGATCTCGTCCAGCATGCGAGGGCGTTCTCCCCCCGGATCGCAACGATCTTGGTGACCGCCTTCGGCTGTAGTGAGGTGCGCAAGCAAGCGCAAGATCTAGCGCTGGCAGGCTATTTCGAGAAACCGCTCGACCCCCAAGCCTTGATCGAGCTCGTGAAGTCCTCGGTAGGCGGTCGGAGAATCACTACCGCTCGATCTCGTTGACGACGTCTCGACTTCCCGCTAACTGCCTTGCCAGAAGCTCCGCCAGCTCCTGCTCCGCACCGGTCTTGACCCGGCCCTTCAAGACGATGATTCCTTCGTTCGCGGTCGCGCTCAAACGGTAGCCATCGAGGTTCTCGTTCGCGGCGAGCTTTGCGGTGATCCTTTCGGCCATCTCGTCGAGCTTGCCGTCTAGATGCAGTCGGTTCTCCACGAGATCCACGCCCACCACCGCCTCCGCACGAAGTTGCGCGGCCTCGGCCTGTTCCGGGGTCTCGACGGCTCCGTCCAGAGTGACGACGCCGTCCCGGGCGTTGACGGAAATATTCAGGCTCTTCAAATCCTTGTGAAGCAATAGGGCGGTTCTGACCTTCGCGGCCAGCGAGACGTCGTCTAGCCGTTGCCCGAGACTCCTTCCCTCTTCCCCTTCGTCTGGCTCATCCGACGAGCCGCCGTTTTCGGCGATGAGATCGGGGTTGACCGCCAGCAGATTCTCGATCTGCTCGACACCGGGCACGCTGGCGGCGATGCCCTCGGCCTCGGTCATTTCCGTGTTGCTTCCCACCTCGCCGGTGAGCGTGGCGACACCTTGCCGCGTGCTCACGGAGATGGGCCGCTCGGCCAGCACCCGATGCAGAGCGAACGCCGTCTTCACCGAGGCGAGCGTGGCCGCGTCGTCGAGGCTTCCGCCCACCAGGGGGAGCTCCTTGTGCTCGTAATAGGAATAGGCTCCCCAGACGAGGGCAAGAAGCACGGCTAGATAGAAGAGTCCACGAAACAAGTTGCCTCCGAGGATGGCCGATCTCGATAGGTGATTATGATCAGGGCCACGTAGAACTTGCAAGCGCCAACCGGGGATCCCGCGTGTGCTATAATCCGCCGCGCCCAAGACGCGGTGGAAAGGAAGTTTGGTTGTCGATTGCCCTCCTGACTCTACTCACCCTCGCACCCGCCGCGCCCGTCTTCCTGGAATCGCAGCCCGAAACGCCTCTGGCTCACTACGAGCGGGGCATGGAGCTTTGGAGGGCCGGCCAGCCCGCAGAAGCTCTGCGACACTTGATGAGCGCGTCGCTCGATCCGGATCTCGCCCTCTACGCGTCGCGGCAAGCGTCCCTGATGGGCGAGTTCGCTTTGGAGGTCCTCTACCATGGACTGTGGCACCGTGAAGCGGAGATCCAGAAGCAGAGCGCCATCATCCTCGGTTGGATCGGCAAACCGGACGCGGTCGACGCGTTGCTCTATCGCATGGGATTTCCGGACGCCCCCCTCGAGGTCGAGTATGCGCTTCGCAAGATTGGCGGCGTCACCGCACCTCAGCTCCTTGCCCCGCTCGAGAACACCAACCTCGACAATGCGGCATTGGTCGACCGCCAGGTTTCGAGCTTCGTGAGACTGTGCCAGGCGCTGGAGCTGCCGGTGGATCCGGAGCGCGTGTGGACCCTAATCGAAAGGATCGAGGAAGCCGGAGCGGACGAGCTGGAGGAGCAGCCCATGGGCCATCGGGCCGGTGCGCGTCTTCGCTTACTGCTCTTCCTGGCGCAGCGAGGTGTCGATGAAGCCGCCGCGCCCCTCGCCGGCTCGGTACGAGTGGGAGCGGGCGATGCGAATCGGACCGTCGCGGAAGCCCTCATTGCTCTCGGTCCGGCGTCCGTCGATCCTTTGGAGAAGGCCTTCCAGGATGCCTCGGACGGATCGATGCGTATTCTGCTGGCGGTCGCCCATTACTTCTCCTCCGGCGCCACCGAGACCGCGATGACCGGTCCGATCGCGTTCGTGTTGAACGAGCTCTCCTTGGAGTCCGCGCCGTCCACGGACTCGGCGGTCGAGCTCGCGAGCCTGGTGGCCCGTTTCTCGCGGAAACCCAACCCCCTGCACTCCTGGTTCACCAACTATCCGGAACCGGCGGTTCGACGGGCGCTCGCTCCCGAGGTTCTCGACCCCTACGCGATGCGCGCGCGAGCTGAGCTCACACCGTTTTTCTTGGACAAGACGCGGGATCGCGATCTGGGGGTTTCCATGGCGCATCTACGGGTGCTCTCCGCGATGCTGCCGAACCCCCAAGTGGAGTCCAGGCTCGACGCGATCCTTCGCTCTCCCGACGAACCACTTCCCCTTCGGGAAGAGGCGTTGCGGATCGCGGCCGAGCACTCCCTGAATGCGATTCTCTTGCCGCTGCTGGCCCAGCAAGACCACCCCTTGAGGCTCCGGGCCGTCGAGGCCCTTGCGGAGAGTCCCGAGAGCGCCGATCCCGAGATTCTGGCCGCCGTGCTCTCGATCGTGCGCGAGCCCACGCCGAGCGCGACCAAGAGGGCGGCGATCGAGGTCGCCGCGCAAAAATGGAAACGCGCCGACACGGGGCCGCCGCTCCTCGAGCTCCTTCGCTCCGGGGATCCTTTGTGGCTCCCCGCGGCGCGAGGGCTTGCCGCTCTCGGCGTGACCGAAGCCGCCGATCCTTTCATCGCGATTTTGGACTCTGGCGCATCCATCGATCCCGAAGAAGCGAGCGCGATCCATTTCGCCCTCACCGGCACCCCCGCTCGCTTCGTGCGAGTCGGTGCGAACGAGTACCGATTCGATCGGCTTGCTCTCCAGTGGGGACCGCCCCCGGGTAGGGTGCTGGTCATCCTTCGCGAACGGAGTGACTACCAGGGGTGGGTCAAAGTCGAGGAGCGGTGGGAAGGGGAGCGGCTCTTTCGACTGGATGAGGGGCAAGGCGAGCTGGTCTTCTACGATCGCGCGCTCTTCGAGCAGGTGGAACGAGGCGCAGGGGTCGTGTTGTTGGAACAGACTGTCCGCCAATCCGTGTTGAGTCCCCTGGAGCTGACCGAGACCCGTCAACAAAAGGCCGAAGTCTTGGCGGCTCTGCCCGCGCCGCCTTTCGCGGGTTTGGAGGACGGCGGGCTTCTTCTCCTCCACCAGGGGCGCTGGGTAACCGTCCCCCTCGGTCGCGATCTCCGCGACGAAGAAGAGAAAGATAGCTGGGGCCGGTCGGCACTGGTGCCGCTGCGTTTCTTCGATCGCGAGCGCATTCGCTGGTCCGACAAGGCGCCGCCCGCGGGTTGGCTCCGGAACGATCCGCAGCCCGCGCCCTGAGCTTCCTCAGCGGTTTGGACCGCCTGAACCTATCCTCTATAATCGAACGATATGGCAAACAAGACGAACTTGAACGAACTGCCGAAGTCACTGGGTGAGCTGAAGTCGAGTGATTTCTCGGAAAAACGCTTGAAGGGCCGCGGCGTCCGCGACGAGATTCGAGTCAACCTCACTCGAATGCTGACCGCGGGAGAAGAGCTCTTCCCCGGCATCGTTGGCTACGAGGACTCGGTCCTCCCTCACATCACCAATGCTCTTCTTTCCAGGCACCACTTCATCCTGTTGGGTCTTCGCGGACAGGCGAAGAGCCGCATTCTTCGCAGCTTGACGCGTTTTCTCGATGAGGCGGTGCCTGCCGTGGATGGCTGTGAGATCCACGATGATCCCTACACGCCGCTTTGTCGCGCTTGTCGTCGCCGGATACAGGAACAAGGCGACGACACTCCCATTCAGTGGCTCGGTCGTGAGGAGCGTTATGTCGAGAAGCTCGCGACCCCCGACGTCACCATCGCGGACATCATCGGTGACCTGGACCCGATACGCGCCGCTCGGAGCGGGCTCGATCTCTCCGACGAGCTGACCATCCATTACGGTCTGCTGCCCCGCGCGCACCGAGGGATCTTCGCCATCAACGAGCTCCCCGACCTGGCGAGTAAGATCCAGGTGGGACTCTTCAACATCCTTCAAGAGGGAGACGTCCAGATCAAAGGATACCCGATTCGCCTGCCGCTCGATGTGTTGATGGTCTTCACGGCGAACCCGGAAGACTACACCGCACGCGGAAAGATCGTGACGCCGCTCAAGGACCGTCTGGGCTCGGAGATCCGGACGCACTATCCGGACACGCTGGAGCAAGCGGTGTCGATCACCCGGGAGGAGGCCTGGACCGCGCGCGGCGAGGAAGGGAAGGTGCTGGTTCCCTACTATATCCGGGAAGTCGTGGAGGAAGTTGCCATTCAGGCGAGGAAGGATCGTCGCGTGGATCAGCGGTCCGGCGTGAGCCAGCGTCTTCCCATCACTTTGCTGGAGAACGTCGTGTCCAATGCGGAACGCCGCGCGATACTCCATAAGGAGGAGTTCGTCGTCCCCCGTGTGTCGGACGTTTATGCGTCGCTTCATGCTATCACCGGCAAGTTGGAGCTCGACTACGAAGGCGAGCTCAAGGGCGCCGACGTCGTCGCGCGGGATCTGGTGCGCCGCGCGGTGAGCCAGACGTTCCAGAAATATCTGGGTGGAGAGGATCTGAATCGCGTCGTGGAATGGTTCGAGACGGGGGGCTACCTCAAGCTCCCCGACGTGACCCCGGCCGGAGAGGCCTTTGGGAGCCTCGAGAAGATCGAGGGACTCATCGAAAAGACCCGTCTGCTGGGCGTGAGCAAGAAGGACCCTACCGCGGTCGTGGTTGCCGCAGCCGAGTTCATTCTCGACGGCATGGCGGGAATGAAACGGATCAGCCGCAGTGAGGAGCGACGCTTCTCCCGGGCAGAGCGATCTCACCCGGAGATCGGGATCGAGCCCGTCGATACCGCCAAGCGGCACCTGAACTGAGGAAATCGTTGTCCGTCACCAAGTACTCGCGCTATCGCCCCGGGTTATTGGACGACTTGGATCTCGAGGACTTGCTCGACCAGTTGTCGGATTACTTCCTGCGCAGCGGATTCCAGGACTCCTTCGGTTTCCATGAGCTCGGCGACGACTCGATGGCCGAGCTGCAGGAAGCCATTCTGAACGCGTTGCTCGAACAGGGAACCCTTTCCGCGGAAGACGTGGAGCGCATGTTGTCCGGGGCGGAGGGCTTCGAGAGCTCGGAGTTGTCTCGGCTGCTCCGGGAAATCATCGAGCGCATGCAGCAAGAAGGCTATATCCGAATTACACCGCCGCGTCCGGATGCCAGCGCGCTCGGAGATATCGATCAAGAGGGACCGGGACGCGTGGAACGGCCTCAAAGAGGCGTCCGTTTCGAGCTGACGGATAAGACGATCGACTTCTTGGGGTTCAAGACGCTCAAGGACCTGTTGGCGGGTTTCGGCAAGTCCAGTTTCGGCAACCACGAGACCAAAGAGCTCGCCACCGGCGTCGAGGTCACGGGTAGCTCCAAGGCCTACGAGTTCGGCGATACTCTGAACGTGGACGTCTCCCGGACGCTTCTTTCCGCGGTCCGGCGAAACGGCGTGGGCGTCCCCCTCGAGCTTCGGCATTCCGATCTCCACGTCCACCAATCCGAGTATCGCAGCTCCTGTGCCACGGTGTTGATGCTCGATTGCAGCCACAGCATGATCCTCTACGGCGAGGATCGATTCACTCCCGCGAAGCGAGTCGCGCTCGCGTTGTCCCATCTCATTCGTACGCAGTACCCAGGCGACAGCCTACACCTCGTTCTCTTTCACGACAGCGCCGAAGAAGTCCCTCTTTCTCAGCTTGCTCGCGTCCGGGTAGGCCCCTTCTACACGAATACCTGCGAAGGGCTGCGGTTGGCGCAACGCATACTCACCCGCCAGCGCAAGGACATGCGCCAGATCGTCATGATCACCGATGGGAAGCCTTCGGCCCTCACGTTGGAGGACGGCCGGATTTACAAGAACCCGTTCGGGCTCGATCCCCTCATCGTCGACCAAACGTTCAAGGAAGTCGTGGCCTGCCGCCGGTCGGGCATCCTTATCAATACCTTCATGCTAGCCAGGGATTACTCGCTGGTTGGCTTCGTGAAGAAGGTGACCGAGATCGTGCGCGGCAAGGCCTACTTCACGACCCCCGCCTCGCTAGGACGCTACGTCCTGATGGACTACGTGAACAAGAAGACCCGAACGCTCCACTGAGCGCGGGCCCGCCGGGCAGGTGGAAAATGGCGTTCTTGCCAATCTCTCCAAAAGACGATATAGTATTTCATCCAACAAATTGGAGCCTAAACACCTGTGCCGGCCGGCGGCCCCTCTTTCGGGTCGCTGCCTGCCGTCGGCAACGGGCTCGATAGCCCGAGCGAGGAGAGTCATGGCGGGGGACTGGGATGGTCGTGAACGGAGAAAACACCCGAGGGTGCCATTGAAGGGAGAAGTGAAAGGGAAGATCCACACGGTCTCGTCGGCCCCGGTGATCGACCTGTCCGTGGAAGGGGCCCTGTTGGAGGTGCCGTGCGCGTTGACGCCGAAGACGATGTACACGATGCGCCTCGCCCTCAGTCCGACCCAGCATCTGGAGATCAAGAGTAAGGTGATCCGGAGCTACGTCCATGGCTTCGAGAGGAATGCCAAGGGCGAGACCGTCATCAAGTATCGCGCCGCGGTACAGTTCCAGGCCATCCCCGATGCCTTAAAGGAGGCCTTGTACCAGGCGGTCCAGAGGCTATCGCAGAAAACAGTGAGTGCCAATTTGCAGCCCGACCGAGCAGTCTGAATCTCAGCAAGAAGAGAGGCGAGATGAGCGACGTGAAGCAAGAACGCCGCGCCGCGCCGCGGGTCGGATCTCAGGGGAAGCTACCGGGGCAATTGGAGATCGACCTGGATACCAACGTGCTCCAGCTTTCGCCGGGAGGCATGATGGTCGAGCTCGTGATGCCGGTCGACGTCGGATCCGAGCATGCGTTCAGCCTGAACATCGACGGAGAGGACCTGGATCTCATCGGAGTGGCGCTGAACGTCGAGCCCTCGAAGCCCGGGGATCCCGCGACGTCCTACCACATCGGCATTCAATTTCGCGATCTGACCGACGAGCAGCAAGCCATCTTGACGCGGTTCGTGGAGAGTAAGCTGTAGCCCGCCTTCGTCAGAGCAATCCGTGTGGACTTCGGCGAGACGTCCGCCTTCGCTGACTGCGCCGCAGTCAACACAGTCCAGCTTCGGCGAGACAGCCTTCGCTCGCAGCGCTTGGCTTGCCTAGCCGTAGCTCGCCTCATCGAAGTCTGAAATGGGCGAGCGAAGGCTGGTGGAGCTGACGGGGATCGAACCCGTGACCTCGTG
>Ga0299906_10001382_pt1 | contig 20890 bp, 22 predicted proteins | sample RVTome_14_FD_200259 | JGI IMG/M metagenome (GOLD analysis project Ga0299906, IMG submission 200259) | Soil microbial communities from uranium-contaminated site in the Upper Colorado River Basin, Wyoming, United States - RVT145D125 (version 2) ...
CTGGAACCTGAGCGAGCGCCCGCGAGGCGCGAGGTCGTCGCTCTCGAGGCCGCCCTTCGCGACGGAAGTGAGATCCGGAACGATCTCGGGTCATTCTTCTGCGTGGACCGGTACTTCCCTCTCGACCACCGCCATGGCCGGATGGAGCTGGATCGCCTCCTTCGCATTCCCCGGGAGGCCTTTTCGGTCCTCGCGCGAGGGAGCGACGGCGCCGAGATCGACCTCGAGCGCGCGCTCTTCCTCGATACCGAGACCACCGGGCTCGCGGGAGGGTCGGGAACCTATGCGTTTCTAATCGGTCTCGGATTCGTCGAGGACGGTTCGTTCGTGCTCCGCCAGCTCCTCATGCGCGACTATCGGGAGGAGTCGGCGATGCTGCGGGCGCTCCACGAGCTCGCCTCCCGGTTCGAGCTCCTCGTGACCTACAACGGCAAGAGCTTCGACGCGCCGCTCCTCGAGACCCGGTACGTGCTCAACAGGCAGGAGTTCCCCTTCGAGGAAAAGCTCCATTTCGATCTCCTCCATCCCGCGCGAAGCCTCTGGAAGGCTCGCTTCGAGAGCTGCCGCCTCGTCGAGCTCGAGCAGCGGCTTCTGGGATTCGAGCGCGAGAACGACGTCCCCGGACACCTCATCGCCGATATCTACTTCCGGTTCGTCCGCACCGGCGACGCCGCGCAGCTCCCCTACGTCTTCGAGCACAACGCCCACGACGTCCTCTCGCTCGCGGCCCTCACCGTCTCAGCGTCCGACATGCTGGACGAGGAGAATCCGCCGGAGAACCCCATCGACGACTTCAGCCTCGGGCGGCTTTTCGCGAGAGTGGAGAACGAGGAGAGATCGATCCTGCACTACGAGCGCGCCGTCGACTCGGGGTTAGAAGGAACCGCGCGGCGCCGGTCGCTGCAGGGTCTCGCGGAGCTCCATAAGCGACGAGGTGAGATCGAGAGGGCTCTGGAGCTCTGGGAAGAGCTCGCGCGCGAGGACGGCGGGGAGTCGGTCCTGGCGCTCCACGAGCTCGCGATGCATCGAGAGCATCGGGAGAAAGACTACGTCTCGGCCCTCGCGCACTGTGACTCGGCGCTCGAGAGGCTTGACGGCGGGTTCGAGGCGCCGATCGGATTCCGCGAGCGGTGGCGGGAGGCGTTCGAGCATCGCAAGGGAAGGCTAACCCGCCGCCTGGGGAGATAGTGATTCCGAGCCGCCAACGCGTCCAAACTCTCCGCGGTTCATTCGGGTGGCCATTGGCCTTGCTTCTCCCACCCTTCGAACTCATTTCCCAGTCCATTGCCATCGGCGTAGGCTTCCCGGTACGGGCGCGCGATCGCCTGACGGCGCCGTCGCTTCAGGTAGTCCCGAATCGCCCGCCGCAGGACTGCCGACCTTCCCTCGCCAGGACCTCCTCGTGCGCGTTCAGCTCTGCCAGAAGCGGCTCGTCGATCAGAACCCGTATGGGACGACGCTGAAGTTCTCCACTCTCGTCCGCCATGAGCCTCGGTCCCGGGCGGAGTTCGGGTCCCTACGTGGTCCTCGCTCCCCTGGCCACCAGCAGAACAGTCGTCGAACCTCGCTAGCGATCCTGCCGTCGACCCGCCCGGAGGACGTTCAAGTATCGGAGGGAGGAATCCGCCTGCTCGCGGACCGCGGGGTCGGGATCGTCGAGGCCGGCGCGCAAAGTCTCCTCGACCGCCGGGGACTCCGGATCGATGAGTGGAAGCAGCTCGATGGCGCGACTGCGAACCTTCGGACTGGAGTCCGAAAGGGCGCATCGAGCGACGTCGGCGAGCACCGCCTTCGCCTCGGAGCGGGCGTCTCGAATGCGCGACAGCGCCTTCAGCTGCGTCTCGGGATCTCTGGTCGAGAGTATGGACCCAAAGGCTTTCGCGCCGGTTGCATCCCCCATTCGAGTCAGCGACACGGCGGCGAGCGTCCGGATATCGGAATCGGGGTGCTGCAGCAGGCAGTGAAGGACGGGGGCGAGCTCTCGGCCGCCGGGTGCTATCGCGGGAAGCGCCTCGACGACCGGCTCCACCACGATGCTCCCGTTGAACAAGAGGGCATCGAGTAGGGCCGGTACCGCCGCGCGGGCCTCCGGGCCTCTCCGCGCGATGCTCCGGGCTGCGTCGCTGCGCGGGTTGAGGGCGTCTTCCCCGAGACCCCGGATGCTTTCTTGGAGGGCTGGCGTGAGGACGCCCCAGGAGGTACGCAGCACTTGGGACCGGGCCGCGCGAACGCATTCCGCGGTCCGGTCCATGCCTTCCCGAAGTCGACGGTGACTTTCGTCGGCGGCGGCTTTCGCCGCCCTATCCCATCCCGGCAAATCCAGCTCGAGGGGATCCGAGAGAGGCCAGCTGCCGTAGTCGAGCGTCAAGTACAGACGGCAGGGCCTCGCCTGCAATCCCTGCAAGGTGTCGACGCGATAGACGCCGTCCGAGATCTTCTCGAACATGCCCACGTTCATCGGTCCCTCCCCGCCGCCGCTGAAGCCGTTGCCGCAATCCGTGCGACTGCGCTGCGTCGGCGACTGAGGCAGCCGGCCGTCGAGAACCCGCACGGTGAAGCGGAGCTTCACGAAAGAAGGGCTCGAGTATGGCTCCAGTGCCGGGTCTTCGAGAAGAGCGACCTGGCGGACTCGACTGGCGTAGGCGGCGTCCAGGCATCGCGCATACCTCTCGCGATCGAGTCGTTTGAGCCAGGAGCCGTGATAATTCTCTTCGAAGCATCGCCGGTGGTGCTCGAGAAAGAACGCTTCGCCGTCGAGCTCTGGAAACGGCTCGAGGGTAACCGGGAAAGCGCCTTGGGTAAGCTCGACGGCGGTCAACTCGTCCTGGGACCGCTTCAATCCGGGAAACGCCAAGCCAACGGCCAGAGCGACGGCGGCCGGGATCCCGAGAAGGGCGATCCACCCTTTGGAGGCGGGCGGGCGCCGAGGGGTGCGCGTCGGTTTCCGATGCATGAACGTATCCTCCCGGGACGAAAGGAGCTGTTAATCAGGATAACACCGCGCTCGGTGCGCGCCACGCGCGCAGTAGACGGGGCTTGCGGTCGCCCGGGTTCATCGCATGGTCACGTCGGTGGTCATCGATGAGCTTCTTCGATTCGGACGGCTCGGATGGCGGAAGTGTGGGTGAAGCGAATCGCCATCCTGGAGCTATGAAGAAATGGAGGTTCAGCGTGAGTTCGCGGGCACGCGGGCTTTCAGCTCCCCGAACCAGTTGAGGACGACGTGGATCTGGGTAGGCGAAGATTCGACGTCATCCTGCATCATGACAAAACGCTCGCCGTCTATGGTATCGCGAGCCCGGTAGACGGCTCCCATACCGCCTTCGCCGAGCTTCTCGACGATCTCGTAGTGGCCGAGCGTTCGCCCGATCATGGGACCTTTTCTGGGCGTGTAGCCTACATCGTCCCGCTACGTTCCGCGAACAGGTTCTCGTCGAGCTCGAGCAACAATTGAAGACTGGTCGCGAATCGCAAGGCCGGTCAGGTTGGGCTAGAGACTTTGCCCCGGCCTTCGAGTGGCTGGAACGGGCGTTCGAGGAGCGCACCGCCGGCCTTGCCTGGCTCGCCACAGCCGGAATCTACGATCCGGCGCGCTCCGACCCACGCTTTCAGGATCTGCTCCGTCGCACGGACTGGCCGACTGACGACCACAGGTTCCTCGGGACGACATCCACTCCCTGGTCCAATTGACTCGAGGGACGAGTCACGCCCGAGCATCCAGACCGTCATCAAGTGGGTCGAAGAGCTCGATTGGTTCGTGCCTGTGAACTAGACGGGCAGGTCAGGCGGCATCCACCTCGAGCTCGGTGTGGCGTGCGATCGTGTCGAAATCCGCGTCTCGATGCAGAATCGCCACGGCTCCTCGGATGGCCACGGCCGCGATGAGGCAGTCCATGAGCTTTCTGACCGTCTCCCCTTCGCGACGGCAATGACGATAGATGGAAGCCGCCCGGTCATAATCCTCGGGTCCCGTGGCGAGGACCGTGGCGCGCGCCAGAAGTCGTCGTAGCCGGTGCAAGTGTCGTTCGTCGCGAGCTCCTGCAAGAACCTCCATCCGAATCGGATCGCAGGTGGCCATATCCTCGGCGAGGAGTGCATCGACGCGATTGCAGACCCGTGAGTCCGTATCGCGAAGAAACTCGATCCATGCCGAAGTATCGATGAGAATCACGTAGTCCGACTGTCGCGCATGGTGTCGAGATCGCCATCCCAGCCCGAACCACGCAGACTGTGAGCTTCGTCGACGGTGAGCGGCTCCGCCGCGAGCGCTCGCAACGCGAAGTTCACGGCGTCGCGCTTCGTGGCGAACTGAAACCGTTTCATGACCTCGGCGCACGCGTCATCGTCGATGTCAATGTTGGTGCGTGACATACACCAACAATACACCACATCGACGACCGGGTCAACGCGCCGAGCCGACCTACGATCCGTAACGGAACTTCGAAATGATTCCGACGCGTTACCTGCTCGCTGTTTGGGTGATGATCGCGACCGAGCGCCATGCCTCCGGTCGCCTCCACCTCCTGGTTCGACCGTTCCGGGAGGCACAGCTCGTCCCCAGCGATTCGGCGCCCGGATTTCCTGGATGCCATCGAGCGGGCCGACCGTCGTTCCGCATCCGCAGTCGCGGAGGCGCTCATCGCCATCGGCGCGCTCGTCTGGTCGGGGCACGCGACGAGATACGCCGTGGCTGTGAGCGCCGCTGATCCGGGTACTCCACGCCACTCGTTCCGGACGGAGAACGCGACTCATGCGAGTCGCATTGCCTGGGAGGCAGCCTCGGAGCGATAATCCCGTGTGCACTTCGAGGTGGTGGGCACAATCGAGCAGATCGAGACCATTGCCGTTGGGGGGCGCATCAGAGACAACATCCGCTTCGGCCAGGAGGGTCGCAACGTTGGGGTGACTCAAAGAAGCGAGAAGCCGCGCCTCCCGTTCGAGCCGCGCAATCCTCTCGCGATCAAGCGCCTACTGAGCTGACCCGACATGGAGAAGCGAGAGGTTGAGTTTGCACTTTGCGTGAGGAACGACGATTGCGACGATCTGGAACAGCGGAAAATCTACCGACTGATTCCAGACGAGACCGCCGCCAAGGACGGGTACGTGCGTGTAGTGGACGAGTCGGGCGAAGACTACCTCTACCCGGGGTCCTACTTCATCATCGTAAAGCTACCGATAGAAGTGGAGGAGGCGTTGGCGGCGAGAGGTTGAGACACGCTCGGCATCAGCGTCCGACGGTCCCGCGAATGGGCACACGCCTCTTCAGCTCTTCGAACCAATTGGAGCACGATGTGGATCTGCCCTCCCAGGCATTCAGTGCTTCACAGAGACTGTTCTCCGCTTGACGGATGGGAAGCTATTCCGAACCCTCGCGCACGGCAGCATCGGTCTGCCTTCTCGCGATTTCTATCAGCTCGCGCAGCGCTCGATTGACCGCTTCGGAGCTCCGGAACACAGCGGCTACGTCCGGCTGGAGCAATATGACGTTCGTTCCCTGGCGATAGCGTTCGAGGTACTTGCCTCGACCCCCCCCCGCGAATGTCGTACTCGGGCCTCATTTCGTCGGCTTCTGTTTCATTCTCCTGACACATAGACCCTCCGCTCCTGCGTCGTCACATCGGGCACCGATCATTCGGGATCCTGGTCGCAGTGGCCGCGAGCACATTCCTTTGACGAAAAAGTACGCCGAACAGAGCGAAGGCGGGTGCCTGATCGCCGGCACCCGCGTCTCGCTCGAATCCAACGTCTAGGCCGTCCGCCACGGAGCATCCCTCGAGAGCATTCAGCGGTCTGTCAGGAGCTCGCGGCGTTCGGCGAAGGTGAGCCGGAATTCCTTCGTAGACATGATCGAATAATTATTCGAGTATGGCGGAGAGAGGACTCTTCCGTTGAATCAGTCCGAGCAGCCCGTGGCGATGACGAGCGCTCGGCACACCGCCGTCATTTTCGCGGTGGAGAGGCTCCCGAGGTAACGTCTCAGCAATCCCTGATCGACGGTTTGCACGTGATCCAGATTGACGGCGGAGTCTCGCTTCAAACCCTCGTCGATCCCCACTACGACTTCGCTGGGGGCGCCTCGAATCGTGGACGTAATAGGTGCCACGATGACGGTGCGCAGAAGCCCGATCGCGTCCTGACGCGTGAGAACGAGCACGGGCCTCCTCTTGTCAGGAGGCGAGAACTCGAACATCCAGACTTCGCCGCGGTTTACTCGGGCGGCCATTCGCCTTGCTTCTCCCACCCTTCGAACTCATCTCCCAGGCCCTGGCCCCCGGCGTAGGCTTCGCGGTACTGCCGCGCGATCGCTTGCCGTCGCCGCCGTTTCAGATAATCCCGAACGGCCCTGCGCAACACCGCTGAACGTCCATCCCGTCGAACCTCCTCGTCCGCATCCAGCTCGGCCAGAAGCGGCTCGTCGATGAGAACCTGTACAGGTTTCATACTGATATTTTATACACAGTCCCTATCACGCACAAACGGCTTGACGTTGGAGCAGGACAGGAGGAGGAGCGTGCGGCCCTCATGGATGGCAGGCTCGTCGGCACGAACCCAGAGTGCTCGCAGAAGCCAGTACCGCGGCCTCGGGAACGCCCGTGGCGTCGACGCGGTGTTTCCCGTGACAGTCGGCGAGTTCGACAAGCAGCGCGGTCGTGACTTGCCGTTTACCGCCCGCTCACCGCGCGCAGGCGCTTTTCGACCGCCTGGGCGTCGGCGTCGCTCCTCGCGATGAGGAGGATGGTGTCGTCGCCGGCGATGGTCCCCATGATCTCCGGCCACTCGACCTCGTCGATGGCGCGGGCGACGCCCATGGCGTTTCCCGGCGGGGTCTTGACCACGACGAAGTTCTTGGCGCTCTCGAGGCTCACCACGAAAGCGGCGACGGGCGCGAGCGGACCTTCCGCTCCCGAGGCTCCGGCGACGTAGCGGTATCCTCCGCGGCCGTCGGGGGCCTTGCCGATGCCGAGAGTCTTGAGCTCGCGCGAGAGCGTCGACTGGGTGAGCGACACTCCGGAACGCTCGAGCGCTTCCAGGAGCTCGTTCTGGTTGCGGATTGGCTTGTCGCGGATGAGGGTGAGTATGGCTTCCTGGCGCCTTTTTTTGTCCGGCGCCATCAGCCACCGCTGACCGGGGGGAGGAAGGCTACTTCGTCGTCCGGCGCGAGCTCTCTCTCGCGGGGGACGAAGTCGTGATTCACCGCGAAGTTGATGGATTTGGCGTAGGCGGAAAGCCGCTCGTTTCTCGAAACCAGCTTTTCCCAGAGACCATTCACCGTGGTGCCGGGAGCAAGCTCGAGCTCGACCTCTTCCTGACCGACGATCTCGCGCAGCGCGGCGAAGAGGCGCACCTTGACTCTCAAGGCACCTCCACCGTCTCGACCGGGCCCTCGACCCAGACCTCGCCGTCTTCGAAGACTTCCTTCTTCCAGATGGGAACGATTCGCTTCAGCCGGTTGATGGCGTACTGGCAGGCGGCGAAGGCGTCGTCGCGATGGGGCGCCGCAACCACGATCACCACACTGGTCTCGCCCACGTTCAGGCGGCCGACGCGATGCTGCATGCGAACGCTCGAGAGCCCCCAGGTGTCGAGGATCTCTTTGCCGATGCGCTCCATCATCTTCGCCGCCATCTCCGGATAGGCCTCGTACTCCAGGAAGAGCACTTTCTTCCCCTGGTTCGTGCCTCGCACGATTCCGGAGAATGTGACGATGGCGCCGTCGGACTGGCTCGCCACCTGGAGGGCGAGGGTCCGCACGTCAAGAATGTCGTGAACGATCTCGAACATGCTTTCTTGGTCCCCGATAGAGCCGATCCTAGCCTACCCCCGACAAACGCTACAACTCGAACGTTTCCGGGGGGAAGTGGTTCAAGGGACCGTGCCCTCTTCCGAGGTCGAGGCCCGTCGCAATGGCCTTCGTGAGGTAAGTCTTGGCCCGCTCGACGGCCTCTTCCAGCTCGCGGCCCAGAGCGAGCTGGGCGGCGATGGCCGCCGAGAACGTGCATCCCGTCCCGTGGGTGCGGTTCGTCGGGATTCGGGGCGCGCGGTAGTGACGGAAGCGACCCCGGTAGTAGAGAACGTCGACGCTCTCGGGTCCCCTGCCGTGGCCTCCTTTCACCAGCGCCGCTTTCGCTCCCATGTCGACGATCCGCTTCGCTGCCTCGAGAATCGACCCCTCGTCCTCGAGGGGAAAGCCGACGAGGCTCGCCGCCTCCGGCAGGTTCGGCGTCACGACAAGCGCTCGCGGAAGGAGGAGGCCTGCGAGGGCTTCGACCGCCCCGGGGTCGAGAAGCCGGGCGCCGCTCTTCGCGACCATCACCGGGTCGACCACGATTTTCTCGAGCCGATGCTCCTCGAGCTTTCGGGCGATGACCTCGATGAGGCCCCGCGAGGAGAGCATGCCCGTCTTGACGGCATCGACCCCGATATCGCTCACTACGGCGTCGATCTGGAGCCCGACGAGCTCCGGCGACAACTCCTCGATCCCCGTAACCGCCACGGTGTTCTGCGCCGTCACCGCGGTTACGGCACTCGTTCCAAAAACTCCGTGGGCGGCGAAAGTCTTCAAGTCGGCCTGGATCCCGGCGCCGCCGCCGGAGTCCGAACCCGCGATGGTCAGAGCGACGGCGGGTCTCATCCCTCCTGTATAGCACGCGCGCCGCTTGACCCGCGTGGATTCTGTTCGCTATTCTATTGTCTATAGAGGACTTCCCCAAGGTCCCGCAGCGAGAAGAACGGAAAACGCGCGCCGATGGCGAAGCCTACTCTCCAGTCGCTCCCCGGCGACCGGCCGGAATCGACCGGCTGGCAGTACCGTTCCGCGTTTGAGAAGATTCCGCTCGCCACCTTTCTCTTCGACGCAGCGAACCGCCTCTGTCTCGACGCGAACAAAGAAGCGGAGAGCCTTACCGGATGCACGCGACGGGAGCTTCTCGACCTTCGCCTCGAGGACCTCCACCCGAGAGCCTCCCGCTCCCGCGCCGTCGAGCACTTCCAGAAGTTCCTCACGCCCGCGGGTTTCACCTACGACGACCTTCTGCTCGAGACCAAGGAGCAGGGTCCCCTCCCGGTCTCGGTGAAGGGCGTGGCTATAGGATTCGACGAGGGCCGTGTGGTTCTGGTGCATTTCCACGACTTGAGCGAGGAGCGTCTGCTCCAGCGCGAGGTGCTGTTCGGGAACCACAAGCTCACCGCGCTCAACTCGCTCTCCTCGGCAATCTCCAAAACCTTCGATCTCTCGGAAATCTTCTCGGACTCGCTCCAGGTCATCATGGAGGCGAGCGGAAGCGTCTACGGCGAGATGCTTCTCTATCAAGAGGAGACGAAGAGCTTCCAGTTCGCGGCGTTTCAAGGAGATCGGGGCACCGCCCCGACCGAAAAAGAGCTTCAGCTCGACGCCTGCGAGCTCGCTCGCCGGGTGCTCGAGAGCGGCGAGCCCATGCTGGAGTCTCTGGACCGCGAGCCCAGGCTCCACCAGCTTCTCCGGGAGCGGGAAGACGTCGGCGCCGTCGCTGGAGTGCCTCTCCGGAGCAAGAACCGGGTCCTCGGGGTGATGCACCTCGCGATCGCCGCTCAGCAGCTCTTCCCCACTTTCGATTTCGACCTCTTTACCTCCATCGGGAACCAGATTGGGATGGCGGCGGAGAACGCGCTCCTGTTCCAGAGGACGGTGCGGCAGTCGAAAGAGATCAAAGTCCTCAACAACATCGCACGAGTCATCAGCAGCAGCCTCCAGATCGAGGAAGTGTTCGACGCTTTCGCGAACGAGATGGAGAAGCTCATCGCGTTCGACCGGCTCTCGGTGGCGTTCCTGGACGAATCGGGAAGCTATCTCCGGATCTTCGCGTCCGGCTCCAGGACCGATTCCGGATGGGGCATGGAGTCGCTCATTCCGCTCGTGGGCACCGGTCCGGGCTGGGTGGTTCTGAACGAGACCCATTTCATTCACCGCGACACCAAGGCTCAGCAGCGCTTCATCGAGGATCAGTTCCTCTACGAGGACGGCATCCGCTCCTACATCCTGCTTCCGCTCGAGTCCCGGCGGCGGGTGGTGGGAACCTTCGGTTTGGGCTCGCGGCGCGAGGGAGCATTCTCGGACAAGGACCTTCCGCTTCTGACCCAGCTCTCGAAGCAGATCTCGGTCGCGATCGAGAACGTCAAGCTCTACCAGCAGACGAAGGAAACCTCGATCCTCGACGACGTCAGCTCGCTCTTCAACTTCCGCTACTTCCACCAGGCGCTCGAGCGCGAGCTCAAGCTCACCGCCCGGCACAAGTCCCGTCTGAGCCTCTTGTTCATCGACCTCGACAACTTCAAGATCGTGAACGACACCCACGGGCATCTGCGCGGGAGCAAAACGCTGCGCGAGGTCGGATTCCTGCTGCGGGCCGCGATCCGCGAGACCGACATCGCCGCCCGCTACGGCGGCGACGAGTTCGTGGTAATTCTTCCCGACACCGACTCCCCCCAGGGGCACCGGCTGGGAGAGCGGATGCGCCAGCTCATTCTCCGCTCGACGTTCCTCAAGGAAGAAGGCATCAACGCCCGGCTCGGAGCGAGCATCGGCCTGGCGACGTTTCCCACCGAGGCTCCCACCAAGGAAGAGCTCATCCAGCTCGCGGACGAGAGGATGTATCGGGACAAGGAGAAAAACCGCGGGAAGCCGATTCCCCGCGAAGCCTGATTGAGCCCGCTCAGCCCTTCGCGGTGGTGAAGGTCAGAATCAGCACCGCCCCGGGCTCGCCATCCGTGGCTTCCTCCTCGGGCGGGAGCTTCTGGCCTTTCGCATCGGAGATGGCGTCGTAGAGGATCAGCCGAATCTCTTTTCCCGGGGCGAGCTCCTTCCCCGGGCGCACGGTGAGGGTGCGGCTGGGTCCGTCGTAGCTGACCTCGAGGTCGGGAAACGGGTTTCCGATGCCATCGTCATCGGCGTAGAGCAGGTCCACGTTGCGGTGGAAGCTCTCCACTTTCATGTCCTTCGAGAACTGAACCCGGAACTCCGAGGTCAGGGGAATATCCTTCTCGCCCGCGATGGGAAGGGTGAAGGTCACCTCGGGGGGAGGACCGAGCTCCTCCTCGGCTCTGGCCACTCGTACGGGCTCGAGATCGGGATCGTCCGGCTCCTCGGCGATCTCGATCTTCACCGCGCGAAAGTAGATTTTGCCGCCGTCATCGAAGGGCTCGCCGATGACCCGGAGCCACTCGCCCGTGTCGCGGCGTTTCGCCGGGTCAAGCCGGAATCCTTCTCCCCGGGGCCTCCGTCCCGTGACCCAGATCGCGGCGTCGGCCACTTTGATCACGAAGTCTCTCGGCGTGCGCTTGTCGCGGATCGAGAGATCGCCATACAGGTTGCTCCCGCGGAACTTACCGAGAACGACCACCTGCTTTCCGAGGTGCGGCGCCGGGTCTTTCAGAAGCTCCCGGAGATCCAGGGCGGCGAGCGTCGAGCTGTCGATGTCGGGGTCGGTGACGTCCACTTCCTCGATCGCCTTGTCGGGACCGATGTCGCTCTTGACCTCCTCGATGACGTCGGCGGAGGTGACGGCGATAAAGAAGTTCTTGTCGAAGGACATGCCGTCTTGCCGGATGGCGCCGGGGAAATAGCGGAGCACCGGGTGGCGCTGGGGTTCCATGACCTGGTCGAGGTCGAAGAAGATCCCCTGGATCTCGACCTTCTGACCGGCCATGAACCGGAGATCTTCCATACCCCCCGAAGCGGTCGCGACCCGTACCGTCCGCAGCACGTCGTCGCCGCGGAGCTCGAAGATGTTGTAGTTCGTGTCCGTGGAGTCGCCCCAGGTGAGCTCGCCGGTGGTGATGACCGGGCTCTCGTTGTACATCATGCTCGAGCGGATGAGATCGGAGACGCTGACCCGTCTCGCCTCCTGGCCCTGATATTGGGCGCGGACACCCCAGGCGAAAGCCAGGAGGAACAGCAAGGGGAGGGTCACCCTCGTCATAAGCTCATCCTAACGGGGGGTGGGAACGATATCAAATCCTGCCCGCGGGCGATCGCGATCGTTGATTCCTGGATCGGGCTGTCGCAGAATGGAGGCCATGGCCAAGCCGTCCAGGTCGGGCCATCGACCGTTCGAGGTCCTGAAAGAGCTTCTGGATCGAGAGGCGCTCGCGTCTCCGAGTGCCTCGCCGCCTCCACCCCGATTCCCCCCGAACCTCACGGACGAGGAAGCGTTCCAGAGGGAAATGGAGAGTGTTCGGCCTCTCGGCTGGAGCGAGAAACCGCTCAGCCTTCCCGCCCCCGTCGAGCTTCCGAAGCGAGGAGACGACGACGCCGAGACTCTCGCCTCCCTTTCCGACTTCGTCGCCGGCCGGGGCGAGATCGATCCTTTCGCCACGGGCGAAGGGGTCGAAGGCGCCTCGAGCCGGGAAGGCCGCCGGTACCTCGCACGGCTCAAGCGGGGTGATTTTTCGGTGCAAGGGCATCTCGACCTCCACGGCTTCGGGCGTGAGGACGCGCGCCCCGCCCTCGAGAGGTTTCTTCGCGACGCGCAGCGTCTGGGACACTCCTGCGTGAGGGTAATCCACGGACGCGGAACGCACTCCGAGACCGAGCCCTCCCTCATGAAGCGCGAAGTGACACGGTGGCTCTCCTCGAAGCGCTTGAGCCGGACCGTCGTCGCCTTCGCCTCGGCTCGATGGAAAGACGGCGGAAGCGGAGCGGTCTACGTGCTGCTCTACCGGTGGCGCGCGTAGCGCCACCGGTAGAAGCGAGCGGAGCGTTCGCCTTCGCGCGAAGCGCTTCGGCGAAACCGCGCCGGAGCCCGAAGGGCGAAGGCGGGAGCCCGGCCGGGAGGAAGCGGACGCGGGAATCCGGCCGTCCTCCCCGAGCGGAGCCTTCAGCTGGCGCGCAGCGCGAAGCGCGGAGCGACGAGCCGCGGGGGGTGGGGCCCCCGCGGCCCTGATGAGGAGCGAGGGGAGCGAGCGAGGCGAAGAGCCGAGCGCGCAATTAAGATCAGATATGGCGCCGGGAGCGCCGCTCGCCCGTCTCCCCGAGACGGAGCTCCACGTCGGCGTTGAGGTCGATCCCCGAGAACTCTCTCCGCAGGACCTTCAGGTAGCCGGCGGCGGCGATCATCGCGGCGTTGTCGGTCGAGAGCTTGATGCTGGGAAACATCACGGGAATGCCGAGCGCACCCGCTCGCGCTTCGAAGGTCGCCCGGAGCTCGCGATTGGCGGCGACGCCGCCGGACACGAGAACGGCGCGCGCGCGGTGCTCGAGGGCCGCCTGCTCGGTGCGCTCGACGAGCGCCGTCACCACCGCGCGCTGGAATCCCGCGGCCAGGTCCAGGAGGTCGCGGCGGCTCTCGGGATCCTCGCCGGGGGCGAGTGGAGGGATCTCCTTTTCGACGATCGCACGCAGCACCGCGCTCTTGAGCCCGCTGAAGCTGAAGTCCGCGCTCCCGTCGGTGAACCGGGCGACGGTGAAGCGGAAGGCCTCCGCGTCTCCCAGGCGCGCGAGTCGATCGAGGATCGGCCCTCCGGGATACCCGAGACCGAGCCTCTTCGCGACCTTGTCGTAGGCCTCTCCCGCGGCATCGTCCCTGGTCTTGCCCAGCAGACGGTACGTCTCTTCCCTCTCCATGAGGAACAGGCTGGTGTGGCCGCCGGAAACGACGAGCGATACCGCGGGATGCGGGAGCGGGCCGGGGGATTCGAGGTACGCGGCGCGGATGTGGCCTTCCAGATGATCGACGGCGACGAGCGGAATCCCGCGCGCGTAGGCGATGGACTTCGCGAACGAAAGACCGACGAGGAGCGAGCCGATGAGGCCCGGCCCCTGGGTGACGGCGATGGCCGAGAGGTCGGCAAGCGAGACCTTCGCCTCCTCGAGGGCGCCTCTCACGATCGGGCCGATTCTCGTCAGGTGCTGTCTCGATGCGAGCTCGGGGACGACGCCGCCATAAGGACGATGGACGTCGTCCTGGGAAGCGACGAGGTTCGACAGGATCTCGCGCCCATCGGCAACGACGGCGGCGGAAGTCTCATCGCAGGAGCTTTCGATACCGAGAACGAGAATCACCGTAACGACCTCAGGGAAAAAACGCAAAGGCGCAAAGACGCAAAGACGCAAAGAAGAAATACAAGGGGGATGGGGAGACCGGAGGGGATAAGGGGACAAATCCAAAACTCTCCCCGATCGAGCGCCTCATCTCCACATCTCGCCTTGTATTTTCTTCTTTGCGCCTTTGCGTCTTTGCGTCTTTGCGTTCTTTTCCCCTTCTGGCTCTAAGCTGCCTGGGCCGAGGCAAGCCGGCGGAGGCTCTCGACGTAGGGGGCTCGGGCGATGCCGTTCTCGCACACGATGGCGGATACGAGATGGTTGGGAGTCACGTCGAAAGCGGGGTTCCGGATACCGACGCCCTCGGGAGCCAGCCTCACTCCCTGGACGTGAGTGACCTCGTTCGGGCTTCGCTCTTCGATGGGAATCTCCTTGCCGCTCGCGAGAGAGAGATCGAACGTCGAGGTGGGGGCCACGACGTAGAACGGAAGGCCGTGCTCTTTCGCCAGCACCGCCACCGAGTAGGTCCCGATCTTGTTGGCGACGTCGCCGTTTGCCGCGATGCGGTCGGCGCCCACGATCGCGCAGTCGATCTCTCCCTTCGCCATGAGATAGCCCGCCATGTTGTCGGTGATGAGGGTGACGGGGATCCCGTCCTTCATCAGCTCCCAGGCGGTGAGCCGCGCTCCCTGGAGAAACGGCCGGGTCTCATCGGAGAAGACCGAGATTTTCTTGCCTGCCTCGACCGCGGCGCGCATCATCCCGAGGGCGGTCCCGTAGCCCGCGGTCGCGAGCGCGCCCGCGTTGCAGTGCGTCAGGATCCGCGCCCCGTCCGCGAGGAGCTTCTCCCCGTGGGCGCCCATCCTGCGGTTCATCTCGACGTCCTCGCGATGAATCGAAACCGCTTCTTTTTCCATCCCGGCGCGGGTCGATTCCACCCCTTCCGGGAGGAGCTCCTCGAACTTCCGCTTCATGCGGTCGATCGCCCAGAAGAGGTTCACCGCCGTCGGCCTCGTCGCCGCGAGAAGCGCCGCGAGCGACTCCATGTCCGCCCGCAAGGCCCGCGTATCGGCGGCGGGCGACTTCTTCAGTCCGAGAGCGATCCCCATGGCGGCGGTGACGCCGATGGCGGGGGCTCCGCGCACTACCATGTCCCGGATCGCCTCGGCCACCGCGGCGGCGTCGCGGCAGCGGACGTACTCCTCCCGCGTGGGGAGAACTCTCTGATCGATGAGGACGACGGCATCGTCGTCCCAGCGAATGGTATCGAACAAGTCTCTCTCCTCCGAACGTGATAGATTCTCCTCCTTTTCCGGTGTTTCTGCGACTTTTCTTTCTCTCGATCGCAAGCGAGGGCCTGTACCTCCTCCTCGCCGCCTGGCACCGATCTCACCGCTTCGAAGCGTCCGCCCCGTTTCTTGCGATCTGGGCCGCTCTTTTCCTCGCCTACGCTCTCGCCATCCGCGTGGTCCAGGAGAGGAGCGGGCGCGGGCTCACGCTCTTCATCATCGTCACTTCCGCCTTGTTCCGCGTGAGCCTGGTCCTCGAAAAGGGCGGTTTCGCGACCGGCGCTCCCGAAGCGTTCCTCCAGGGCGTGAACCCCATTCGAGCGGCGATGGGAGCAAGGCCCGGCTTCGAGGCGATCGGCGCCGTCGTTTTCGACCTCGCGGCACTCGCGGTGATTGCGGCGCTCCTCCGGGGGCTCTCGCTTCCCGCGGGACTCGCGCTCGTCCACGGCTGGAATCCCCTTCTGGTGAAAGAGGGAGCCGCGAGCGGCCGGCTCGAGACCATCCCGCTCTTCTTTCTCCTGCTCGCATTCCTCCTGTTGCAGGAGAAGCGCGCCGGGGCTTCCGCGCTCGCGTACGGAGCGAGCCTCGCCGGTCCTCCGTTCTTCTGGGCGACCCTCCCTCTCGCCGCAAGAGCGCTCGGCGTCCGGAGCGCCCTCTCGCTCCTCGTCGCAGGGCTTGCCTGGGCTCCTTTGGCGGCGACGCGACCCTTCGCGGATCTGATGGGGTGGCCGCCCTCGAGCTCCATCGGCGGAAGCTTGTTCCCGGCGACAGCGGAGCTCGCCAGGCTCCTTTTGACGCGAGACCCGCTCGCCCCGTTTCTGTTCTGTGCCGGAATCTGGCTTCTTCTGGCGCTCGCGAGGACGGCGAAGCTCGACCCGGACGGAGCCGGACTTCCTCGAGAGGCGCTGGTCCTTCTCGGGTGTCTTCTCTTCCTGTCCCCGCAGGTGCTGCCCTGGGCGTTTCTCCCCGTCGCCGGTCTCGCCGCCTTCAGCGCGAACCGGGGATGGATCGTCGCGACCGCGACCGCTCCTCTCACCTACCTCGCGCTCGGCGAGGGGAGCTGGAGCTTCTGGCTCGCGTTCGCCCAGTACTTTCCGGTCTACGCGAGCCTGGTCTTCGTCGCGCTGGGAACGAAACGGGGTCGAAAGGGACGACCGGGGAAGGCGAAGTGAAAGCGCCTTCCCCAGTTGGCCCGGCGGGATTGAACTAGGCCACGCCCCACTTTACGAAAATGATGCTGAGGGCGATCACGAACACGTAGATCACCAGCGACTCGATGAGCACGAGTCCGAGCAGAAGCGCGAACCGGATCTGAGGCGAAGCGCCGGGGTTGCGGGAGATGCCGTCGCAGGCCGCGCTCACCGCGCGGCTCTGGGAGTAGGCTCCCACCGAGGCCGCGAGCGCGAGACAGAAACCGCCCGCGATCATCGCCCACTTGTACACCTCGGGGGTCCAGGCCTCGGAGCCCTGTGCGAACACCGGGGTCGCGAGCATGAGAAACGCACCCCATACGAGGGTTGTCAGAAGAGCCTTTCTAGTCACCAGATTTCCTCCTTGAACTCGAATATCAAAGGGACGAACGGAATCAGTGCTCCTCAGCGGCAACCGCGCCGCCGAGGTAGATCATCGTCAACATGATGAAAACGAAAGCTTGGAGAATGCTCCCGAAGACGCCGAAGAGCATCATGGGCACGGGAACGAGAAACGGTACCAGGCTCGCGAGCACCAGCACCACCAGCTCTTCCCCGAAGATGTTCCCGAATAGACGAATCGAGAGCGACAGCACGCGGCTCAGGTGGCTGATGATCTCGATGGGAAGCATGATGATGGCGAGAGGCAGGAGCGGGCCGAGGAAGTGCTTGAAATAGGGCCCGACGCCCTGGGCCCGGATGCCCTGGAAGTTATAGTAGAGAAACGTCACCAGGGCGCAGCCCACAGGCATGTTGAGCGACACCGTGGGAGAGGAGAAAAACGGGACGAGTCCCAGGAGGTTGCTCACCAGGATGAAGAGTCCCAGAGTCCCCACGAGCCCCAGGAACAGCCGGCCTTTGTGGCCCACGTTCTCCTCGAGCATCCCGATGAGCCCGCCCACGAGCGCTTCGAGCACGAGTTGGAGCTTGCCCGGGTTCTCCAGGCTGATCCGGCTCCGGAACCAGAGGGCGAAAACCGTGAGGAGCAGGGCCACGAAAATGGCCATGACGACGTGGTCGGGGAGGTGGATGTGGAAAACAGATTCCAGGATCCCCGAGAGCGCCGAATGATGCTCGAATTGCTCCATACTCAACGATCCGCGCGCACGCGAGCCCGCCTTTCTGATGCCGGGAAAAGTCGATGAAGGCTCAAGGCTCGGCGAGGGCGGGGGCTAGGTGTCGATGTCGCTATGGCTCCGAAACTCCCTCAACGTGTCGCGGGCGAGCTCGAGGAAAACGGCCGCCGCCGGCGCGGACAGGCCAAGGCTGAGAGCCAGCACGTTGACACGCCAAACGCTAACTATAACAAACAGACCAACTCCCAACAAGAGGTAACGGAAACCCACGCCGAAGAGGGCGAGCCATGAGGCCCGGTCGGAAGACCGGGAAGTGACCATCCGCACGAGCCGGACCAGGCCCTCCAGGTTGAGAGCCGAAAGGACACCGCCGGCCAGAGCCGCCCCCGCGAACGCGGCTCCGAACGGAAGGCACGCGAGGGACAGCATCACCACCAGGAGCCAGGAGGTGAGCCGCAGGCGGCGCTCCGAGGGCTCGGGATCGAAGCTCAAGCCGGGGGGCTCGGCTTTTGTCCTTCGGCGTCGAGCTTTTCGAAGTTGTTGAGGGTCTTGAAGAGGTTGATGAAAGCCGCCGCAATCCCGAGCATCAGGAAGATCGCCGAGAACCAGGGGAGCGTCCCGAGCTTTCGATCGATGAAATAGCCGAACGCCGCCCCCAACGTGATCGAGACCGGAAACATGATCCCGACGCTCGCGAGAAGAGCCCATCGCGCCCGCTGGGAGACAGCGGGGACCGGCTCTTCGGGCATGGCGGCTTAGTTGTCGTCGCCGGCGCTCTTCAGACCGGTCTCGGCCGCCGGCGGCACCAACGGCTCCTCGGCAAATCTTTGAGCCGGCTCGATACGCTCGACGATGTCGCGCACCGGCACTCGAAGAGGATCGAGGAAGGGCTTGGGATAAACGCCGATCCAGATGCACAAAGCGACGATGGGAAGAAGGGTCGCCTGCTCGCGCCAGGTGACGTCCCGGAGCTTCTCGTTCTCGGGCTTGTCGATCTTTCCGAACATGAGCCGCTGGTAGAGCCAGAGGAGGTAGGCGGCTCCGAGCACGATCCCCGAGACCGCGAACGCGGCGTAGCGCCAGCCGGCGTGGGGGCTCGCGAACGTCCCCTGGAGGATCATGAACTCTCCGATGAACCCGTTCAGGAGCGGAAGCCCCATCGAAGCGAGGGCGATGATCAAGAAAAGCGTCGCGAATACCGGCACCACCTTCGCGATGCCGCCGTAGGCGGAGATCATCCGGGTGTGGGTCTGCTCGTACATGATTCCCACGATCAAGAACAGACCGCCGGTCGAAAGCCCGTGGTTGATCATCTGGAGGATCCCGCCCTGGAGGCCGAGCTCCGTGAGGGCGAAGATCCCGAGCATCACGAACCCGAGGTGGCTCACCGAGCTGTAGGCCACGAGCTTCTTCCAGTCGGGCTGCACCAGGGCCACGAGAGCGCCGTAGATGATCCCGATGACCGCGAGCGCCAGCATCCACCAGGCGGCGTCGCGGCTCGCGTCGGGAAGAAGCGGAAGCGAGAACCGGACGAAGCCGTAAGTTCCCATTTTCAGAAGGACGCCCGCCAGGATAACCGACCCCGCGGTCGGCGCCTCCACGTGGGCGTCGGGAAGCCAGGTGTGGAAGGGGAACATCGGGACCTTGATGGCGAAGCCCACGAAGAACGCGAGGAACACCCAGTACTGGAGCCCGGGGGCGTACTCCGCGGTCCAGAGCTGAGTCACGTCGAAAGTGTAGATGCCGGTGGCCTCGTAGTACGCGAAGTACAGGGCGAGAATCCCGAGGAGCATGAGGACGCTTCCCACCAGCGTGTACAGGAAGAACTTGATCGCGGCGTAGAGCTTCCGCGGCCCTCCCCAGATGCCGATGAGGAAGTACATCGGCACCAGCATCACCTCCCAGAACACGTAGAACAGGAAGAAGTCGAGGGAGACGAAGACCCCGATCATGCCCGTCTGCAAGAGGAGCAGGAAGATGTAGTACTGCTTCACCCGATCGGTGATGGCGTCCCACGAGGAAAGACAGGCGATGAAGCCGAGGAGGGTCGTCATCATTACCAGCAGAAGGCTGATGCCGTCGAGCCCGAGACGGTACTGGACCCCGATCGACGGAATCCACTCATAGACTTCCTTGTACTGGAACTGAGGGCCGTTGTTGTCGAACGAGAACCACAGGGGCAGCGAGATCAGAAAGCCCGCGAAGGTGACGAGGTTCGCCGCCCACTTGATCGCGGTCTCCTGGGTCTTCCTCAAGCCGATGAGGATGGCGAGCGCTCCCAGGGTGGGAAACCACACCACCAGGGTGAGGATGTTGAAGTCTAGGGGATTGTTCTCGAGCATGGAACCTCGTCCTCTACCAGAAGTAGAAATAGAAGAACCCGACCAGCGTGCCGATTCCGAAAATCATCATCAGGGCGTAGTTCTGGATGAGACCGGTCTGGACCTGTCGGAAGGCGGTGGAGAGCTGGGCGAAGATCCTCCAGACCGCGTTCACCGCCCCGTCGACCAGGCTCGCGTCGGCGAGCGATGAGAGATCCGCGGCGCCGACGGTGAGGCTCGCGGCAGCATTGACCGCCCCGTCGACCACCTCGGCGTCGAACTTGTTCAGTCCCCTGGTGCCTTCGAGCGTGCCCGAGACCACCGTGGCCCCGTAAATCTCGTCCACGAAATACTTGTTGTAGAGAGTTCGATAGAGGGACGGCCAGGCGCGGGCGATCGACTCGTCGGCCCGGGCGTTGGCCCAGTACGTCCGATAGGCCAGAAAGATTCCGGTCGCGGCGATCGCGACCGAGATCAGCATGAACGTCCACTCGAGGGCGGCGCTCGCTTCGTGGGCGGCGGCTTCCACCGCCGGAGTCCCCGCCAGGATCGCGGGCTCGAGGAAGCTCTCGATGCGGTTGTGCCCGCCGAGGAAATGGGGCCAACCCACGAACCCCGCGACGATCGAGCCCAGCGCAAGGACCACGAGCGGCACCCACATCACCGGGGGAGCCTCGTGGAGATGCTTCTCCATCTTTTCCCCCCCGCGGAACTTTCCGAAGAACGTGAGGATGACCTGACGGGTCATGTAGAACGCCGTCATCCCGGCCGCGAGCGCGGCGACGAGCCAGAGGGGCGTCAAGTGTCCCCCTCCGGTCGCGCGCCAGAGGATCTCGTCCTTGCTGACGAACCCCGCGAGAGGCGGAATTCCCGCGATGGCGATGGTCGCCACGAGGAAGGTTCGCGCCGTCCACGGCATGTGGGCGAAAAGCCCGCCCATGTTCCTCATGTCCTGCATCTCGGTGTAGTGGCGGTGTCCACCGGAGGAATGCTCGGCGTG
>Ga0299906_10001383_pt1 | contig 20887 bp, 19 predicted proteins | sample RVTome_14_FD_200259 | JGI IMG/M metagenome (GOLD analysis project Ga0299906, IMG submission 200259) | Soil microbial communities from uranium-contaminated site in the Upper Colorado River Basin, Wyoming, United States - RVT145D125 (version 2) ...
GCTGGAGAATCGGTTCCCAACGATGAATTCGCCCGGATTCGGTTGAAGCAGGCCGACTTTCATGGCAACTGGAACTACTCGATCCTATGTCGATGAACTGTAACTCTTATTGATCGGCGCGCCCTTATACAATGCACTGCAACGTAACTGATGTCTGGGGCAGCTTATTTCCGTCAAACGGTTTCGAGACCTTATGGGCCGCAACGACAGGCAGACCGAGAGAACTAATTCGCTTGTCTGCGCTTTCCATTGATGCGGCTCGCGCCAATTCGCACACGCACGTTACAGAACAAGACATCGCGGAAGGAATCGTGGTTTTTTCAAAGGAACGATTGGAAGAATTAGCCAGTGAATACAGACATGATTATCCTGGGATTGATAAGCTCATACTTCGATTCTCCGGCAGGCGCAAGGAGTTTTGCTACGATGAACTTAAGGAGTTTGCGGAAATGGTCTGGATTGATGTGGACGATAGGTGCCGGTCCACCCTGCAATACTCTTGGGCCGGGGGATACGGCGAGCGTCCTGACGAGCTTGCCGCTGTCCTTTTGAAACTGGGTGTCCTTCAAATTAAGGCGAGCAGGACAAGCCCTCCACAATCCGTCGATGGGGGCCGTCCAGCCAACATTCACACGGGATCGTGGTTTGCAGTCCATCCGATGTATCAAGCGGCATTGAATCTCCTAGGAACCTAGGACGTAGGTCGGGTCAGCGATTCGACAATGACGGGCATGATTCCAAAAAAAGTCGGGTCGATGACCCGACCTACATGGGCTGGGAAATCCGCGTCACGACGCCTTTCCGAGCCGCGCGTGTCAGCAAGCGGGTTCTTCCGGGTTCCGGCGTGAAAACGCGCTTCCTTACGGGCGCGGCTCGGTTTGGGGGAAAACCCGCTTTCTTACGGGCGCGGCTCTGAATGAGGCGAATCGCCGGCGGGGGCGAGTTCCTGGCGGATGGTCTGCACCGCTTCATCGATCATCTGATTGCGGGCGTCGAGGATATCCGGCGGCAGATCCTCCTCGCGGACGAGAAACTCCATCGAATACTTCCCGCCGGCGACGGGCACGACGATCTTGCCAACGTAGGGCGTCGACCGCCGGCCGCCGGGGGTGCCGCCCTCGACGAGGGCGTCCGACATGCCGATCTGCACGACCTCGCGCTGGATCGTGTATTTCAGCCCCGTCTCGGCGCAGATCAATTCCAGGGCCTGGCGGATTGAGGTGGACTGGAGCATGAGCGAGTAGCTCTGCACGATCTGCGGCGGGAGCTTGAGCATCATGCCCGGCTCGAGGACGAAGACGGTCTCGGCCTTGTTGGAGAGGTCCATGAGAATCTGGGCGAGTGGTTCGTTGACGTAGCGCACGGTGATCCGCCGCGAGAGCTGGTTGGCGATCTGGGCCTGCATGCTGCGGATGACGACGGCGTCGGCGTCGGGAAACCAGACCCAGCCGAGCGAGGCGGTCGCCGTCTCGAGGACGTCGGCCAGGGAGCCCGAACCGGCGCGGGCGAGCTGATCGGCGAGCATGCCGGCGGCTTCGACCTTGCTGGTGATGCGGTAGCGGACGTCAAACGAGGCCAGAACGTCCGGGGAATACGGCTCTTCGCGAACGCGTTGCAGAAGCTTGAGATCGCCCCAGGTGGCGCGGCGGTTCATGCGCTTCAGCGGGGCGGTGGCGACGACGTGGATCGCGCCCTGGCGCAATTCGTGCTCCATTCCCAGCGGGGCGAGCACCTTGTCGAGAATCTCGCGGAGTGTGGCGTTTCTCACCGTGATCTCCGCGACTTTCGTTTCCTCGCCCCAGGGAAGCAGCTCGGCGGCGGCCGGTTCGACGACGATCTCGACGCCGACCTGACGGCCGATCTCGGCCAGGGCCCCGTCGATCGGCGCTCCGCTGATGCCCAGCTCCGCGACGCGCTGGTCGAGGGCGCGGGCGACCGCGCCGTCGCCGGGGTGTGCGACGCCGGCGGGCTGGGCGAGCGCGGGCGGCGTGGCGGCGAACGCGACGATCAACAGCGCCGCGGAGGGAAGAACCGTCAGGGTCCGTCTTAAGACGCCAGAACGCGCAGTGAAATTGGCATTGTTGTACGCGCCAATGGCCGGTGCGAATCGGCTATTGAATCGGCTATTGAACCGGCTATTAGCCGGTTCCACAGCGCCTGCCGGTTTCACAGCGCCAGCCGGTTCCACGTTGCCGGCCGGTTCGACGTTGCCGGCCGGTTCCACATTGCCGGCCGGTTCCACACGTTTTGAAACATTGCCTCGCTTGGCGGAGATTGAAGATAAGTGCGTTTGCATTGCGTTGCCCCTTGTTACTGCGCGTCGGGTTCGTGGCCCGACGGGGAGATTCTTACCCTCACCCTGGCCCTCTCCCTGGGAGGGAGAGGGGAGTTAGAAGAACAGCGCGGCGGCGGAGAGATCGCTCGCTTCGCCGGCGTTCGAACCGATGGCGATCGCCGCGCCGCCCAGGGATTCACCCGTCGTCGATCCCGGCGACGGCCGTTCGTCGAACGCGATGGTAATCTCGCCCGATGGGTTCGGCACGTCGAGCGAGACGACGATCATCGACAGGCCGCCGGACTTGCCCGGCGCCGCGACGTGATCGACGTCGCCTGCGCGCCACACGGCGAGGGCGATGACGGCCGCCGCGGCCAGCGGGACGATCGTCGTGACCAGCCGCTGCCAGCGCCGGCCCCAGGTTCGCTGCGTGCGCCGCGCCGCTTCGACCGCCACGGCGGCGGAGATGCGAAGCTTCAAGCGGCCCCAATCGACCGGCGGCATCTCAGGGACCGCATCGCGCAGACGCTCATCGAAGGCATCGTCGGCGTGGTCCTTCGACGCCTTGCCGACCCGCGCCTGGGTCCGTGCCGCCAGCGCGTTCCAATCGACCGCGTCAGGCAACAGTCGCCAGCCGCGGAGCAGGCCATTCAGCCGCTCGTAGCGACCGGCGTCGGCGGCCAGCGACGAATCATTCTGCATGGCGTGGTCGATGGCGGCCTGCTGCTCGGCGGTCAGGTCAGCGTCGGGCCGCCTGCTGATCCATTGTTCGATGTTGTCGCGTTCGCTATTCATGAGTCGAAGACGGATGATTCACGATTCGAATGATGTCGGGTCGATGACCCGACCTACAGGTACTCGCTCAGTTTTTGTTTCAGGGCCTTGCGGGCCTGAAAGACGTTCCATTTTACCAGTTCGACGCTGCACTCCATGATCTCGGCGACCTCTTTTTGCGGCAGGCCCTCGATGGCGAACAGGATCAGCGCCTGTTTCTGTTTTGGCGGCAGCGAATCGATCGCCTCGCTGACGCGCTGCTGCAACTCCGCGGACTGCATCGCTTCTTCACCGGACGCCTCTTTCTGCGGGACGCCGGCGAGAATCGCGTCGGCGGCGTCGGACTCGTCGTCGCCGGTCGACAGCGACAGGTGGCGCTTCCGGTCGCGGCGGTAGTTCAGGGAGAGATTGCTCACGATGCGCATGAGCCAGGGGCCGAAGCGCTCCGGATCCTGCAGTGAACCCAGCGACTTGAACGCCCGAACGTATGCCTCCTGACAGACGTCCATCGCCTCGTGAATGTTTCCCAGGAAGCGATAGGCGACGGCGACCGCTCTTTTTTGGAAACGTTCGATCAACTCATCAAACGCGCGGAGCTCGCCGGCGAGGGTCCGGCTCACGGCATCGGCGTCGCGTCGGCGATCGCGATCCGCCTCGTCCGGCGTCGTGGGAGCCGCGTCCTTCCGGGGTTTGGACACCATGGGGGGACCGGGGGTTAGTGGATTCGTTCGGGGGCCGCGGCGGGCCCCGACACGCCGGGGCCGATCGTCGGTCCCCCACCCCCGGAGGGGGTGGGGGACTCGTGCTAATTCCTTGCGGGGGGCAAGATTAGACCGAGGTGGGCTGGGAGGCAATTCTTGGGGGCACTGAGAACCCGCTCCCTTACGGTCGCGGCTCGGAAAAAAGGCGCGGCTCGGAAGGAAGTCGCGGCTCGGAAAGAAGTCGCGGCCGGGCATGCGAATCAGAGTTGGGCGGCGGCGGCGTGGAACCAGGGCTCGCCCCAGGTGAGGCGGCCGTGGAGGAGGAGGGCGCCGACGGCAACGGGGGCGATGAGGCCGCAAGACTTGATGAACGGGACGATCGCGTCGGGGGCGTCGGCGAGAGTGACGATGTCGACGTGCTCGTCCTTGGCGTCGGCGGATTGCCAGCGGGTGCGTAGAGCGTCGGCGGTGATTGGCAGGCGGGCCTCGAAGAGCAACTCGGGCTGATGAATCTCGCGGTCGCGGATCAGGCCGACACAGGTGAAGTCGTGCAGCTCGTCGGGGGCGATGGCGAGTTCCTCGGTCAGTTCGCGGGCGACGCTGACAAAGGCGTCGATGGCTTCGTCGTCGCCGCGGTCCGACGCCTCGAGCGCCCCGCCGAAGGTGTGAACGCAGCCCGCGTGGTAACTGACGCGCTGCGAGCGGCGGCCGTAGCAGATTCGGCGGTCGGCGGTCATCAGCGTGGCGGTGGTGCCGACGGGGTTGGCGAAACGGTCGTGTCCGAATTCGTCGATGCGGTGGTGATTGAAGAGATTGGTGCCGACGAAGTCGCGGTAGCACGTCGGGCCGACGGTCAATTCGAAGAGCTGACACGAGGCGCCGCCATTGGAGATTCGATGGCCGACGTAGCGAAGCAGGTCGCCATTGAACAGTAACCGATCGTGCTCGCGGGCGAGGGCGGTTTGGCGCTCCCACTGCTCGGCGATCGCCGCTTCGAGTTCGGGAGTGCTCGGCCGCGGTACGTCGGTCAACGCGACGCGGACCTGCGACGGGGCGAATCGGCCGCAGGCGAGGTCGACGAACGGCAGATTCCGGCGATTCGCGTCACCCATCGCGGATTTCAATCCTCGGAAGGCCGGTCCCGCGGCGGATTCGACTCTCGCGGGATGGGCGAATTGACGAATTTCCCTGTGACCGCTAACATGATCTGATCGTTGAGTCCCGGCGGGACGCCTCATGCACCACCGTTCCTCACATATCCTCCTGGCCTTCGCGTTCTTCATCTCCTCGTTCGGGGCGGTTGGCCTTTTCCACGGGCACTGCAACGATCACGGTGGACTGCCGGATTCGTATTGTCCCATATGCTACTGGCTGGCGGCGTCGGTTGTCGGCCTGCTGGGGGCGTTTGTTTTTCTCATATTCTTTTCCGCGGCGCCGAAGTTTCGGCATTTCGCATGGGCGGCGGTTCCGCGGAAGATCGAGCGCGGCCGTCGCGCACCGCCTCGCGGCCCCCCCCTTTCCTGAGACACGTTTCGCGCTTCTGAATCGCCCGCGCGCATGCTGCGCCGGGACTTTAGCCCGGAAAGCCCGCGCGGCGTTTCGCGAGGCCCGCGTCGCTGCGCCCTGGCATGGGCAGACCGCCGGCGACCGACGAACGGATGCGTTTCGGCGAACTCAGGAAAATCGGCATACGAGACCATTGTAGATGTTGACGTCATTGCAGAAGCGCGGCGGCTTCACGTTGATCGAGCTGCTCATCGTCGTCGCGACCATCGCGATCCTGGTGGGCATTCTCCTGCCGGCGATGTCGCGGGCGCGGCAGATCGGGCGGGCCACCGCCTGCCTGAGCAACCTGCATTCGCTCGGACAGGCGGTGGCGATGTATGCGGACGGGCACGACGGCCGGCTGCCGTCGGTCGGGCTCGCTCACGGCGGGAGCGTCGATGAGAGTTCCGCGTGGATCAACGTGATGGCCGCGGAGTACGGGGACGTGAGGGTCACACGATGTCCGTCGGACGAGAGTCCGCATTGGACCCGGCCGCTGGCCGACACCGGTCAGCGGCGCCGGCTCAGCTACGCATCGAATTATTACACAGAGGGAACGATCGAAGGCAAGGAAGAGTATTGCGTCGCCACTCGAATCGAGCGGCCGTCGACGACCATATTCTGGGTGGAGCTCGCGGAAGATGGTGACTTCGCCGTGGCGGACCACGTGCATCCGGAGACGTGGTTTATCAATCCGCTGCTGCTGGCTGAACGAGAGATACAGCTTCGGCGGCACATGGATCGGGCGAACTATGCATTCGTGGACGGCCACGCCGAGCCGCAGCGATTCGACGAGACGTACGACATCAACTTTGGCGCGAGCGCATTTCCCAAGATTGCGTGGAACCACAACAAGTACGACCCGGCGCTGGGATGGTAATACTTCGACCGCCGGGTGATGACATTTTTTACCATGGAAGAAAAAGGAAGCGCCCATGTTTGGAAAGAAGTCATTTGTCGTTGCAGTCGCAGTTGCAAGCACATTCGGCGCGGACGCGGTCCGGGCCGACTTGAAAGATGGGGACGTGAATATCGGGGTGTCCGGCAGCGGCCAACTCGTGGCGGCATGGAACGGCGAAGTGGTCGATCTGCCGGAGATCGGCGGACCGCTCTTCGGTTTCGGCCTGGACGAGCCCGGATTCTTCACGATCGACGCAGACCAACCGAACGAGGACATCTTTTTGCTCGAAGCCGGGCACCACATCGTTCTGGAGGTCATCGCGCTTGACGACGCCCTGAAAGGATGGACGCCGGGATTCGCATCGGTCTTCGACGATCCGGGCGAGACGTGGGACATCGGCGCCGGACCCTTCGACGAGCACCCGTTCTGGCATATCGATTCGACGGACGGGGGATTCGTGGCGCCGCCTGGCCAGACCGAGTGGAACGCGACGTTTCGCCTGCTTGACACGGGAACGACCGGCTATGCGCCGAGCGACCCGGTGATTGTCACGTTCGCCCCGGAACCGGGGACGCTTTCGCTGATACTGCTGGGCGGGGTGATGATTTGTCGCCGGGGGAAGGCGTGCGAGGAGGGATTCTCGCGCCAGCGGTGATCGCCCGAGCAGACGAGCAGCTGTTTTCATACGAGTGGATAATGCAGGAGCGAACGTACGAACGGGATCGGGGCGGCTGCCAAACGGCAAGCCCGAGGGGCGGCGATGTTCGCAGGGCGAGGGAGCTAGGAGGGATTCTCGCACCCGCACTCAGAAGGAAGAAACGTATGACAAGAATCCATAGATCGCTTGCCATATCCGTGTTGATACTTGTCGCATGTACCGGCGAGTTGCAGGCGCAGCACGAGGGAGACGTGTTCGTCGGCCGCACGGCGGGAGGGCAACTCAAGATTGGCGGATTCATCCCCGATCTGAACATCGTCGTGCTGCCGCCGGTCAGCAGCCCGCCGGGATTGTTCAACGGCTGGAGCGACAACAATCCGGGGTTCGACCGCGTCACTACCGACGATATCGAGAACGACCTGCTGACATTGCAGTCCGGTGTGCAGGTGCGGATCGAGGTCGTCGAGGTCGATCCCGCTTTTCAGACGATCAGCACCAGTTTCGTGATCATCGACGAGCCCGGCGAACGGATCCTGCTGGGCAACGAGAACCTGCACACGCACCTGATCTGGTTGATCAACTCGGATCTTGTCGGGCAATTCGATGCGCTTCAGGTCCTTTGGCGGGCGACGTTTCGCCTCGTGGACACGGGAAACACGGGATACGCCGCGTCTGATCCGTTTACATTTTACTTTGCCAACGTGGCGTGCCTGCGCGGCGACATGAGCGGCGACGGCGAGACGAACGGGGCCGACGTGCAGGCGTTCATCGAGACCGTGGTGGACCCGGCGAGCGCGACCGAGGAGGCACGCTGCGCCGCGGACACGAATCAGGACGGCTTTGCGACGGTTGACGACGTGGCGTCGTTCGTGGAAGCGGTGCTCGGCGCGGGGGCGTAGGCGAAGGCGGCGCGTGAATCCGGAGGGAATTTTCTCGGCGGCATCGAGAGGCAGGAAGGGATTCCTGCATGGAGTAAGCGCGAGAAAGGATATTCGCACGAGCGGCGCGCCGGGATCGCACGAGCGGTTCCTTTCGGCTATTTGCGACGTATGTAACGGACGATCTTCAGTGCCGGGTCGGCGGGGTAGGGTTCGGTGCGCCACTGCGATTCGTCGAAGGCGGGGAAGTAGGTGTCGCCCTTGGCGTCGGGGGCGTCGATCCAGGTGACGATCATTTCGTCGGCGAGGGGCAGAGCGGCTTCGTAGATTTGCGCGCCGCCGGCGATGTAGCAGTCTTCTTCGCCCAAGCGTCTGCAGAGGGCCAGTGCGTCGTCGAGCGAAGAGACGATGTCGAGCGTCGTCGATTGATCGGCGGACGTCGCCGAGGGAGCGTCGGCGGCATGGGCGGCGGCGAAGGCGGCGCTTCGGCTGACAACGATGTTGCGGCGGCGCGGCAAGGGTTTTGCGCAGGACTCGTAGGTTCGGCGACCCATGACGACGGCATGGTTCAGCGTTGTCGCCTTGAAATGTTTCAGGTCGGCGGGGAGGCGCCACGGCAGGCGGCCGGCGGCGCCGATGAGGCGGTCGCTATTCATGGCGACGATGATGACGGTCCGCATGACGGCAGTTGTACCGCCGGGCGGGTGAATGACCAATATGCGGGCGTATGACATTGAGACATGACTTGGGGCTGGGCGGATGTCGTGATCGCGGACGCAGTTTTCGACGCGGCGCCAGTCCCCATTTTTGAAGACCATGCGCGATCGAAGAAGGTCGAGCACGATCGAAGAAAAACGAGCCCCCAAGTTCGCAGAGCTGGGGCACCTATGCAATCGCAGAACCCGCTTCCTTACGGTCGCGGCTCGGATAAGCCGCTGACACGAGAAGCGCCTTAGAGACTCAGCAGCGTGACGACGAATGCGTCGACATCGCCGAAGTCGACGATCCCGTTGGCGTTGAGGTCGGCGGCGCAGTAGCCGGCGTCGATCGGTCCGCCGGCGAACAGTGCGTCGATCATCGGTTGTAAATCGAGCGCGTCGAAGCTCCCGTCGCCGTTGGCATCCCCGCTGCCGCCGGCCAGCACCGACAGGGCGGCGTTGGCGCTGGTGATCGATCCGCACTGGCTGGTCACGACGACGTCGTAGTTTCCCGAGTCCGCCGGCAGGGCAAAGAGAATGAAGTAGGTCGGCTCGGTCGCGCCTTCGATCTCTTCGCCGCCGAGGCGCCACTGGTATTCGGTCGCACCCTTCGCCGAGACGCTCAACGTTACCTGTGTGCCGCGGCAGACGATCTGCGTTTGTGGCTGCTCGGTAATTGCCAGGGCGCACTGCACGACGCTGAGAACGACGGTCGTGGCGGTGTAGCTCACTTCCCAATCGAGACCGGGGCCGGGCGGATCGCCTTCGATCGTGGCGAAGGCGCCGCTGACGCTGCTGCCGGTGATGATGGTGTAGGAGTGACCGAGGGCGGGCACGTACGGCGCGACGATCGATACGCGCAGCGTGCCGTCGAGCTCGAACGACGCGGGGCCGGTGAGACGGTCATACTGCGACGTACCGGTGCCGGCGACTTCGACGTCGAGAACGCCGGTCGAGGATTGCGTCAGCGTCGTCGGGGAGAGCGAGTCGATCTGGCCGATCGATTCGCCGGGGGCGATGGTTCCGTCGTTGACGAGATTGCCGCGAATCAGACCGTTTCCGCGAATCGTGTGTTCGACGCCGTTGACGCCGACGAACCCGTCGGCGACGAACAGGCGGGCGTAGAAGCCGCGGCCGAGGATCAATTCTCCCTGTCCGCCCAGCTCGCTGTCGTCGACGAAGACAAAGTGCGTGAATGAGGCGTGGGCGGTCGGGTCGACGCGGATGGTTCCGTTGTTGGTCAGTCCGTCGCCGGCCACAAGCAATGCCGTGGCGAAGTCGACGTCGAGCGAGCCGCTGACGGTCACGTCGATCAGCTTGGTGTCGCTCGACGCCGTCTTGATTGCGCCGCCGTTGAGCGTACTCACGGAACCGCCGATCACCGTGAGCGGCGTGACCGTCGACGTACTTTTGAAAAAGACGGTGCCGCCGTCGGCGAGGATCACGCCGCTGCTTCCCTGGGTGATGTCGAATGCGCCGAAGATGTCCATTCGGCAGCCCGCTTCGGCGACGAACGTGCCGTTGTTGGTCTTGGGGTTTTCGTCGAGGGTCAGCCAGAAGCTCGGGTCGTCGGCGCGGACGGCGCCGTCGTTGATCAATTTCGCCCCGAGATTGCCCTTGCCGCGAATGGTGTGATCGGGGCCCTGGGTGAGCGTGGCGCCGGCGCCGACGTCGGTGACCAATCTGGCGAATTTGTCCATGATGATTTCGCCGGTTCCGTCCAGAACGGTGTCCGCCTTAAACGTCAGATAGATGGGGCTGAGCCCGGTGTACTGGTTGTAGTTGATATGGATCGTACCGTTGTTGGTAACCGTCGGGCCGTACAACTCCAAGCTCGACGGGCCTCTGATGCGAATGCCTTCGGGCGAGAGGGCTTCGTTGGTGACGGGGCCGTCGATGGAGTTGATGGCGCCGGGGCTCTCGTAGGTTCCATGATTGATGAGTGCGCCGATTATGAACGAGGCGCTGTCGCCGAGGATGGTTCCGTAGTTGGTCACGCCGTTCGGCTCGGTGACGGTCAGCGAGGCGCTGCTCCACATGTCGAGGGTCGCCGTCGGGTTGGTGATCAGCAGATGCTGGATCGTCGGCGACATGTTGAGCTGGACGGTGTAGGCGCCGGCCTCGCCGATCGTGGCGGTTTCGTTTGAGGCATCGGGAACGTCCTGGGGATTCCAGTTTGTCGTGACGCTCCAGTTTTGCGAGCTAACGCCGTCCCAATCCCATTGAATGGACTGCGCGGGCGACGGCGTCACGAACCCCAGGACTGCCAGTATTGCCAATGGCCGGCAATTCAGTTTTCCGCCCATCCCGGCGCGCGGGGACCGGTTCGATCGCACCACCGAATGATCCTGACGCTTGGGCATCATCTCTGCCTCCATTTCGAGACGGGCGGCTGCCGAACGGGTATCGAAAGGGTTTGGGCTTGGCCAATCCGCCACGTCATGAATGAGAGGCGCAGACCGGGGCCGATCGGGACGGAGAATTCCGGGCTGGAATACGAACGAAATGGAATTCCGGGGCCGAGCATCGCGCACTCTTGCGTGTAATTCCTTTCATTTCGCCACGTTACGACGCGCAGGCGTCCCGCTGTGACCTGTTTCGGAGTAAGATGGGGGCGAGCCGCATGTCGAAGACCGAGGCGACAACACGGTGGCTGCGCGACCTGGCCGATGGAGATTCCGTCGCGGCAGAGAAGCTGATTCCCTTGATCTATGACGACCTTCGCCGGCTCGCCGCGCGGTATCTGCGCCGGGAGCGGTCGGATCACACGTTGCAGCCGACGGCGCTGGTCAACGAGGCGTATCTTCGGCTGGTCAATCGCGACGACCTGAGCTGGCACGGCCGGGCGCAGTTCTTCGCGCTGGCGGCGCGGCAGATTCGCATCATTCTGGTGGACCATGCCCGCAAGAAGAAGGCGGCCAAGCGCGGCGGCGATGCCGCCAGATTGTCACTCGACGCGTCGCTCACGCCGGTGACGGGACCGGACGTGGACCTGATCGCCCTGGACGAGGCCCTGGCGGCGCTGGCCGATCGCTCCGAACGACAGGCGAAGGTGATCGAGCTTCGGTTCTTCGGGGGACTGTCGGTCGAGGAAGCGGCGGGGGCGCTGAACGTCTCGGCGACGACCGTCAAGGACGACTGGGCGGTCGCCCGCGCCTGGCTGCGCCGACGCCTCGGCGAGGAGGGGGCGACATGAACCGGGTGGACCACGACCGTGTGACGGAGCTGTTCCTCGCGGCGCGAAAGCTACCGCGGTCGGATCGCGGAGCATTTCTTGAACAACAATGCGGGTCCGACGACGCGCTGCGGAGGGAGATCGAGGCGCTGCTGACGCATGACGACGCGGACGACGGATTCCTCGAGAAGCCGGCGATCGAGACGGCGGCCGTCGCGTCGCGATCGATCCCGGAGCGCATCGGCGCGTACAGGGTGATTCGGCTGCTGGGCGAGGGGGGGATGGGCGTCGTGTATCTGGCGGAGCAACGGCATCCGTTTCGACGGGTGGCGCTGAAGGTGATGTTGTCGGCGTGGGCGTCGCCGAGGATGCTGAAACGCTTCGAGCACGAGGCGCAGGTGCTGGCCCGGCTGCAACATCCCGGAATTGCGCAGATCTTCGAGGCGGCGATCGCCGAATCTCCCGCGGGCTCGCAGCCGTACTTCGCGATGGAATACGTCGAGGGCCGGCCGATTACGGAGTTTGCGCGGTCGGGGGCGCTGTCGCTTCGGGAGCGCCTGGGCTTGATGATCCGGGTATGCGAGGCGGTGCAGCATGCACATCAGAAAGGCGTGATCCATCGCGATCTGAAGCCGGCGAACATCCTTGTCGTCGAGAATCGACCGACGGACGGCGTCGATGTCGCCGGGACTGAACCGGCCCCGTCAACGGCTCCGGCCACGGCGGGCAGCGGACTATTGGCGCTGCCGAAGATACTCGACTTCGGCATCGCCAGGATCACCGGCGTCGACGGACATCAGGCAACGCTGCTGACGCAGGCCGGCGAGCTCGTCGGGACGCTGCCGTACATGAGTCCCGAGCAGGTGGGCGGCGATTCGACGCAGGTCGACACGCGGTCCGACGTGTACGCCCTGGGGCTGATTCTGTATGAGCTGCTGGCCGAGCGGCCGGCGCACGTATTCGATCGGGTCGGCCTCACCGATGCGGCGCGGGTCATTCAGGAGACAGAACCGGCGCCGCTTTCATCCGTCGATCGATCATTCCGCGGCGACATCGAGAACATCGTGGCGAAGGCGATCCACAAGGATCGGCATCGACGCTATCAGTCGGCCGGCGAGATGGCGGCGGACCTTCAGCGGTATCTCGACGATCAGCCGATCGTCGCCCGCTCGACGAGTCGGATATATCAATTGCGCAAGTTCGCCAGGCGGAATCGCGGGCTGGTCGTCGCCGCGTGCATCGCGATCGTTGCGCTGACCGCGGGGGCGATCGTGTCGTCGTGGCAGGCGGTCCGGGCACATCGCGAAGCGCGGCGGGCGGAGAAGGTCAACGAGTTTCTGAGTCGGATGTTCGTCGCGATCGACCCTCATGCTCATGGGCGGGAAATCAGCGTTCTGGAGGTCGTGAAACGCGCCGAGCAGGACATCGAGCCGACGTTCGGCACGGAACCGCTGCTGGAAGCGGACATTCGCGACGAGATTGCGGCGATTTATATGCGCCTGGGGGCGCTGGCGGAGGCCGAAGCGCACTACGTCGCGGCGCTGGATATTCGCGGTCGCGAGTTGGCGCCGACGCATCCCGATGCGATCGCTTCCGCCGCCAACCTGGGAACGCTCCGAAGCAAGCAAGGACGTTTTTCCGAGGCGGAGCCGCTATTGCGCAGCGCCTATGACGGTCGCCGAACGACACTCGGGCCGGATCATCCGGATACGCTGGTGACGATGAACGATCTGGCAACGACGCTGTTGGGACTGGGCAAGGCGGCGGAGGCCGAACCCCTTTGCCGCGCGGCCGTGACGGCACAGACACGCCTGCACGGCGAAGCCCATCTCAATACGCTCACGTCGACTTCCAACCTCGCCAATATCCTTTCGGCGGTGGGAAAATCAGATGGGGCCGAAGTGCTTTTTCAGCGCGCCGCGGCGGGAATCGAGACACAACTGGGTCCGTCCCATCCGACGACGCTGCTGAACGTTGCCAACCTGGCGCGGTTGCTCAAGGAACAGAACCGGTACGACGAGGCGGAGCCGCTGCAGCGGCGGGTGGTCGATGGATTTGCCGAGCGACTCGGCCGTCAACATCCCGATTCGGTGATCGCACGGGCCAATCTGGCGATGATGCTGTGGCGGCAGGACAAGCTCGACGAGGCGGAGTCGATGTACCGCGCGGCTCGGGACGATTTCGCCGCGATCTTCGGCGAGGATCACAGGCAGGTGATGACCCTGACGACGCAACTGGCCCTCGTGCTGGAGAAGCGATCCAAGAACGACGAGGCGGCCGAATTGCTGCGCACCGCCCTGGAGAGTCATCGCCGGCTACTCGGCGACGATCATCCGCGGACGAAGCAGGTCGGTGAGCATCTGGAGCGCGTTCGCAAGAAGCTCGCTTCCGGTGGTGGGCGATAGTGTTTCGTCGCGCTCGATTTTTCGAGGGGGTCGGGTCTTGAGTGTCGTACCGGCGGGACCCTTGACATCGCTTCGCGACGTAAAGGGCAGGCGCCGATGCTCCCCGGCTACACCGCCACTTTGAAGCGGATCGGATCGTGGCAACGGTAGTCGAGCAATTCGAAGTCCTCGAAGCGAAGCTCGTCGAACGGCTTGTCGGCGATGCGCAGCCGCGGCAGGGGCAGGGGCGGGCGGTCGATCTGGGCGCGAAGGCCTTCGGCGTGATCGTAATCGGCGTTCTGTTCGTCGGCGGCGGCGCAATAAATGTGAGCATCGACGATCGAGTGGGCGAATCGGCCGGGGACGAGGCCGACTTCCCGGGCGATCATCTGCGTCAGGGCAGCGTAGGCGGCCATGTTGAACGGGATGCCGAGGGCGACGTCGCCGCTGCGTTGAGACAGGTGGCAGTTCAGCCGGCCGCCGGCGGCGTGGAAGGCGAAGGTGTAGTGGCACGGGGGCAGGCGGCTGGTGGTGGCGTTGCCGGGCTCCCAGGCGGAGACGACGAGGCGGCGGCTGGTCGGGTCGCGCTTGAGGGTGTCGATGACGTATCGAATCTGATCGACCTCGCGGACGCGCCACTGGCCGGCGGCGTCGCGCGTGGCGCTGGGGAAGCGTCGCCAGTAGTAGCCGTAGGCGGTGTCGAGGCGGCCGTCTTCATCGGCCCAGGCGTCCCAGATTTTTGTGTGGCGACGGAGGTTGCGAATGTGGTCCTCGCCGGAGAGATACCAGAGCAGTTCGCGGAGGATCGACGGCCATTGCATTTTCTTCGTCGTCAGCAGGGGGAAGCCGTCGGCGAGATCGACCTGATAGTGGGCGGCGAAGAGGGAGATGGTGTCGACGCCGGTGCGCGAGGGTTTGCGGACGCCCTCGTCCAGCACGCGGCGAACCAGATCGTGATAGACGTGCATGGGTTCCTCCGTGAACGTTGGGCGGTGAGGTGCGAGAAAGGATTCTCGCACCAGCGGCTCTCGATTTCAGCGGCGCCAGTCTATCGCGACGAGAACGCTGGATAAAGTGATACCGGCGGATGCCAGAAAGGGGCCCCCATCGCGACAGGGCGAAGACGCAAGCGGCTGGGTCCGCCGTCCGTCATTGCGCGACCCATCGCGAAAACGCTAATACGCGCCAGACCTGTACGCGTTTCGACGTGCCCGTCCAACAACTCACAGTCGATCGGTCAGGCGGCGGCATGGGCGGGTCGCGGTCGATGGGCGGATCGATAGGCGAGCCAGAGGCAGAAAATGGCGACGGCGGTCTGGACTGCCAGGCCGGCGGCCAGGGGCGCTTCGACGTCGCGAATCACGATCAGCCAGGTCCCGACCGGCGACATGGAGAAGAGCACGGTGCGCTCGACGATGCCGCCGACGGCGATCGGATCGGACATTGCTTCCCAGGCGAGGTCGGCCATCGGCGGCATCACCCAGCCGAGGACGAGATAGAGGACGACGGCGACCCAAGCCGACCCGGGCGAGGCGCGAAACCCGAAGTACATCATGCCGGCGGCGCTGAACATCGCGAGGATGAACGATACGGGAATCGCCAGCAGCCGGCCATTGATGACTTTCTGCGGAACGTCCGCGATCAGGCGGTCCAACACCGGTGACAGGACGGCGACGATGGTGAAAAAGACGATGAGCGTAACGACGATCGGCGCTTCGAGATACGATCGGGGCGGCGGATTCGCGAAGCCGTCGTCCTTGATGCGGCGGATGTCGTCTGCGCCGCTGCGGCGGGCGGCGGCGGCGATCGCCATGCAGGCGATGAGTGACAGGGCGAGCAGCGTGAAGAACAGCTTCATGGCCCATTGAAAGTCCAGGCCGAACGCGGCGGCCATCGCGCCGCCGATCGGGCCGGACCGGGAGGACTCCGGCCAGAAGCGCAGGGCGACGCAGCCGATCAGCGAGCAAAGGGCGAGCAGGACATAGGCCATGGCCGGCGTGAATGCGGGGACGTCGTCGCGGACGAATTTCCGCGCGGCGGCCATGAAGAGCATGAGCGTGAGGAGGACCTGGGCGAGCAATGCCACGGCCACGGCGGCGGAGTCCAATCCCGCCGCGGCGAAGTTCGTCAGGTTGCCCAGCGGCAGGGACCTGAGGATCAGATCGAGGCCGGGCAAGACGGTGACGGCGCCGAGGTTGGCCGCCACGCCGAGGATGATGAGCAGACCGTTGACGCCCATCTTGCCGCGCGTCGCCAGGGCGACCAGGACGGCGAGCATCCAGCAGAGCAAGGCGAGTACGGCGAGCAGGATGAAGATGAGGGTCGGGGCCGCGAGCGCTTGCGACGGTCCGATGCCGACGATGAAGGCGAAGATGTTGACGGCGATCCAGTTCACGATGGTCAGTGCGATGACCTGCGACGTCGCGCCGGTGAGGTAGCCGATGACCGCCGCGTAGCCGCTCATGGCGGTGAGGCGGTGCGAGGTGATCATGTCCGAGGTGAAGTCGCGATGGACCGCCTTGCGAATCGCCGCCGTGCCGACGAGGAAAAGGATGCCGATCTGGGCGATGACAATCAGGGTCATGGCGCCCTGGGCCAGGGTGGTCAAGGTAATGTCCGGCTGGGCGGCGCGATAGATCAGGACGCTGAAGCCCAGTATGGCGGCGGCGTAGACGGCGGCGATTCCGGCGATGCGGCGCGGTCCGCCGACGAGCCGCGACTGGACCCAGCCGAGGGGATTGAGAATGACGGGTTCGGTCAGCATGGCGGGCCCCTCGGACGCGGGGCATTGTACGGCGCGGGCGCGGTGGTGCGTAGTGCCGTCGCGTCGCGCGCAGAAGAAGCGCGGGTCAAGCATGCCCCGGGCATTGGTTGATGCGCGATCGCCGCGATTAGAAGCTGACTTTCGGGGCTTCCTGTGCCGCTTCGCCGGCCTCGAAGTACTCGGCCTTTTGGGCGCCGACCCAGCCGGCGTAGAGCGAGCCGGGGAAGACGCGGACGTGGGCGTTCAAGGTCTTGACGGCGCCGTTGTAGCGCTTGCGCATCTCTGCGATGCGGTTTTCGGTGCCCTCGAGCTCGATCTGCAGGGCGCGGAAGTTCTCGTTGGCCTTCAGATCGGGATAGGTTTCGCGGAGGACGAGCAGGCGCGAGAGCATTCCCTCGAGGGCGCCGGCGGCTTTGGCCTTTTCGCTCATCGAGTTTGCCGAGAAGTAGCTCTTGCGAACGTCGGCGATGCCCTGGAACAGCTCCTTTTCGTGGGTGGCGTATCCCTTGACGGTCTCGACGATGTTGGGGATCAGGTCGAAGCGGCGTTTGAGAACGACTTCGACGTCGGCCCAGGCGCCATGCACCTGTTCATCAAGTCGCGCGGTGCTCTTGTAGCCGCTGTAGGCGCAGCCGCCGACGAGCAGGGCCCCGCCGAGAAGGACGACCAAGACGATCAGCAGAACTTTCGAAGCGCTCATGCCGGCACCTCCCGTTGTTCTCAATATTGCCCCGCAGCCGCCGCAATATTTCGCGCCGGGCGGGTTGTCACATCCACATTGCACGCAACTTGCCATGTCACCAACCTCCACCGGCGCCCCCGCCGCCAAATGAACCGCCGCCGCCCCCACCGAATCCGCCGCCGAAGCCCCCGCCGCCACCGAAGCCGCCGCCCCAACTGGATCCGCCGCGGCGCCCCATACCGCCCAACATGCTGCCGAGGATCATGCCGGTCATGAGATTGCCGCCGCCCCAGGCGCCGTAATGCCTGCGACGGCGCGACGCGCCGCCGAGAATGGACATGATCACCAGCAGCATGATGAAAGTCGACACGCAGGCACTGATCCCGCCGCGCGACCGGCGGCGCGATTCCGGCAGGGCCCGCAGCGCCGGAAGCCCGGTCAATGTCACGCCCTCGTCGGCGGCGATTTTCTGCGCGAGGGCGACGGTGCCCATCATGATGCCGGTCGAGTAGTCGCCCTTGTGAAAGTTCGGGACGAAATATTGCTGAGCGACCTGGTCACAATAGAGATCGGGAATGGCGTCCTCGATCCGCTCTCCGGACACGATACGCCACCGGCGCTCGTTCACGGCGATCAGCACGAGTGCCCCGTTGTCATTGTCCTGCCGACCCAGCCGCCAGGATCGGGCCGTCTCCATGGCGACATCGTAGGCGTCACGGCCGTTCAACGACTGAACGGTGAGCACCTTGAGCTGGGCGCCGGTTTTTTTCTCCAGTTCGAGCAGCCACTTGTTGAGGTTCGCCTCGGTCGCTGCGTCGACGACGCCCGCCCGATCGACGATGCCGGTGCGCGGCGTCTCGTCAGCGACGGCGGCGGGAGCGGCCGCCACTATCACGACGATGGCGCAGGCGGCGAAGCGCCGCCCGTTGTACCCGGCGGCGCGGGGCCCTATCCCGTAGCGAGTCATCCGGGTCATCAATTCGTCAATCCTCGTTGGCCAGCGCCGCCAGCATCTCGACGTCGGCGTAGAGCGACGTGAAGGCGTCCCAGCCGTGGTCGCCGGGGACGCGAAGCGCCGCGCGAAGGCCGGCCAAAGATGCGCCGGCGAGGTTTTCCACCTCGGTGACGGCCGCCTCGTCGCCGGGCATGTCTTTCTTGTCCTTGAGCCAGAGCAGCCCGCGCAGGGTACGCAGCAAGTGGCGACCGACATCGACTTCGATTTCCGCCAGGACGCGATCGCGGCCGGCGGCGGCCAGCAATCCCTGGCGGAGTCGGATGAGAATCCGTTTGAATTCTCGCTCGCATTGCAGGCGCATGTGGTCGGGCTGAATGTCGAGTTTTTCAAAGTGGTCCGCGCCGAACAGGGTGGCGCGACGCAGGTGGATCTCGAGCAGCTCGAGGGGAAAGGAATCGGTGGATGCGGCGATGTACGGCGGCGTCATGACCAGGGGCGCGGTGATGCCGTCCTTGCCGAGCTTGGGCCCGTGTTCCGACAGTCGGCGGAGCACGTCCAGATCGATCTCGCCGAGCACCATCACCGACGTCGCGCTCGTGGAGGAATTGTCGAACGACGATCCCACGACGGGGCCGTAGGCCGTGACACCGATGAGGTGACGACCCGCCAACTCGCGAATGAGGTTCACCAGCCGGCGGAGCGGCTCGCGCATCGACGGGGCCAGGCGGTCCCATTGTCCGCTGTTGGATTGGCCGTCGGTCACGCAAACTCCTTCCGCTTCGATGCGTCGTTTTTTTTCGGCGCGCGGCGCCGGCTTCGTGTTCCGTCCCGTTCGAATCTTCGAGAGCATGGCGTCATCAATGTCGCACCGGCGGGACGCCGATGCTCCCCGGACCAAAATTCGGCCGGGTCGTCGCACTGGTACGGGACCATAGCAGGACATTGTGCCGCGGGCCATTAGAGATTTCGGCGAGATTTCTAACCGCCGCAGGATATCATGGTGGGCATGGATTTGTTCGAGAAATCGCGGGAAGACGCCCGACGGCGTGCCGAGCCGCTGGCGGTGCGGATGCGGCCGACGACGCTCGACGAATTCGCCGGGCAGCGGCACTTCATCGGGCCGGGCAAGCTCCTGCGGCGGCTTCTCGACGCCGATCGGCTGAGCAGCGCGATCTTCTACGGCCCGCCGGGCACGGGGAAGACCACGCTGGCATGGATCATCGCCGGGCAGACGAAGGCGGCGTTCGAATCGGTCAACGCCGCGGCGATCGGCGTCAAAGAGGTGCGGGAGATTCTCGGTCGGGCGCGGGCGCGGCTGGAGGACGCGGACCAGCGAACGGTTTTGTTTCTCGACGAGATTCACCGTTTCAACCGCGCCCAGCAGGACGTGCTTCTCGGCGACGTGGAGGACGGGTTGATCATCCTCGTCGGGGCGACGACGGAAAATCCGTTCTTCGCGGTCAACGCCCCGCTGGTATCGCGGAGCCAGATATTTCAATTCGAGCCGCTCGCCGAAGAGGACATCGCCGCGCTCGTGCGCCGGGCGCTGGCGGACGGCGAGCGGGGGCTGGGCGGGTACGACGTGACGATCACCGACGAGGCGCTGGCGTTTCTGTCGAAGGCGAGCGACGGCGACGCGCGGCGGGCGCTGACGGCGATCGAGGTGGCGGTGCTGTCGCAATCGCCGGCGTCGGAATCGGCCAAGGCCAAGACGATGCCGCCGCCGATCACGATCGACCTGGCGGTCGCCGCGGACTCCATTCAACGCAAAGCGATCCGGTACGACGCGGCGGGCGACGCGCATTACGACGCGGCCAGCGCGCTGATCAAGTCGATGCGCGGCAGCGACCCGGACGCGACGGTGTACTGGCTGGCGCGGATGCTGGAGGCCGGGGAGGACCCGCGGTTTGTCGCGCGGCGGATCGCGATCTGCGCGGCGGAGGACGTGGGTAACGCCGATCCTTTTGCGCTGGTTCTGGCCAATGCCGCGGCGCAGGTGACGCTCTTTGTGGGCATGCCGGAGTGCCAGTTGCCGCTGGCGCAGGCGGCGATCTATATCGCGTGCGCCCCGAAGAGCAACGCGTCGGCGACGGCGATCTGGAGCGCGGGGCGCGACGTGCGGGAGAACCGGACGATTCCGGTGCCGAAGCACCTGCGCGACGGGCATTACGGCGGGGCGAAACGTCTGGGGCACGGCGAGGGATACCAGTACGCGCACGACGCGGAAGGCGGCGTGGCCGATCAGGACTATCTCGGCGTGGATCGGACGTACTACGCGCCGACGGACCGCGGGCACGAAAAGAAAATGGGCGAATACCTGGAGGCGTTCAAGAAGCTGCGGGCGGGCGGGTCGGCGCCGCAGCGCGCGGATTAGGGCGCGCCGATAAATAAAGTAAACAAATTGATGCCCGGACTGCCGATACGAGTTGAATGCAGGATGCACCGGTTGTCGAATGGATTCGACAGAAGTACGAGAGAATGCTCCCGTCGCTGAACG
>Ga0299906_10001384_pt1 | contig 20879 bp, 14 predicted proteins | sample RVTome_14_FD_200259 | JGI IMG/M metagenome (GOLD analysis project Ga0299906, IMG submission 200259) | Soil microbial communities from uranium-contaminated site in the Upper Colorado River Basin, Wyoming, United States - RVT145D125 (version 2) ...
CGCAGGACGTGATCTCGCGCGACAACGTGTCGGTGAAAGTCAACGCGGTGCTGTACTTCCGCGTGGTCGACCCGGCCAAGTCGATCATCCAGGTGGAGAACTACCTGGTGGCCACCAGCCAGCTGGCGCAGACCACCTTGCGCGCGGTGCTCGGCAAGCACGAGATGGACGAGATGCTGGCCGAGCGCGAGAAGCTCAATCTCGATATCCAGCGCGTGCTCGACTCGCAGACCGACGCCTGGGGCATCAAGGTATCGGTGGTGGAGATCAAGCACATCGACCTGAACGAGAACATGGTGCGCGCCATGGCGCGCCAGGCCGAGGCCGAGCGCGAGCGCCGCTCCAAGGTGATCCTGGCCGAAGGCGAGCTGCAGGCCTCGCAGAAGCTGCTCGAGGCCGCACAGACGCTCGCCCAGCAACCCGAGGCGATGCAGCTGCGCTACCTGCAGACGCTGACGGCGATCGCCGGGGACAGGAGCAACACCATCGTCATCCCGGTGGACATGCTGGGGACGATCGCGCAGGCGGTGGCGAAGGCGAAGGCGTGAGGCGAGAAACTGCAACTAACCACAGAGACACAGAGGTTCCCTTTCCGCGAAGCTGCGCCCGCTCTCAGTGCTGGTCGATGGTCACCAAGAGGTTCGGATGAATCTCTCTGTGCCTCTGTGGTGAGTCAGCTGCCGGCCCTTGTGTAACGCGTGAACTATAGGTGGCGCTCGGTACCGCCCGTCCGGTTGGTCTGATTGACCGCAGCGACGCCTTCTTCGCCGCCGGCGTGCGCGGCACCACCACCACCGGCAGCGCCGCTTCCGGACGCAGGTACTTGCGTGCCACTTCGTTCAGGTCCGCCACGGTCAGCGACGACACCTCCTTGAGGCTGGTGGCCGCGCGCTCGAGCTTCTCCGGCTGCTCCTGGGAGCCGCTGATGATCGCCGAGAGCAGGTAGGAGTTGGTGTTGAGCAGGCGCTTGAGCTCGCTCACCACCGGGTTGCGCGCGCGCTCCAGCTCGTCCTCGGTCACGCCGTCGCGGTGCAGCGCCGCGCCCAGGGCGGCGATCTCCGACACCAGCATGCGCGCCTTGTCGGGCGGCGCGTCCACGATCGCGTACAGGAAGCCGTAGTCGGGGAAGGCCTGGCTCGGCGCATGGTCGCCCTGCGCGGTGTAGGTGAGGCCCTGCACGTTGCGCACGCGCTCCAGCACGCGGTTGCCCAGCACCTTGGCCAGCACGAACAGGCGGCGCACGTCGCTCACCTTGCTGAAGTCCGTGGTGGGCCAGTACACCACCGACAGCGCCTTGGGGTCGTTGGTGTCGTAGGGGAAGGCGGTGATGCCGCGGCTCGCCGGGAAGCGCACGTCGCGCTCCTTGCTGAAGGGCGGCTTCGCGGCGGCGCGCTGCGGCAGGCTGCCGAAGGTCTTGCCGAGCGCTTCGACCGCGCGCTCGAGCTCGAAGTCTCCGACCACGGAGATCTCCAGGTAGCCGTGCGACAGCGCCTCGCGCATCGCCGCGCGCAGTTCGTCCAGGGTGCGCACGGCGAGCACGCTTTGCTCGGGATAGCCGAAGCGCGGATCTCCGCCGCGCAGGAAGCGCACCACTTCCTTCTGCATCACGCCCATGGGCGTGCGTTCCAGGCTCTGGTAGAGCTGCGGCAGGCCCTGGCGGAAGCGCTCCAGCGCCTCGCTCCGATAGCCGGGCGCGACCAGGTAGGCGGCCAGCAGCTGCAGCTGCAGCTCGAGGTCCCCGGGCGTCGTGCGCCCGCCCAGGACGAAGCTGTCGTCCTCGACCTCGAAGCCCAGCCCGACGCTGCGGCTGGCGATGATGCGGTTCAACTCGTCCAGGCTGTGCTTCTCCAGGCCGCCGGCCACGAACGCCGACTCGGCGAGCTGCTCCAGGCCGGGCTTGTCGCGCGGCAGCTCCAGCCGCCCGCCGCCGAAGCGCACCGCGACCAGCACGCTGTTGGCCTCGAACTTGGTGGGCTTGAGGTTGACCCGCACGTCGTTGGCGAAGCGCAGCTGGGCCACCTCCAGCACTTCGGTTACGCGCCGCTCCACGACTTGCGGCGTCGCGCCGAAGCTGCGGTAGGCGAACTCCTGGATCGCGTTCTCCGCGGGCGCAGCCACCGCCACCGCCCGGCTCGCTCGGTACGCTTCCGCGATGGCGGCTTCGGGGTTCTCGATCTCCAGCGGCCCGGCCACGAACACCAGCGGCCCGGTGCCCGACCATAGCTCGCGCAGCGCCTTCAGCGCCGATTCCGGGGTCACGCTGGCCATGATGCGCTCGACCTCGATCAGGTCCTGCGCGGGGCTGGTGAATACGCGGCCTTCGGTGAGGGTGTCCACCAGCTCGTCGGCCAGCTCCGGTGATTCGCGCGTGGTGGCGGCACGCGCCCGTTCCTCGAACTCGGACAGCAGCGAACGGTGCTGCTCGTCCAGCTCGCTGGAGGCGAAGCCATGCGTCAGCGCGCGGCGCAGCTCCTGCTCGCCCACCGCCAGCGCGGCGCGCCACTGCTCCGGCCGCGCGTTGAGCATCAGCGCGCCGGTGCGCGCGAGGTCCAGGAACTCGTCGCTGTGCGCGGAGGCGCCGAGGAAGGCGGCGCCCGGCTGCATCGACAGCGTGGTGAGGCGGCGCGAGACGATCGCGTGCGCGAGGTACAGGTTCATCTCTTGCACGCGGCGCGCATGCACGTCGGGCATCGCGGGCAGCGGCCTGGCCGCTTGCAGCACGATGCTGGTGCGGCCGTCGGGCTCGTAGTGGAAGCGCGTCTCCAGCGCGCGCACGCCGATCTGCCCCAGCTCCGGGTTGGGGACGTCCGGGCCGCGCGCCCGGAAGCTGTCGAAATGCTTGTGCACCAGCTGCGCAAAGCTTGCGGGGTCGATGCCGCCCACCGCCACCAGGGTGGTGCGTGAGGGCGTGTAATAGGTGCGGTAGAAGTCGGCCAACCGCTCGCGCGGCGCGCTGCTGATCACGCTCTCGAGGCCGATGGGCATGCGCTCGGGCACCCGCGTGCCGGGGAATAGAAACGCGAGGTTCTTCTCGATGGCGCGGAACTGCGGGGTGTCGCGCAGGCGCTTTTCGCTCAGCACCACGCCGCGCTCGCGTTCCACCTCGGCGGCGGGGATCAGCAGCATGTCGGCCTTCTCGCGCAGCACCAACAGGCTGCGGTCGATGAGCTGCGCGTCGTTGGCGGGCAGCTCGAGCTGGTACACGGTGGACTCGAAGCTGGTGCGCGCGTTGGTGTCCGCGCCGAAGGCCATGCCCAGCCGCTCCAGATACTGCACCAGATCCCCGGCCGGCATGTTCTCCGAGCCCTTGAACGCCATGTGCTCGAGGAAGTGCGCGAGCCCGCGCTGCTCGTCGCGCTCCATCAGCGACCCGGCGTCGATCAGCAGGCGCAGGCTCACGCGGTCCCTGGGCGTCTGGTTGGGCAGCAGCACGTAGCGCATGCCGTTGGCGAGGCGGCCCCAGACTACCTCCGGGTCCGGCGCCAGGTCGGCGGTTTCGTGCGGCCAGGCGGTGCGCCGCTCGAGCTCGCGCGCGGACGCAGCGCCGGTGGCCAGCAGCGCCGCGAGCAGAAGCAGAAGGTGCAGCCAGTGTCGATAGAATGGCATCAAAGGGAACTCACTCACAGGTTCGGATAGTTGGGCCCGCCGCCGCCCTCGGGCACCACCCAGTGGATGTTCTGCGTCGGGTCCTTGATGTCGCAGGTCTTGCAGTGCACGCAGTTCTGGGCGTTGATCTGCAGCCGCGGATTGCCGCCGTGCTCGTCGCGCACGATCTCGTACACGCCCGCGGGGCAGTAGCGCTGCTCGGGCGCGTCGTACAGGGCCAGGTTCACGCTGATCGGCACCGACGCGTCCTTGAGCGTGAGATGGACGCGCTGGTCTTCCTCGTGGTTGGTGTTGGAGATGAACACCGAAGACAGCCGGTCGAACATGAGCTTGCCGTCGGGCTTCGGGTAGTCGATGGGACGGCACTCGGACGCCTTCTTCAGCTGCGTATGATCGGCGTGATGACGCATCGTCCAGGGTGCTTTGCCGCGCAGCAGGTAGGTGTCGATCGCAGCGTACGCAATGGCGGCGTACAGGCCCCAGCGGAACGCGGGGCGGATGTTGCGCACGCGGTACAGCTCGTCCCACACCCAGGTGTGCTCGAGGCGCTCGGGATAGCCCACGACCTCCGCACCGCCGCCGGCTTGCAGGTGCTCGAACACCGCCTCGGCCGCGGTCATGCCGGATTTCATGGCGGTGTGCGTGCCCTTGATCTTGGGCACGTTCAAGAACCCGGCGGTATCCCCCACCAGCATGCCGCCGGGGAAAGCGAGCCGCGGCAGCGACTGCCAGCCGCCCTCGCTCAGCGCCCGGGCGCCGTAAGACGCGCGCCGGCCGCCTTCGAACGTAGCGCGGATCGCCGGATGCGTCTTGAAGCGCTGGAACTCGTCGAACGGGTTCAAGTGCGGATTGCTGTAATCGAGGCCGATCACGAAGCCCACCGCCACCTGGTTGTTCGACAGGTGATACAGGAAAGAGCCGCCGTAAGTGGAGCTGTCGAGCGGCCAACCGATCGTGTGGATCACCAGTCCCGGTTGCGACTTCGCGGGCTCGACTTCCCACAGCTCCTTGATGCCGATGCCGTAGGTTTGCGGATCCACGCCCTCGCGCAGCCGGAAGCGCTCGAACAGCGCCTGGGTGAGCGAGCCGCGGCAGCCCTCGGCGAAGATGGTCTGGCGCGCGTGCAGCTCCATGCCCGGCTGGTAGCGATCGGTAGGCTTGCCGTCGCGGCCGATGCCCAGATCTCCGGTGGCCACGCCCTTGACGCGGCCGTCGTCGCGGTACAGCACCTCGGCGGCGGCGAAGCCCGGGTAGATCTCCACCCCGAGCGCCTCGGCCTGCTGCCCGAGCCAGCGGCACAGGCTGCCGAGGCTGATGATGTAGTTGCCGTGGTTGTGCATCTGCGGCGGCGTGGGCAGGCGCAAAGCGCGCGCAGCGGTGAGGTACAGGAACCGATCCTCGCGCGCCGGCGTGTCCAGCGGCGCGCCGCGCGTCTTCCAGTCCGGAAACAGCTCGTCCAGCGCGCGCGGCTCGAGCACCGCGCCCGACAGAATGTGCGCGCCGACCTCGGAACCCTTCTCCAGCACGCACACCGACAGCTCGGCGCCGCGCTCGGCGGCGAGCTGTTTGAGGCGGATCGCAGCAGCGAGGCCGGACGGGCCCGCGCCCACGATCACCACGTCGTACTCCATGAACTCGCGGTCGGCCAATTTCTTCTCCGTACGGCGCGCGGTTGCTACAATCCCGCGATGATAAACGCTTTCGGCGAAGCCGAGCGTTGAATCCACACGAGCCGCACCCGGGCAAGCTGGTCCACGTCGAGCGCATGCGCATGCGCTGGGGCGACATGGATGCGCTGGGGCACATGAACAACACCGTGTACTTCCGCTATCTGGAGCAGGCGCGCATCTCCTGGTTCGACAGCATCGGCTGCGATTATCGCACCCAGGCCGAGGGGCCCATCCCGGGCAGCATCTCCTGCCGCTTCGTGCTGCCCGCCGTCTATCCGGCCGAGCTGGAAGTGACGCTGGTGGCGGGCGCGCCGAGGCGCAGCGCGTTCTCCCTGCACAGCGAGATCCGCGAGCACGGTGACCCGCGGCGCGTCTAGGCCCGCGCCGAGGCGCTCATGGTGTGGATCGACCTCGAGGAGGGAAAGTCGCGGCCGCTCCCGGAGTGGGTGAGGGCGCTGCTGTCGTAGGATCTAGTCCCTGTTCTCCGCCGCGAAAACTCTGCCGCTGACGCCTCGGCTGTCGGGGCCCAGCAGGTACAAGTACAGCGGCATGAGCGACTCCGGCTGCGCGCGCGAGGCGCGCGTCTCGCCCGGGTGCGTCCTGCCGCGCTGGGGTGAATCCACCTTGCCGGGCACGACCAGGTTGATGCGCAGGTTCGCGGCCGCCTCCCACTCCTGCGCCTGGATCGTGTTGTAGGCGGTCAATGCGCTCTTCGACACCGCGAAGCCGCCCCAGTACGCGGCCGGCTGCAGGCCGTGGGTCTCACCGGTCAGCACCACCGAAGCATCGGGCGCTTCGCGCAGCAGCGGCGTGCACGCGCGCGTGAGCGCGAACGCCGCCGCCACGTTGACGCGCAGCATCCGCAGCCAGTCGTCCAGCCGCTCGTGCTCCAGCGCACCCAGCTGGGTAACGTGCGCGGCGTTGTGCAGGATGCCGTCCAGGCGCTTCACCTGCGCGCGGATCGCCTGCACCAGGTTGTCGAAGTCGCGATCCGTGGCTGCCGCCAGATCGAGCGGCAGAATGATCGCCTGCGGCCAGGCCGCCGCCTCGATCTCGTCGTACGCCGCCTCGAGCCGGCCGGTGTCGCGGCCATGCAAGATCACCGTCGCCCCGTGGCGGGCGCAGGCGAGGGCGGCCACGCGCCCGATGCCGGCGCTTGCACCGGTCACCAGGATCACGCGGTCCTTCAGCAGGTCGGGGGGCGCTTGGTAGGTGTGGACGTTCATGAGACGGCGATTCTCCTGAGCGCGCTCACCGGAGGGAGGTGAGCAGCATGCGCGCGCACGCGATTCCGCTGCGCACCGCAGCCTCCAGCGTGGCGGGATAAGGGCTGGCGGTGTAGTCGCCGGCGAGGTAGAGGCCCGCCACGGGCGTGCGCTGCGCAGGACGCGACAGGCCGACGGTGCAGGCGAACGTGCCGCGCTTCTCGGCGATGACGCGAGTCCACAGCGGCACGCCCAGGCGCGGGAACATGAACGCGATCTCCGACTGCACGGCGGTGGCGAGCGCGGCCTGGTCCATTTCCTGGTGCCGGCCGCGGGCGCTGATCACCACGCCGATCAGCCCGTCCTGACCGCACAGGCGCCCGCGGTCGAAGGCCCATTGCGCAAAGCCGCCGTCGAAGCCCAGCATCGGCTGCGGAAGATACGTGCCCGGCGGGTACTGCAGGTACACGGAGTAGATCGGCGCGTAGCGCAACGCCTCGACCGCGGCGAGCGTGGTGGACAGCGCCGGGAGCGCAGCGAGGACCTGCGCCACGCGGAATGGCGGCAGCGCGCACACGACCTGGTCGAACGGCTCTTCGCCGGCGGCGCTGCGCACGGCGAAGCCCGCGCCCGCGGCGCGCACCGCCTCGGCGGCGCAGCCGGTGCGGACCGCGCCGCCCGCCGCACGCACGAACTGTGCAGCGGGCTCGGGAAACAGCGCGGTCAGGTCGCGCGTGGGCAGCAGCAGCTCGCTGTCCTCGCGCCCGCCGCTCAGGCTGTCGCGCAGCACGTTGAGGAACACCTGCGCGGAGGCCTCCTCGGGCGTCGTGTTCAGCGCCGAGACGCACAGCGGCTCCCAGAGATAGCGGCAGGCGGCGTCGCTCTCGCGGAAGCGCGCCAGCATGGCGGCCACGCTGAGGTCGTGCTCGAGCCGGAAGTTCATCGCACGCAACCGCGCCATGAAGCGCGCCGCGCGCAGGCGCTCGCCCAGGCTCAGCCCATCGGCCCACATCAGGCCGGCGACCAGGTGCAGCGGCGCGGGCAGCGGCGGCGTGCGCAACCGGAACCGGCGCGGGAAATGCAGATCCAGCGGCAGCCGCAGCAGTCCCGGGTCGCGCTCGCCGGTCCGGCTCACGGTGCGAAGCAACCGCAGCGTTTCGCGGTACGCGCCGATCAGAATGTGCAGGCCGTTGTCCAGCGCGACGCGCTCGTCCTCGACGCGGCGCGCCCGCCCGCCCAGCGTGCGCGAGGCTTCGAACACGGTGACCGGCACACCGGCCTCGGCAAGCGTCACAGCGGCCGCCAGGCCGGCCCAGCCGGCGCCGAGTATCGCTATGCGGGGTGAGGCTCTCACGCCCTCAGCCATGTCCTCCACGCAATCCATAGCTTTCTGATCGGCGTCAGCGCGATGCGCTGGCTGAGCACTTTGCCGTCGCTCGCCTGGATTTCGTCGAGCAGCGCACGGTAGATCGCCGCCATGACGAGGCCTGGGCGCTGGGCCTTGCGGTCGGCGGCGGGGAGCAGCGCCAGCGCCTGCGCGTAGTGCTCCCGCGCGCGCTCGATTTGAAACGTCACCAGCCGTGCGAAGCGCTCGTCCTCCCGCAGCGAGATCAGATCGTCGGTGGCGAGCCCGAAGCGCTGCAGCTCGTCGAGCGGCAGGTAGATGCGGTTGCGGCGCACGTCCTCGCCCACGTCGCGGATGATATTGGTGAGCTGGAAGGCCAGCCCCAGCGTGCGCGCATAGTCCAGCGTGCGCGCATCGGTGTGGCCGAAGATGCGCGCGGACAGCAGGCCGACCACGCCGGCCACGCGATGGCAGTAGAGCTGCAGCGTGGGGAAGTCCGGGTAGCGGTTGTAGTCGAGATCCATGGTCATGCCCTCGAGGATCTCGCCCAGCCGCGATCTCTCCAAGGCGTAGGTCCGCACCACCGGCGCCAGCGCCTTGCCCACGGGGTGTTGCGGATCGCCGCCGTAGACGCGCTCTACCTCCTGCGCCCACCACGCCAGCTTGGCGCGCGCCACGCCGGGGTCGCCGACTTCGTCCACCACGTCGTCGACCTCGCGGCAGAACGCGTACAGCGCGACGATGGCGCGCCGCCGCTCGGGCGGCAGGAACATGAAGCTGTAGTAGAAGCTCGAGCCGCTGGCCGCCGCCTTCTGCTGGCAGTACTCGTCGGGAGTCATCGTCCGGTCAGCCCGCGCAGGAACAGGTAGGCCCAGTCGCCGCTCGCCAGCACCGGACGGTGCGCGAACACGTCGCCGTCGGCCTCGTGCAGCTTCCTCAGGATGCGCTCGCCGCCCAGCACGATCATGCGCAACTCCAGGCCGACGCGGCCTTTGAGCACCCGGCCGAGCGGCGCGCCGGCCTGCAGCATGCGCCGCGCACGGTCGATCTGGTGGCGCATGAGCCCTCGCCAGGCGCCGCCGGCGTCGCATCGCGCGATCTGCTCCTCGCTCACGCCGTACCGGCGCATCTCGTCCTGCGGGAGGTAGATGCGCCCCTTGCGGTAGTCGATCTCGACGTCCTGCAGGAAGTTGATGAGCTGCAGGCTGGCGCAGATGCCGTCGGAGTACGCCAGGCTGCGCGGGCCGGTTTCGCCGTAAAGATGCAGCAGCAGCCGTCCGATCGGGTTGGCCGAGCGGCGGCAGTAGTCCATCACCTCGCCGAAGTCGGCATAGCGTTGCTTGACGACGTCCTGGGAGAAGGCGGACAACAGGTCGCGGAACAGGGCCAGCGGCAGGTGGTGCTCCCGGATGATCGCGGCAAGCGATTGAAACAGAGGCGAATGCGGCGGCTGCCCGGACTCGATGCGGTCAAGCTCGGCGGAGAACCCCGCCAGGCTGCGCAACCGTTCCTGCGGCGGCGCGTCGCCTTCGTCGGCGAAGTCGTCGGCTTGCCGGGCGAACGCGTAGATCGCGCGCACCGGGCCGCGGAAGCGAGTGGGCAGGACCCAGGACGCGACGGGGAAGTTCTCGTAGTGGTTGACCGCCATGGGCGGGCGGATGCGATGCAGGGCCGCCCGGATGGCGGAGGAACCGGGCCGGCGGGTGGAGCGCGCCGCGCCATTATATTAAAATGAACGCTTTGCGAAAGTGGCGGAACTGGTAGACGCACCAGATTTAGGTTCTGGCGCCGCAACGGCGTGAGAGTTCGAGTCTCTCCTTTCGCACCAGGGACCCCGGAGAGCCCAACGGCCTCTTCCGCTTGCAAGTATCGTTCGGAAACCAGTAGCGGCGACGTGACCGGCCGAAGAACGTGACCGGACTGCAAACGTGAGACGTCTTGCGCTTCCCGGGGTTTCTCGTTGAACAATACAGGGCAGGAACCGCAGCGATGCAAGCCACCATCGAGAAAGTCAGCAACCTGGAGCGGCGGCTCAACGTCGCGCTACCCATGCAGGAGATCGAGGCCGAGGTCGAGAGCCGCCTCAAGCGGCTGGCGCGCTCGGTGAAGATGCATGGTTTCCGGCCGGGCAAGGTGCCGTTCCGCCTGGTGCAGGCCCAGTTCGGCGGCCAGGTGCGCCAGGAGGTGCTGGGCGATGCCCTGCAGAGGAGCTTCGGCGAGGCGGTGCGCCAGCAGAACCTGCGCGTGGCCGGCTACCCGCGGTTCGAGCCCCGGTCCCGGCCCCCAGCTACCGAGGTCTCGGCGAGCGAGGCTTCCGCGGGCGAGGCCCCCGCGGCGGAAACCGCGCCGCAGGTCGAATTCAGCGCCACCTTCGAGGTCTATCCGGAGGTGACGATCGGCGACCTGTCCGCGGCCACCGTGGTGCGCCCGGTGGTGACGGTGGGTGACGCCGAGGTGGACAAGACCGTGGAGATCCTGCGCAAACAGCGCGTGCACTACCATGCGGTCGAGCGCGGCGCCCAGGCGGGCGACCGCATGACCCTCGACTACCAGGGCAGCATCGACGGCGCCCCGTTCGAGGGCGGCGGCGGCAGCGATCACACCACCATCCTGGGGGAGGGGCGGCTGCTGGCGGAGTTCGAGAAGCAGGTCCAGGGCGCACAGGCGGGAGAGCAGCGCAAGTTTGAACTGACGTTCCCGGAGGACTATCATGGCAAGGACGTGGCCGGGAAGACGGCGCAGTTCGAGGTGACGGTGAAGCACGTGGCCGCATCGCACCTGCCGGATGTGAACGCGGATTTTGCAAAGTCGCTGGGCATCGTGGACGGGGATCTGGAAAAGATGCGCGCCGACGTCAAGGCCAACCTGGAGCGCGAGGTGCGCCGCCGGCGCGACGCGCGGGTCAAGGACCAGGTGATGAAGACGCTGCTCGAGACTTCCTCGATCGAGCTGCCGCGGTCCCTGGTGCAGATGGAGATCGAGCGGCTGAAGGAGGGCATGCGGCAGGACCTGGCGGGACGCGGCCTGAAGCCGGAGAACATTCCGTTGCCGGCGGAGGCCTTCGAGCCGGAGGCGCGCAAGCGCGTGGCGCTGGGGCTGATCGTAGCCGAGCTGGTGCGGCGCGAGAACCTGGCCGCGCGGCCGGAGCAGGTGAAGGCGGTCGTGCAGGACTACGCCGAGAGCTACGAGAAGCCGGAAGAGGTGGTGCGCTGGTACTACCAGTCGCCGGACCGGCTGCGGGAAGTGGAGTCGCTGGTGCTGGAGAACAACGTGGTCGAATGGGTGCTCGCGCGCGCGAAAGTCGAGGACCGGGCGGCCGATTTCGACGAGTTGATGGGCAACAAATGACGGCCGAGCGCCGCACGATGATGGTTAACCGACAAACGGACTGGCAGTACAGCGGGAGCGAGCCGCAGGGCCTGGGGCTCATCCCGATGGTGATCGAGCAAAGCGGCCGCGGTGAGCGCGCCTACGACATCTACTCGCGCCTGCTGAAGGAGCGGGTGATCTTCCTGGTCGGCGTGGTCAACGAGATGACCGCCAACCTGGTGGTGGCGCAGCTGCTGTTCCTGGAATCCGAGAACCCGGAGAAGGACATCTCGATCTACATCAATTCCCCCGGCGGTTCGGTGTCGGCGGGGCTGGCGATCTACGACACCATGCAGTTCATCAAGCCCGACGTGAGCACCCTGTGCATCGGCCAGGCGGCCAGCATGGGCGCGCTGCTGCTCGCCGCGGGCGCGAACGCCAAGCGCTTCGCGCTGCCCAACTCGCGCGTCATGATCCACCAGCCCATGGGCGGCTTCCAGGGCCAGGCCACGGACATCGAGATCCACGCCAAGGAGATCCTGTACCTGCGCCAGCGCCTGAACGAAATCCTGTCGAAGCACACCGGGCAGGAGATGAAAGCCATCGAGCGCGACACCGAGCGCGACAACTTCTTCGGCGCCGACGACGCGGTGAAGTACGGCCTGGTCGACCAGGTGCTCGTCAGCCGCACGGAGGTCACGGCCTGAGCGGCCGGATTCGACGGAGACCTTGACATCCCATGTCCGAAAAGCCCGGCTCAGAGAAGCTTCTCTACTGCTCCTTCTGCGGCAAGAGCCAGCACGAGGTGCGCAAGCTCATCGCGGGACCGTCGGTGTTCATCTGCGACGAGTGCATCGAGCTGTGCAACGACATCATCCGCGAGGAGAGCCAGAGCGACCCGGGCGGCAAGGGCGCGCGCTCCGACCTGCCGGTGCCGCGCGAGATCCGGGAGATCCTCGATCAGTACGTGATCGGCCAGGAGCAGGCCAAGAAGATCCTGTCGGTGGCCGTGTATAACCATTACAAGCGCCTCAAGAACCTGGGCAAGAAGGACGATATCGAGCTTGCCAAGAGCAACATCCTGCTGATCGGGCCCACCGGCTCGGGCAAGACGCTGCTGGCCCAGACGCTCGCACGGCTGCTCAACGTGCCGTTCGTGATGGCGGACGCCACCACGCTCACCGAGGCGGGCTACGTGGGCGAGGACGTCGAGAACATCATCCAGAAGCTGCTGCAGAAGTGCGACTACGACGTAGAAAAAGCGCAGCGCGGCATCGTCTACATCGACGAGATCGACAAGATCTCGCGCAAGTCGGACAACCCGTCCATCACGCGCGACGTGTCGGGCGAGGGCGTGCAGCAGGCGCTGCTCAAGCTGGTGGAAGGCACCATCGCCTCGGTGCCGCCGCAGGGCGGGCGCAAGCACCCGAACCAGGAGTTCGTGCAGGTGGACACCACGAACATCCTGTTCATCTGCGGCGGGGCCTTCGACGGGCTGGACAAGGTGATCCGCGCGCGCTCGGAGAAGGGCGGCATCGGCTTCGGCGCCGAGGTGCGCAGCAAGGACAACCGCCGGGACATCGGCCTGGTCCTGAAGGAGGTCGAGCCCGAGGACCTGATCAAGTACGGCCTGATCCCCGAGTTCGTCGGGCGCCTGCCGGTGGTGGCCACGCTGGACGAGCTGGACGAGCCCGCGCTCATCCAGATCCTGACCGAGCCGAAGAACGCCCTGCTCAAGCAGTACCAGCGCATGTTCTCGATGGAAGGGGTGGAGCTCGAAATGCGTCCCGAGGCGCTCAACGCGGTGGCCACGCGCGCGCTCGCGCGCCGCACCGGCGCGCGCGGCTTGCGCTCGATCCTGGAACAAGCGCTGCTGGACACCATGTTCGATCTGCCGTCGATGAGCAACGTGCGCAAGGTGGTCATCGACGAGGGCACCATCGTCGGCGACCAGAAGCCGATCCTGATCTACTCGGATCAGCCCAAAGTCGCCGGCTCCGCGTGAGCGGGGACCTGCCGTCCGGTTCCGCGCGGCGCGCGGGGTCCTTTTCTTTTCAAGAACTTGCGGCGTGGCTTGAAAGGCCGCGCCTGCCCCCCAATTTTCCTTTCGATGTGCCCTTCTCCAGGTGAAACGACATGACAAACCTTATTGCCGGGGCTGAGACCACCACGCTGCCGTTGCTGCCGCTGCGCGACGTCGTCGTGTTCCCGCACATGGTGATCCCGCTGTTCGTCGGCCGCCCGAAGTCGATCAAGGCCCTGGAGACCGCGATGGAGGCCGGCAAGAGCATTCTGCTCGTGGCCCAGAAGTCGGCCGCCAAGGACGAGCCCGGCGCCGAGGACATGTACGGCACCGGCACCATCGCCAACATCCTGCAGATGCTGAAGCTGCCCGACGGCACCGTGAAGGTGCTGGTGGAGGGGACGCAGCGCGCGCGCATCACCGTGGTGTCGGACTTGAAGAGCCACTATGTCGCCGACGCCATCCCGGTGGGCGCGGACCTGGAGGGCAGCACCGAGCTGGAGGCCATGCGCCGCGCGATGATCTCGCAGTTCGACCAGTACGTGAAGCTGAACAAGAAGATCCCCCCGGAGATTCTCACCTCGCTCGCCGGCATCGACGAGCCGGGGCGGCTCGCCGACACCATCGCCGCCCACCTCCCGCTCAAGCTCGAGCAGAAGCAGGAGGTGCTGGAGATGTTCGACGTCCAGCGCCGCCTGGAGCATCTGCTCGCCCTGATGGAGACCGAGCTTGACATCCTGCAGGTCGAGAAGCGCATCCGCGGCCGCGTCAAGAAGCAGATGGAGAAGAGCCAGCGCGAGTACTACCTCAACGAGCAGGTCAAGGCGATCCAGAAGGAGCTCGGCGACATGGAGGAGGGCGCCGACCTCGACGAGATGGAGAAGCGCATCAAGGGCGCGCACATGCCCAAGGAGGCGCGCACCAAGGCCGAGGCCGAGCTGCGCAAGCTGCGCCTGATGTCGCCGATGTCGGCCGAGGCGACCGTGGTGCGCAATTACATCGACACGCTGGTCGGGCTGCCCTGGAAGAAGAAGAGCAAGATCAGCGGCGACCTGGCCCGCGCCGAGGAGATCCTGGAGCAGGATCACTACGGCCTGGAGAAGGTCAAGGAGCGCATCGTCGAATACCTCGCGGTGCAGCAGCGGGTGGAGAAGGTGAAGGCTCCGATCCTGTGCCTGGTGGGTCCGCCCGGGGTGGGCAAGACCTCGCTCGGCCAGTCGATCGCGCGCTCGACCAACCGCAAGTTCGTGCGCATGTCGCTCGGCGGCGTGCGCGACGAAGCCGAGATCCGCGGCCACCGGCGCACCTACATCGGCTCGATGCCCGGCAAGATCCTGCAGAACATGACCAAGGTCGGGGTGCGCAATCCCTTGTTCCTGCTCGACGAGGTCGACAAGATGGGCATGGATTTCCGCGGCGATCCGTCCTCGGCGCTGCTGGAGGTGCTCGATCCCGAGCAGAACCACTCGTTCACGGACCACTACGTGGAGGTCGAGTACGACCTGTCCGACGTGATGTTCGTGGCCACCGCCAACACCATGAACATCCCGGCGCCGCTGCTCGACCGCATGGAGGTGATCCGGCTGTCCGGCTACACCGAGGATGAGAAGGTGCACATCGCCGTGCGCTACCTGCTGCCCAAGCAGATGAAGAACCACGGGCTGAAGCCCGAGGAGCTGAGCATATCGGAGAGCGCGATCCGCGACATCGTGCGCTACTACACGCGCGAGGCGGGCGTGCGCGCGCTCGAGCGCGAGATCTCCAAGATCTGCCGCAAGGTGGTGAAGGCGCTGGTGCTGAAGCGCCGCGATCAGAAGACCACGGTCAACGCCAAGAACCTGGGCAACTACCTGGGCGTGCGCCGCTATGCCTTCGGCATCGCGGAGAAGCACAACCAGGTCGGCCAGGTCACCGGGCTGGCGTGGACCGAGGTGGGCGGCGAGTTGCTCACCATCGAGAGCGCGGTGATGCCCGGCAAGGGCAAGGTGGTGTCCACCGGCAAGCTCGGCGAGGTGATGCAGGAGTCGATCCAGGCCGCGCTCACCGTGGTGCGCAGCCGCTCGCAGAGGCTCGGCATCGCGGAGGACTTCTACCAGAAGAACGACATCCACGTGCACCTGCCGGAAGGCGCCACGCCCAAGGACGGGCCGAGCGCGGGCATCGGCATCTGCACCGCGATGATCTCGGTGCTCACCGGCATCCCGGTGCGCGCCGACGTGGCCATGACCGGTGAGATCACCCTGCGCGGCGAGGTGCTGCCGATCGGCGGGCTGAAGGAGAAGCTGCTGGCGGCCCACCGCGGCGGCATCAAGCAGGTGCTGATCCCCGAGGAGAACGTCAAGGATCTCGCGGAGATCCCGGACAACATCAAGAACCGCCTCGACATCCACCCGATCAAGTGGATCGACCAGGTGCTCGACCTGGCGCTCGAGAGCAGGCCCAAGCCGCTGCCCGAGAAGACCGAGCCGGTTGCTGCGCTGCCGCCGGTCGAAACCGGCGCGGTGGTCACCGCCATCAAGCACTGAAGCCACGAGCGCCCGCGAGCCCTCGCGCTCGCGGGTGCGGCAGTTCGTGCTGCGTCGCGGCAGTCCGTTCTCTGCAGATGTCACAACAGTGCGACCTTTCGCCGGTTCAAGCACTTGTGCGCGTGTGCGCCCCACGCGAACGACGCGTGGGCGCTCGCGAGGTGGTTTCGGTTCAGACTGCAGACTGTCGTCGCGCGCTTGACATGGGCTTTTCACGCTTGCTATAAACGTCGGCCCGGAGGCAGTTCACGTCTCGCGCAGGCGGCGCGACCCGGCGCGGCCGCAGGTGCACTCAGGGAAGGTCCTGCGCGGTTCAAATCACGAAAGCCGAAGTTACATCGGCTCCACCCACCATCAAAAGGGGACGTCCAGTGAACAAGCAAGAACTCGTCGACGCCGTCGCCAAGTCAGCCGACATCTCCAAAGCCGCAGCGGGACGCGCGCTCGACGGCGCCATCACCTCCATCAAGGCTTCGTTGAAGAAGGGGCAGACTGTCACTCTGGTCGGCTTCGGCACTTTCTACGTCGGCAAACGGGCGGCGCGCAGCGGCCGCAACCCGCGCACCGGGGCCAGCATCAAGATCAAGGCCGCCAGGGTGCCCAAGTTCCGCGCTGGCAAAGCGCTCAAGGATTCGGTAAACTAGCCGTCCTTTACGGCAAGCCGGCCTTCGCGCGCGTCGCCATGGCGCTCGGGCCACCGGGCGGGCTGCAACCCCACCCTCCGAGGCGCGAGCCCAGAGATATCCCGAGGTAGGGGATTAGGGGCGTCCTGAGCGTAGGGGTGCTTAGCTCAGTTGGTAGAGCGTCGCCCTTACAAGGCGAATGTCGGGAGTTCGAGCCTCTCAGCACCCACCAGCAGCCGCTGGCCGGCGCCGCAGCAACAGCGTCGCCCAGCAACAGCGTCGTGGGAGTGGTAGTTCAGTTGGTTAGAATACCGGCCTGTCACGCCGGGGGTCGCGGGTTCGAGTCCCGTCCACTCCGCCAGCATCCCGAAGAGGCGAACGCGAGTTCGCCTCTTGTCGTTTGAGACGGTTGTGAAACCATGTTCAATCTAGTCAGGAACAGCAGAATCGTGGTCGGGATCATCCTCGGCCTGCTCGCCATTCCCTTCGCCTTCTTCGGCGTCGATTTCTACTTCCGCGGCGGCGACAGCATCGACCGCGTAGCGGAGGTGGGCGGTGCGCCCATCACCGTTCGCGAGTTCACCGAGGCGCTGCAGCAGCAGCAGGAGCAGATACGCCAGGAACTGCAGGGCAGGGCCGACCCGGCGCTGCTGGACAGCCCGGAGCTGCGTGAAGGGGTGTTGAACCAGCTGGTGGACGAGCGCGTCGCTTACGCCGCGGCGATCAAGCGCGGCATCACGGTCTCCAGCGCCGAGCTGCAGGCGGTGATCGCCGCCACGCCCAATTTCCGCGAGAACAACGGCGAAGGCGCGTTCTCGCGCAAGCTCTACGAGGCCGCTCTGCGCAGCCAGGGCATGAGCGAGCCGATGTACGAAGAGCTGCTGCGCAGGAACCTGATCCTCGGCCGCCTGAGCGGCACGCTCCCGGGCACCGGCTTCGTTCCCGCCGCCGTGGTGGAGCGCCTGTACCGCATCGGCCAGCAGGAGCGCGAGGTGAGCCAGGTGGTGCTCGCACCGGCGCAGTTCGCCGCGCGCGCGAAGGTGGAGCAGAGCGAAGCGCAGGCGTTCTACGACGCCAGCAAGGCGAAGTTCACGCTGCCCGAGCAGGCCCGGGTGGAATACCTGATCCTGACTCTCGAAGGCATCCAGAAGCAGGTGCGGGTGTCGCCGGAGGAGGTGAAGCAGTACTTCGAGGAGCGTCGCAGCCAGTTCGAAACGCCCGAGGAGCGGCGCGCACGGCACATCCTCATCACCACCCCGCCCAACGCCGGCGCCGAGCAGAAGGCCAAAGCCAAAGCGCGCGCAGCCGAGCTGCTGGCGCAGGCGCAGAAAGCGCCGAAGGACTTCGCCGAGCTGGCGAAGAAGAGCTCGGAGGACCCCGGCTCCGCGGCCGAGGGCGGCGATCTCGGCTTCTTCACGCGCGGGCGCATGGTCAAGGCCTTCGACGATGCGGTGTTCGGCATGAAGCAGGGCGAGATCGCGGGGCCGATCGAAACCCAGTACGGCTACCACATCATCCTGCTCGAGGAGATCAAGACCTCGGCCGGGCCGCGCTTCGAGACCGTGGCCAAGGAAGTCGAGGCCGAGCTGACCGGGGCCCAGGCCAACAAGCGTTTCGCCGAGGAGGCCGAGAGCTTCAGCAACCTGGTCTACGAGCAGCCCGACAGCCTGCAGCCGGCGGCCGAGCAGTTCAAGCTCGAGCTGCAGAAGAGCGGGTGGATCACCCGCGAAGGCGCGGACACTCCGCTGCTCAACAACGAGAAGTTCCTCAGGGCGCTGTTCACCGACGACGTCATCAAGGACCGCCGCAACACCGAGGCGGTGGAGGTGGCGCCGAACATGCTGGTGTCCGCGCGCGTGATCGAGCACGAGCCGCCCAAGCAGCGGCCGTTCGCCGACGTGCAGGCCCAGATCGTCAGCCACCTGGCGCAGGAGAAGGCCGCGAAGCTCGCCCGCGAAGAAGGCGAGGCCAGGCTCGCCAAGCTCAAACAGGGCGGGGCGGTGGCGACGGACTGGTCGCCGCCGCAGATAGTGACCCGCGAGCGCCGCGCAGGCTTGCATGCGGAGGCGGTGCAGGCCGTGTTCGGCGCCGACACCGGCAAGCTGCCCGCCTACGTCGGCGTCGCGGCGCCGGATGGGCGCTACGTCATCTACCGCGTCAGCAAGGTGATCGAAGCCACCGCCATCGACGAGCAGATGCGCACGGGCCTGGCGCGCCAGATCGAGCGGACCACCGCGCAGGAAGTGGCCTCCGCCACGTTGCAGAGCTGGAGGAAGGCGGCGGACGTCAAGATCAACAAGAAGGCGATCGAGAAGAGCTCGTGAGGCGCGCCCGCCTCGTGAGAGAGGCGGGCGGGGAATCGTCTGTTTAAGTCGCGCCTTCAAGGCGCATTAGGCGGGCAATGCCCCACGAACCGCTCTTACTCCAGGTTGCCGAAGGCGACCGTGCTGAACCCCGCGTCCACGTACACGACCTCGCCCGTGATGCCGCTGGCGAGCTCGCTGCACAGGAAGGCGGCGGTGTTGCCGACCTCCTCGGTGGTGACGTTGCGCCGTAACGGCGCGATCTTCTCGTTGTACGCCAGGATCTTCCCGAAGCCGCCGATGCCCGCCGCGGCCAGCGTCTTGATCGGCCCGGCGGAGATCGCGTTGACGCGGATGCCTTTCGGCCCCAGGCTCAACGCCAGGTAGCGCACGTTGGCCTCGAGGCTCGCCTTGGCCACGCCCATCACGTTGTAGTTGGGCATCGAGCGTTCCGCGCCGAGGTAGCTCAGCGTGACGACCGCGGCGTTGCGGCCCTGCATCATCGGCAGCGCGCCCTTCGCCAGCGCAGCGAGACTGTAGCTGCTGATGTCGTGCGCCACGCGGAAGGCTTCGCGGCTCAGACTTTCCAGGTAGTCGCCGGTCAGCGCCTCGCGCGGCGCGAAGGCGATCGAGTGCACCAGGCCGTCCAGGCCGTCCCAGCGCCCGCGCAATGCGGCGAACAGGGCGTCGATCTCCGCGTCGCTGGTGACGTCGCAGCCGAACACCAGGTCGGTGTCGAACTCTCGCGCAAGCGCGAGCACGCGATCCTTCACGCCCTCGCCCTGATAGGTGAAGGCAAGCCGGGCGCCCTCCCGCGCCATCGCCTTGGCGATGCCGTAAGCGATGGAGCGGGTGCTCAGCATCCCGGTGATGAGGATCTTCTTGTCCTGCAGAAAGCCCATGTCGGCCTCGAAGGCGGGGAGGGGTGCGCAATTATAATCGCCGCGGCGCAGGTGTCGCTCTGCGGCCGCCGGCCCGCCTTTGCCGGCCGGGCGTTGCACGGTACACTGCCAGCCCATGGCGCACCCTCTGCGAGCCCCGATCCTCGCCCTGGCCCTGCTGGGGGGCGCCTGCGGCTCTCCCTGGAACAATCCCTATCCGGCCGCCGAGCGCGGCGCCAACGTCCTGTACACCTCGTTCACCGAGCGGCCCAAGCACCTCGACCCGGTGCAGTCGTACTCCGAGAACGAGTACGTGCTGATCGCCAACATCTACATGCCGCCGCTGCAGTACCACTACTTCAAGCGGCCCTACGAGCTGGTCCCCTTCGCGGCCGAGGCGATCCCCGACGCCCGCTACTACGACCGCAGCGATCGCGCCCTGCCCGACACGGCTCCGGCCGCGCAGATCGCCTACACGGTGTACGAGATCCGCATCCGGCCCGGCTTCAAGTACCAGCCGCACCCGGCCTTCGCGGTGGACCAGGGCGGGCAGCCGCTGTATCGCGCCCTGTCGCGCAAGGCGCTGCACGGCGTGCACCGGCTGCAGGACTTCGAGCACACCGCCAGCCGCGAGCTGGTGGCCGAGGACTACGTGTACCAGATCAAGCGCCTGGCGCACCCGCATCTGCACTCGCCGATCCTGGGCCTGATGAGCGAGTACATCGTCGGTCTGAAGGAGTACGCGCAGAAGCTGCAGGCGGTGGCGAAGCAGACGCCGGCGGGGGATTGGATCGACCTCCGCGCGCTGCACATCGACGGCGTGAGCGTGGTCGACCGCTACACCTACCGCGTCAAGATCAAGGGCAAGTACCCGCAGTTCGTGTACTGGCTGGCGATGCCCTTCTTCGCGCCGATCCCGGTGGAAGCCGACCGCTTCTACGCCCAGCCCGGGCTGGCCGAGCGCAACATCAACCTGGACTGGTACCCGGTGGGCACCGGACCCTACATGCTGACGGTGAACAACCCCAACCGGCAGATGGTGCTCGAGCGCAACCCGAACTTTCCCGGCGAGCCTTATCCCGGCGAGGGCGAGCCGCAGGACGCGGCGCAGGGGCTGCTGGCCGACGCCGGCGAGCCCATGCCGCTGGTGGACCGGGTGGTGTACAGCCTGGAGAAGGAGGGCATCCCGTACTGGAACAAGTTCCTGCAGGGCTACTACGATGCCTCCGGCATCACCTCGGACAACTTCGACCAGGTGATCCAGTTCGCGGGCACGGGCGATGCGCAGCTCACGCCCAAGATGCAGCAGCAGGGCATCCGCCTCGACACCTCGGTGGCGACCTCGATCATGTACATCGGCTTCAACATGCTCGACCCGGTGGTCGGCGG
>Ga0299906_10001386_pt1 | contig 20871 bp, 18 predicted proteins | sample RVTome_14_FD_200259 | JGI IMG/M metagenome (GOLD analysis project Ga0299906, IMG submission 200259) | Soil microbial communities from uranium-contaminated site in the Upper Colorado River Basin, Wyoming, United States - RVT145D125 (version 2) ...
CGGGTCGTCCCACTGCCGCTCGTCGAGCCTGATCTGCCCCCGGGTGAGCGGGGCATCAGCGCGCCGTGTTGTACGGGAGGCCACAGTCGTTGCTACTGATGGTTTGCACACGGTTCAGCCCCCAGCGCGTGACGGGCTCGGTGTGCGCGAAGGCGAACTTCATCGACCCGTCGGCGATACGCGGCAGCAGGATCTGCGCTTTCTCGGCGAGCAGATCGACCAAATACCCCATGGCGTCATGACGCAGTCGCTTTGTCTGCGCCAAGCGACAAAGTGAATCGCCCGAGCGACGAAATGTCAACTTGGTTGGTATTGGTTGACCGTGTTCAATTGATCCAACTAGATTGCATCCGTCGGGGTGAGAAGCTTGTCGGCGGCGAATGCTGCAAATTATTGCTTGGACTGTCGTCATCGCCCTGCTTGGGTTCTCGATCTGGTGCCTGTGGTCGGCGTGGCGCCTGTGGCGGCGCGAGCAACGGGAATCGCCCCGAGGGCGTTGGAGGTTGCGCCGCTCTCGCTGGCATCCGAATTAGGCGGGCTCAGACCAGCTGCTTCCATTGCTTGGCGGGCTTGCGCACGGGCTCTTCGGCCGGCGCTTCCCCGGCGTGCCAGAAGCGCTCCCGGTGCAAGTCGCCATTGCCGAACGTGGTGTCGATGGCCGTCAGGCGCTTGAAGTAATGGCCGACGTTCAGCTCGTCGGTCATGCCCATGCCGCCGTGCAGTTGGATCGCCTGCTGCCCCACGAAGCGCCCGGCGCGGCCGATGAACTCCTTGGCGGCGGACAGCGCGCGCCGGCGTTCGGCTGCGTTCGGCGCATCCACCTTCACTGCCGCGAGCAGCGCCATCGAGCGCGCCTGCTCGCACTGCATCAGCATGTCCACCGCGCGGTGCTGCAGGGCCTGGAAGCGCCCGATCGGCACGCCGAACTGCTGGCGCGTCTTCAGGTACTCGAGCGTCGCGCTCTGCAGCGCGTTCATGCAACCTACCGCCTCGGCGCACACCGCCGCGATGCCGCGGTCGATCACCGCGTCGAGCAGCGGGTGGCCGTTGTCCAGCACGCCGATCATCGACTCGGCGCTGATGGAGACGTGGTCGAAGGTGACCTCGGCCGCGCGCATGCCGTCGTAGGTGGGGTACTCGCGTCCCATCACGCCCTGCTCGCCCGGGTTCACGAAGAACAGCGTGATGCCGTGCGGGCTGTCCGGTGCGCCGCTGGTGCGCGCCGTGACGATCAGCAGGTCGGCCACACCGCCGTGCAGCACCACCGACTTGTGGCCGTCGATCACCCACATGCCGCCTTCCTGGCGCGCGGTGGTTTGCACGCGGTTCAGCTCCCAGCGCGTGCCGGGCTCGGTGTGCGCGAAGGCGAACTTCATCGACCCGTCGGCGATACGCGGCAGCAGGATCTGCCGCTGTGCCGCGCTGCCGCCCAGTGCGATCGTGCTGCCCGCCAGCACTACGGTTGGCAGGTAGGGCTCCACCACCAGGGCGCGGCCGAGCGCCTCCATCACCAGCATGACGTCCACACCGCCACCGCCGAAGCCGCCGAACTCCTGCGGAATCGGCACCCCGAGCAGGCCCATGGACGCGAATCCCTCCCACGCCGTGGCGCTGATGCCCTCGCGCGAGCCGATGATCTGCCGGCGCTGCTCGAAGGTGTAGTTCTTGTCGAGGAACTTCTCGACCGCGTCTTTCAGCAGCTGCTGCTCTTCGCTGTAGTTGAAGTCCATGGCTCGCCTCACAAGCCCAGGATGTGCTGCGCGATGATGTTGCGCTGGATCTCGTTGGACCCGCCGTAGATGCTGACCTTGCGGTAGTTGAAGTAGCGCGCCGCCAGCGGCGCGGCGTAGTCGGCGCCCACGCGCTCGCCCAGCCAGTGCTCGCCCCAGGCCGCCGGCAGGTGCGGCAAGCCGTAGGGTCCGACCGCCTCGGCCATCAGCTCGGTCAGCGCCTGCTGGATGTCGGTGCCCTTGATCTTCAGGATGGAGGCCTCGGGCCCGGGCGCGCGGCCCTCGCGATCCGCCGCCAGCACGCGCAGGTCGGTGATCTCCAGCGCCACCAGGTCGATCTCCACCTGCGCGATGCGGTCGCGGAAGCGCACGTCCTCGATCAGCGGGCGGCCGTCCTTGCGCTCCTGCGAGGCGATGTACTTGAGCATGCGCAGCTCGCGCTTGGAAGCGCCGACGCCGGCGATGCCGGAGCGCTCGTGCGACAGCAGGAACTTGGCGTAGGTCCAGCCGCGTCCCTCCTCGCCCACCAGGTTCTCGGCCGGGACTTCGACGTCCTCGAACCAGACTTCGTTGACTTCGTGCTCGCCCTCGATGGTGATGATCGGCCGCACCGTCACCCCGGGCGAATGCATGTCGATCAGCAGGAAGGAGATGCCCTCCTGCTTCTTGCCGGTGCTGGCGGTGCGCACCAGGCAGAAGATCATGTCCGCATGCTGCGCCAGGGTGGTCCAGGTCTTCTGGCCGTTGACCACATAGCGCTCACCCCGGCGCTCGGCGCGGGTCTTGAGCGAGGCCAGGTCCGAGCCGGCGCCGGGCTCCGAGTAGCCCTGGCACCACCAGTCCTCGTTGGACAGGATGCGCGGCAGGTAATGGCGCTTCTGCCAGTCGCTGCCGAAGGCGATGATCACCGGCCCGACCATGTTCACGCCGAACGGGATGATGCGCGGCGCGCCAGCATCGGCGCACTCCTCGTCGAAGATGTGCTGCTGGACGGCGTTCCACTCGCAGCCGCCGTGCTGCTTCGGCCACTGCGGCGCCATCCAGCCCTGCTGGTAGAGGATCTTCTGCCAGCGCACGTGATCGTCCTTGCCAAGACGCTTGTGCTCCAGCACCTTGCGACTGATGTCATGCGGCAGGCGCGCGCGCACGAAGCTGCGCACCTCGTCGCGGAAGGCCAGCTCGTCGGCCGTGTAATTGAGGTCCATCGGGGTCGTTCCGCAGGGATGAAGAGGAGCAGGCCTCGCGCGCGCGAGCGCTGGGCTGGAAGCATACGGGATGGCGCAGGCCCGGGCAACAAAGCCGGTGGCGGTGGCGGGCGGCGGTGCGTCGGGTTTATAATTCAAAATCTTATCGTGGCCGCGCTGGCCGGCCTCCATCGCTTCATCGCTTCGAGGAGGAATCATGGGTACCCGCGAACAGGAGCTCCTCGCTCAACTGAATCTCGAGCCGCTGTGGATGCCGTTCACGGCCAACCGCCAGTTCAAGGCGCAGCCGCGCCTGCTGGTGGCGGCCAAGGACATGTACTACACCTCCCACGATGGGCGCCAGATCCTGGACGGCATCGCCGGGCTCTGGGCCGTCAACGCCGGCCACTGCCGCGCGCCGATCGTCGAAGCGATCAAGAAGCAGGCCGAAAGCGTGGACTACGTCACCGGCTTCCAGCTGCACCATCCGTCGGCCTTCCTGGCCGCCGAGCGGCTGACCCGGATCGCTCCCGCCGGCATGGACCACGTGTTCTTCGTCAACTCCGGCTCCGAAGCGGTGGACACCGCGCTCAAGATGGCGCTCGCCTACCACCGCGTGCGCGGCCAGGGCACCCGCACCCGTTTCATCGGGCGCGAGCGCGGCTACCACGGGGTGGGCTTCGGCGGCATCTCGGTGGGCGGCATGAGCGCCAACCGCAAGGCCTTCGGCGGCGCGCTGCTGCCCAGCGTGGATCACCTCCCACACACGCATCTGCCGGAGAAGAACGCCTACTCGCGCGGGCAGCCGGAGCACGGCGCATATCTGGCGGACGACCTCGAGCGGCTGGTGGCGTTGCACGACGCCTCCAACATCGCCGCCGTGATCGTGGAGCCGGTGGCCGGGTCCACCGGAGTCCTGCTGCCGCCCAAGGGATACTTGCAGCGGCTGCGGCAGATCTGCGACAAGCACGGCATCCTGTTGATCTTCGACGAGGTCATCACCGGGTTCGGTCGCACCGGCAGCGCCTTCGCCGCGCACACCTTCGGCGTGACGCCCGATCTGATCACCTGCGCCAAGGCGCTGACCAACGCCGCCGTGCCGATGGGCGCGGTGATCGTGAAGAAGGAGATCTACGAGGCCTTCATGACCGGGCCGGAGGGCATCGAGTTCTACCACGGCTACACCTACTCCGGGCATCCGCTGGCGGCCGCGGCCGCGATCGCCACCTTGGACCTGTTCAAGGCCGAAGGCCTGTTCCAGCGCGCTGCCGAGCTCGCGCCCTACTGGGAGCAGTGCGTGCATGCGTTGCGCGGGCTGCCGCATGTCATCGACATCCGCAACATCGGCCTGGTCGCCGGGATCGAACTCGAGCCGCTCCCCGGCAAGCCCACCGCGCGGGCGTTCGAGGCGTTCGCGCGCGCCTACCAGAAGGGCGTGCTGATCCGCACGACCGGCGATACCATTGCGCTGTCGCCCTCGCTGATCATCGAGAAGGGCCAGATCGACCAGATCCTCGATACCGTGCGCGAGATCCTCACGACGCTGCCCTGAGCGCCGAGACACAAACCGCCTTCACCACGAGGGACACGAAGAGCACGAAGGAACGGCCATAACCGAAGTACGCTCGCCGGTGTCTGCACTGCGCCGCGCAGTCGTTCGGCTTGATGTTTCCTTCGTGTCCGTCGTGTCCTTCGTGGTTCAAGAGGTCGAAGCAGCGCATGAAAATCGTCATCGCCCAGATGCAGCACGAGACGAACACGTTCTCGCCGGTGCCCACGCCCTGGGAAGCGTTCGGCAACCACGGTCCGTTCCTCGGCCGCGCGGCCTACGAGGCGATGAAGGGCACGCGGCTGCCGAAGGCGCCGGCGCGCAGCCGGTGACGCCGATCGCCGCCTGGGCGAATCCGAGCGGCCCGGTGGACGGCGACGCCTACGACCGCATCTGCCGGCTCGTCTGCGATGCGGTGGCGCAGGGCTGCGACGCGGTGTTCCTGGACCTGCACGGCGCCATGGTGGTGGCCGATCGCACCGACGACGGCGAGGGCACGCTGCTGGAGAAGGTCCGCGCCATCGCCCCGCGCGTGCCGATCGCGGTGTCTCTCGACCTGCACGCCAACCTCACCGAGCGCATGGTGCGCAACTGCGACGTCATCGCCGGCTACAAGACCTATCCGCACGTCGACCAGTACGAGGCCGGGCATCTGGCCGGCGGCATCCTGCTGCGCGCGCTCGAGGGCAAGGTCAAGCCGGTGATGGCCTGGGGCAACCGCCCGCTGCTGGCCCAGACGCTGCGCGAGAACACCGGCGAGCGGCCGATGAAGGACTTCGTGGACGCCGCGCGTGCGGCCGAGAAGCACGGCTTGCTGGCGGCCACCGCCTTCGGCGGCTTCCAGCAAGCCGATATCCATGACGCTGGCATCAGCGTGGTGACGGTGGCCGACGGCGACCGCGCAAAGGCCCAGGCGGCGTGCGAAGCGATCCTGGACGTGGCCTGGCGCCAGAAGGAGGACTTCGTCTACCGCGGCGAGCCGCTGGAGCAGGCGATCGCACGCGCCAAGCGCATGGCGGAGGAGACCGGCGGGCCGATCCTGCTGCTCGACCACGCCGACAACTGCGCGTCGGGCGCCACCCAGGACACGATGTACGTGCTGAAGGAGGCATTGCGCCAGGGCTTGACCGGCATTGCGGTGGGGCCGGTGCGCGATCCGCAGGCGGTGGAGCGGATGATCGCCGCCGGCGTGGGCGCGCGGCTGACGCTGAAGGTGGGCGGCAAGATGGACATGCCGGCCATCGGCGAGAAGGGCGAGCCGCTGGAGCTCACCGGGGTGGTGCGCGCGATCACCGACGGCGAGTACACCATCACCGGGCCGCAGTTCCAGGGCATGCGCTGCTACATGGGCCGCACGGCGGTGCTGGACACCGGCGCCGCCGAGATCGTGGTGATCGAGCGCAACCAGGAACCGTGGGACCGCGGCGTGTTCACCAGCGTCGGCATCGACCCGGCGGCGAGGCGCTTCCTGCTGCTCAAATCGCGCATGTATTTCCGGCCGGTGTTCCTGCCGATCGCGAAGGGGATGGTGTTCTGCGACAGCATCGGCGTGGGCTCTTCGGAGTGGACCCGGTTCGAGTACAAGAAGCTGCGCCGGCCGATCTATCCGCTGGACGAGTTTGCCGCCGCGCACCGCTAGACAAGAACGGTAGCCCGGATGCAGCCGCGCCAGGTACGTTGTCGATCAAACCGGCGGCGGAATCCGGGGAAACCACGACGACTTTCCCTTGCTCGCGCTGCATCCGGGCTACGCACCACATTGAGAGGATCGAGATGAACAAACCGTTGGAACGGTCTGCGCTGCAGATCAAGGACATCCCCCACTGGATCGACGGCCGCGAGACGCCGGGCGCGAGCGGCCGCTACGGCGAGGTCTACGATCCCGCGCTGGGCCAGGCCGCCGGCCGGGTGGCTTACGCCAGCGCGGAGGAAGTGGGCCGGGCCGTGGCCTGCGCGCAGGCCGCCTTCGCCGGCTGGGCGGCCACCCCGCCGCTGCGGCGTGCGCGCGTGCTGTTCAAGTTCAAGGAGCTGATCGAGCGCAACCTGGACGCGCTGGCGCGGCTGGTATCCAGCGAGCACGGCAAAGTCGTGTCCGACGCGCGCGGCGAGGTGACCCGCGGCCTGGAAGTGGTGGAGTTCGCCTGCGGCATCCCGCAGCTGCTGAAGGGGGAGTTCTCCGAGCAAGTCGGCACGGGAGTGGACAGCTGGTCGGTGCGCCAGCCGCTGGGCGTGTGCGCGGGCATCACGCCGTTCAACTTCCCGGCCATGGTGCCCATGTGGATGTTCCCGGTGGCGCTCGCCTGCGGCAACAGCTTCGTGCTCAAGCCGTCCGAGCGCGACCCGTCGGCCAGCGTCCTGCTCGCCAGGCTGCTGCAGGAGGCGGGGCTGCCCGATGGCGTGTTCAACGTCGTGCACGGCGACAAGGTGGCGGTGGACGCGCTGCTGCAGGACGCGCGCGTCGCGGCGGTGAGCTTCGTCGGCTCCACCCCGATCGCCGAGTACATCTACCGCACCGGCACCGCCGCCGGCAAGCGCGTGCAGGCCCTGGGCGGTGCCAAGAACCATCTGGTCGTGATGCCGGATGCCGACCTCGAGCAGGCCGTCGACGCGCTCATCGGAGCGGCGTACGGCTCGGCCGGGGAGCGCTGCATGGCGATCTCGGTGGCGGTGGCGGTGGGCAACGTCGCCGACGCGCTGGTCGAGCGCCTGGCCCAGCGCGCGCGCAGTCTCAAGATCAACGCCGGCAGCGACGAGAACGCCGAGATGGGCCCGTTGGTCACCCGGCAGCACCTGGACAAGGTGCGCGGCTATGTCGCCAAGGGCGTCGAGGAAGGCGCGCGGCTGGTGGTGGACGGACGCAGCCTGGCGGTGCCGGGCTACGAGCAGGGGTTCTTCCTGGGCGGCTGCCTGTTCGACCACGTGCGCCCCGACATGAGCATCTACCGGGAGGAGATCTTCGGTCCGGTGCTGTGCGTGCTGCGGGCGCCGGACTTCGACACCGCCGTGGACCTGATCAACCGGCACGAGTACGGCAACGGCGTGTCGATCTTCACCCGGGACGGCGACGCCGCCCGCGAGTTCTCCCTGCGCATCCAGATCGGCATGGTGGGTATAAATGTTCCGATTCCCGTGCCGATGGCATTTCACAGCTTCGGGGGCTGGAAGCGCTCCCTGTTCGGCGACCACTACGTGCACGGTCCCGAGGGGGTGCGCTTCTATACCCATCTCAAGACCATCACCAGCCGCTGGCCCACGGGCATACGCAAGGGTGCGGAGTTCGTGATGCCTACCATGCGGTAGGCATGCAGGCAGGCGGCGGAGGGAATATGCATGCTGCGAACGCTTGCCGCCGCCTGGCTGTTGTACCTGGTTTCGGACGCCTGCGCCGCCCAGACCACCTGGGAACGTAACGCGGACTGGATCGAAGAGCAGATCGAGGACTGCGCCGAGGGCTGGGACACCTCCGCCTGCCGCTATTTCAGCGCCCGCGCCTTGAGCCGCCTGTTCGGGCTGGCCGAGGTCTGCAGCGACCAGAGCTGCATGAGCCCGATACAGCTCACCGAGCAGATCGCCAAGGGGGGCCCCTGGGCGCAACTGGGGGCCGCTACCGAGCAGACCGTGCTCACCCAGGCGCAGCAGATGGCCACCGGCGGCCTGGCCGTGGTGGCCGTGAACGCCTCCGTCGGCTGGGTGGTGCTGGTCATGCCCGGGGATCTCTATCCCTCGCAGCGCTGGCGCCGCAACGTCCCGGTCGCCGCCGGCACGCGCCTGGACCAGCCTTACGCCTCCGTGTACGGCCAGGGCCTCAACTTCCTGTTTTCCGACCCCTCCAAGGTCACTTTGTACGTCTACAAGTGAGCGCGCGCCGACCGGCCCGCGCGCCCTTCAGGCGCAACGCTGGGGCCCGGCCTGGCCTCTCGCCAGATCGGGCGCCCGGCTCAGCCGCCGGCGCGAATGCGGTGGCCGCAAGGCCGCCTGAGGGGGCCCGGGCCCGCTTAGGCATGCTTCTCGCTGCCGGTGGCCCCAGCACCACTCACCGAAGGCGCCAGAAGGACATCCATGGCTGACATGCAAGGCCTCCTGGCCAAGGCCGAAGCGGGGGACGTGTCGGCCCAGTATGCGGTCGGCAACGCCTATCACCTGGGATTGGGCCTGCCGAAGAGCCTGCCGCTCGCCATGCGCTGGTACCTGAAGGCCGCGGCGCACGGCCATGTGGACGCCCAGGTCAATCTGGGTATCGTCTTCATCAACGACCTCGGCGAGGCGGGGGGCAGCCGCAACCCGGCCCAGGCCCGCTACTGGTTCAAGCGCGCGGCCGAGCTGGGCGACGCCCAGGCCATGGCCTACCTCGCCCGCATCTACCTGGAAGGCGACGGTGTGCCGCCCAACCCCGCCCGGGCCTGCGACTGGCTGCAGCGCGCCGGCGAGGCGGGCCATGTGGACGCGTACAACGAGCTGGGCGTGCTGCTCGACAGCGGGCACCTGGGTGCACCCGACCCCGCCGGAGCGGCAGCCGCCTACGCGCGTGGCGCTCGCCTGGGCGACCTGCGTGCGCAATACAACCTGGCCAACTGCCATCTGGCCGGACGGGGCGTGGAGCCGGACCCGGCGCTAGCCGCGGAGTGGTACCGTGCGGCCGCCGATCAGGGCCTGGGCGAGGCACAGTACAACCTCGCCACGCTGCTGGCGCGCGGGGTCGAAGGCATCGAGCGCGATCCGGAACAGGCGCTCAAGTGGCTGGCGAAGGCGGCGGACAAGGGTGTCGCGCAGGCGCAGTTCGAGCTGGCGAAGCAGCTGCGCGCCGGCGACGGGATTGCGGCCAATCCGCTGCAGGCCATGCACTACTACCACGAGGCCGCGGACCAGGGTCATGCCGACGCCATGTTCAGCCTCGCGCTGATGCTGGAAGTCGGCGCCGGACTCGACCGCCCCTACCCGGAACAGGCGGCAAGCTGGTATCGGCGCCTCGCGCAGCGCCACGATCATGCGGGCGCTGCGCACAACCTGGGCATCCTGCACGCGCAGGGCAACGGCGTGCCCAAGGACGCCGGCATGGCGCGCGAGCTGTTCGAGCTGGCCATCTCCCTGGGCGCCGACGAGGCGATGCACAGCCTGGCGCTGCTGCTGGTGCGTGGGGACGGCCTCCCGCAGGACATACTCGAGGGCGCGATGTGGGCAATCCTGGCGCTGCGCGACGACCCCCGCGGCGACGCGCGCAAGCTGCTCGACATCATCGCCGCGCTGCTGCCGCCGGAGCTCATGGCACAGGCGCAGGCCCGCGCTGCGGGCTGGCGGCGCACTGCGAAAACGATGGAGTGGACGTTTGAATTGACTGCGTGAGCCGAAAGGCGTCACGGAAAAGCGTGACCGAAGGGCGTGACCGAGAAGCGTGACGGAAGGCGCGTAGTCCGGATGCAGCGCAGCGAAATCCGGAATAACCGAGGTTTTGTCTCCTTCCCGGATTCCGCCGCTGCGCGGCTGCATCCGGGCTACGCGTACAAGTCACGCCCTTCGGTCACGCTTTCCGGTCACGCCTTTCGGTCACGCAGTAACCGCTCACGCCGCTTCCATCAGATGCCGGCGCGCCGCGTCGATCCAGGGGCGCTCGGTGTCGGGATTGACCTTGAAGCGCTTGGCGTGCTCGAGCATGTCCTTGAACACCGAGTTGGCCTGCACCGCGAAGCCGAGCTGCTTGAGCAGCATGCCGTAGCGGCACTTGGCTTCCAGCCCGATGTACACCTGCGCCACCTCCTCGTACTCGGCGAGCGCCTGCTCGGTTTCGCCCAATCCCTCGTGCGTGCGCGCCATGAGCAGGCGCGCCTCGTCGGGACGGTAGCGCGCGTCCACCTCACGCAGGCGCGCGAGCACATCCTGCGCCTCGGCCAGGGTGCCGTCGTTGACGTGCGCGCGGGCCAGACCCATGAGCAGGTTCGGGTCGTCGGCGTGCGGGCCGCTGAGCGCGTCCTGATACAGGCGCACGGCCTCGCCGAACACGCCGCAGCGCATGAACTCGTCGGCCGCCGCGATCTTGTTCGACACGCTGGGGCACACCGCCAGCGCTTCCAGCCGGCTCCTCAGCTCGCCGGTGGGATTGAACGCGCGCGCCACCTGGCTCGCGGCACGCCGCGCGGAGCGATGCTCGCGCGAGCCGGGAAACACCTCCACCGCGTAGTAGGCAACGCACCCGATCACCGGGAAGGACAGGATGATGAACGCCCACCAGTACGGACGTCCGGTCCGGTACACGTGGTAGACGAAAAACGCCTGGATGACGGCGGTAAGCGCGATCAGCACCGGCATGACGGACTCCCAGGGTCAGCACCCCGATTGACACTGTGTTGGCATATAGAAACGCAAGGGGTATGCCCATGGTCCGGCGGCCCCGGAAGCCCCTCGAAACGCAGACTTACGACCGGGAGATTGCAAAAAAATCGTAGCGGCGGGTCAGCGTGAACGGCGCGCCAGGGCGCTCCTGGGCGAACAGGCAGACGCCTTCGACGGCCAGGGGCTGGCGCAGCGCATCGGTGAAGTGCTCGGCGAGCCTCTCGCGCAGGGACTGCGCCTCATGCGCGGGCACCCGATCTGTGAGCGTAAGGTGAAATCGGAACTCGTCCAGAACATACGGATAGCCATAGCGCGCGAGCATCGCCTCCTGCCGCGCGCCGAGGCCCGTTGCACGCCGGCGTGTGAGCTCGTCGGCGCCCGGGGCCGCACGCCAGCGATCGAGCTCCACCACGCAGTCGCGCGCCAGCGCGTCGAGCGCAGCGCTTGCGGCGATGGGCCGCAGCGCGATGAATCCCGCCAGCATCCCGACCTCGAGCGGCGGCAGAGGGAAGGGCGCGCGCTGCCGGGCGAACTCGGCGAGCGCGGCATGCAACTCGTCGGCAGCGTAGCCGCCGGCGAGCGCGAACGGGGGCTTGAGCGTCGCGTGAAAACCGTACAGCCGCGGTGCCGCGGTGAGGTCGGCGATCCGCGCGCGGGTGAGGCCCGGGAGCTGCGGCTGCTCCAGCGCGCGGTCGCGCTGCGCATCCCGGCCCAGCCAGCGGCAGCCGAGCTGCCATAGCAAGGAGTCGTCGGGCGGTGCGAAATAGACGGCGTAGCGCGGATACATGGGGCGCGGGCGAGCTATCATTAGAGCGTAGCGCTTCGCTCATGTCCACGCAGCTCGTCACCAACGCCCGCATCGTCACCGCCGACGAAGTCTTCTCCGGCACGCTGGAAGTGCGCGACGGCGCCTTCGTGCGGCTGGACACCGGCGCCACCAGCCTGCCGCGGGCGGAGGACTGGGGCGGCGACTACCTGATCGCGGGCCAAATCGAGCTGCACACCGACAACCTCGAGAAGCACCTCGAGCCGCGCCCCGGCGTGCGCTGGCCTGCGCTGTCCGCGCTGCTCACGCACGACGCGCAGATCTCCTCGGCCGGCATCACCACCGTGCTGGACGCCATGGGCGTGGGCGATTTCGACGAGCGCTCGATCCGCGCCCAGGGACTGCAGGACGCGGCGCAGGCCCTGCGGCATGCACGCGCGCACGGGCTGCTGCGCGCCGAGCACCTGCTGCACATGCGCTGCGAGCTGGCCTGCGACAACATGCTCGAGGTAGTCGAGCCTTTTCTCGACGATCCCAGCGTGCGATTGGTGTCTCTCATGGACCACACCCCCGGCCAGCGCCAGTGGATGGACGTGGAGCGCTTCCGCGTCTACACCCAGCGCAACCAGCGCTGGAGCGACGAGTACCTCACGCAGGTGGTCGAGGAGCGCCAGGCGATGCAGGCACGCAACGCGCAGCGCCACCGCGCCGGTCTGCTGGCGCTGTGCCGCGATCGCCACATTCCGCTCGCCAGCCACGACGACACGGTACCCGGGCACGTGGAGGAGGCGGTGGCGAGCGGCATCACCATCTCGGAGTTCCCGACGACGCTCGCGGCGGCGCACGCCGCCCGGCGCCACGATCTGAGCATCATCATGGGCGCGCCCAACCTGGTGCGCGGGGGCTCGCATTCGGGCAACGTCTCGGCGCTGAGCCTGGCGCGCGCCGACCTGCTCGACTGCCTGTCCTCCGACTACGTGCCGCACGCCCTGCTGCACGCCGCCTTTCTGCTGCGCGATCTCGCCGGCTGGAGCCTGTACAAGGCGCTCGCCACCACCACATCGAACCCGGCGCGCATGGTCGGGCTCACCGATCGCGGCCAGATCGCGCCGGGCAAGCGCGCCGACTTCGTGCGCGTGCGCGAGACGGCGACCGCCGCCCAGGCGGGGGCGGTGCCGGTGCCGCTGGCGACCTGGCGCGAGGGACGGCGCATCGCGTAACGCGCGCAGCCCCGGCGCCGGTTCCCGCCATGGAGCGCCGCATGGCATGCCCGTTGCATGAGTCAACCGGTTACGCCGCGCGCGGTTGAGGTCGAGGGGCAAACCATGTGGTTCCTTGGGCTGATTATCGGGCTGGTGATCGGCGCCGCCGTGGAAGGCAGCGACGGCGCGGTATACGGCGCGGCCTTCGGCGCGCTGGCCGGCTACGCGCTGGGCCTGGCGCTGGGCCGCGGCACCGAGGCGCGCCTCGACGCCCTGGAGCAGGACGTCCGGCGCGTGCGCGAAGCGCTCGAGGCGGCCCGTCCGGCGCCGCTGCCGCGCGCGGCGCCAGCCGCCGCTGGCGCCGCCGAGCTTCCACCGGCACCGTTCCCGGAGTTCGAGCTGGCCGCCGCGGCGCCCGGGACGATGGCCACCATCCAGATCGAACCCGAGGCCCCGCCCGCGCAGGAAGCGGCCGGTGTGCCACCGACCTCCGAGCCTTCCCCGACCCGGCCGCCGCCCTCTGCACCGCCGCCCGCGTCGCAGCCCCCGGCCTGGTGGAGCTGGCTGGTCGGCGGCAACACGGTGGTGCGCGTAGGGGTGGTGGTGCTGTTCTTCGGCGTGGCCTTCCTGCTCAAGTACGCCTACGACCACACCCACATCCCGATCCAGGTGCGGCTGATCGGCGTGGCGCTGGGCGCCGTGGTGCTGCTGGCGATCGGCTGGCGGCTGCGCCTGCGCCGCACGGGCTACGCGCTGGCGCTGCAGGGCGCAGGCATCGGCGTGCTGTACCTCACGGTGTTCGCATCCTTCCGCCTGTTCGGACTGTTGCCGTCCACCGCCGCGCTGGTGCTGCTGTTCCTGATCGCCGCCCTGTCCGCTGCGCTCGCCGTGCTGCAAGGCTCGCAGTCGCTCGCCATCCTGGGCGCGAGCGGCGGCTTCCTCGCGCCGGTGCTCACCTCCACCGGCGGCGGCAGCCACGTCATGCTGTTCGGCTACTACGCGCTGCTCAATGCCGGCATCCTGGGCATCGCCTGGTACAAGGCCTGGCGGCCGCTCAACCTGGTGGGCTTCGCCTTCACCTTCGCCATCGGCACGCTGTGGGGTGCGCAGTACTACCGCCCCGAGCTGTTCGCCAGCACGCAGCCGTTCCTGGCGCTGTTCTTCGTGATGTACCTCGCGATTCCCGTGCTGTTCGCGCAGCGCGAAGCCGGCCGCACCGAGCGTTATCTCGATTCCGCGCTGGTGTTCGGCGTGCCGGTGATCGCCTTCGGGCTGCAGTTGCGCCTGGTGCGCGATTTCGAGTACGGCGGCGCCTTCAGCGCGGTGGCGCTGAGCCTGGTGTACCTGCTGCTCGCGCGCACGCTGTATGGCCGCGAAGGCGAGCGGCTGCGCATGCTGGTGGAGGCCTTCCTCGCGCTGGGCGTGGTGTTCGCCACGCTCGCCATCCCGCTGGCATTGGATGGACGCTGGACCGCGGCCGCCTGGGCGCTCGAGGGCGCGGCGCTGGTGTGGGTGGGCGTGCGCCAGGGGCGGCGCGCCGCGCGCGCCTTCGGGTTGCTGCTGCAGCTCGGCGCCGGCCTCGCCTTCTTGTCGGCGATGAACCACGCCGGCGAGCGCCTGCCGATCTTCAACAGCATGTACCTGGGCTGTCTGTTCGTGGCCCTGGCGGGGCTGTTCTCCAACTGGTATCTGCAGCGCAACCGCAGCGCGCTGCGCGACTGGGAGGCGGTGCCCGCGGCAGTGGTGTTCTACTGGGGCCTGCTGTGGTGGATCGGCGGCGGCCTGGCCGAGATCGAGCATCAGGTGAGCAGCCGCAACGAGAGCGATGCGGCGCTGCTGTTCTTCGCCGGTTCGGCGGCGGCCTTCGGCTGGCTGTGCACGCGCATCGGCTGGCGCCTGGCGATTTATCCAGCCCTCGCGCTGCTGCCGGTGATGGCGCTGTTCGCCTTCGGCGACGCTGCATTCATGTGGAAGAAGCATCCTTTCGCGGCGCTGGGTGCGATCGCCTGGCCGGCTGCCTTCGCCGCACACTACTGGCTGCTGCGTCGCTTCGACGTTCCCGAGCGGTCCGTTCCCGGCGCCCTGCACGCCGGCGCCGTGTGGCTGCTGGCCGCTCTCGGCGCCTGGGAGTTGGGCTGGACCATCGACCGGCTGGTGCAGGGCGAAGGCATCTGGCCGCTGATCGCGTGGGTGGTCTTCCCGGGCGCGCTGCTCACCTTGCTGGCGCTGTGGGGACAGCGCATCGTCTGGCCGGTGCGCGCGCACCTCGCCGCCTACCTAATCCTGGGCGCCGCGCCGCTGGCCGCCTGCCTATGGTGCTGGGTGTTGTACGCCAACTTCACCAGCAACGGCGATCCCGCGCCCCTGCCGTACGTGCCGCTGGCCAATCCGCTCGACCTCGCGCAGATCGCGGCGCTGCTGGTGATCCTGCTGTGGCTGCGCGAGGTGCGCCGGCTGCAGTTGCTCGATCTGACCGGCGAGCGCGCGGTCGCGGTCCTCAGCGTGCTCGGAGCGGCCGTGTTCATCGCCGCCAATGGCGTGCTGCTGCGCAGCCTGCACCACTATGCGGGCGTGCCCTTCCAGCTGGAGGCTCTGTGGGAGTCGATGCTGGTGCAAGCGGCTCTCTCTATCTTCTGGAGCCTGCTGGCGCTGTGCACCATGGCGATCGCCACCCGCACCCGCCTGCGCGTGCTGTGGATCGTGGGCGCGACGCTGATGGCCGCGGTCGTGGTCAAGCTGTTCCTGGTGGACCTGTCCGGCGTGAGCGGCGTCGAGCGCATCGTCTCGTTCATCGGCGTGGGCCTGCTGATGCTGGTCATCGGCTACCTGTCGCCCGTTCCGCCTCGAGCCCGGGAGCTGCCCCAGTGAGATTGCTGTCCGCCTGCCTCTGCCTGCTCGCCTGCGCCACCGCCGCCGCCGCGGAACAACGCCCGGAGCAGTTTGCTTACGCCGTGCCGGTGCAGATCGACGGCGCACAGGCGCTGCAGCGCCTGGAGATTCCGCAGTCGGCCTACGAAGGGGCGGCGCGCCTCGATCTGGGCGATCTGCGCGTGTTCAACGGCGCAGGCGAACCGGTGCCCTATGCCTTCATGCCGCGGCCGGCGCCTGGCACGGCGGCGGCCCCGCCTCGGCCGCTCAAGTATTTTCCTCTGCGGGGCGCACGCGGGACCACCGCCGGGGCCCTGGAAATCCACGCACAACGCAGCGCCGACGGCACGGTGGTGCGCGTGATCGCCAACGACGCGGCGCGCAAGAGTGCACGCACGCTGGTCGGCTATCTGGTGGACGCAAGCGCGCTGAAGCAGCCGCTGGCCACGATCGAGCTCGACTGGCGCAGCGCCGACGATTTCGTCGGCAGCTTGCGGGTGGAAGGCAGCGGCGATCTCGCGCGCTGGACCACGCTGGCCGCGGCCGCGCCGCTGGTGAGCCTGCAGTTCGACGGGCAGCGCCTGGAGCAGAAGTCGGTGGAGCTGCCCTCGGTGCGGTACAAGTATCTGCGCCTGTCCTGGCCGGCGGAGCAAGCGCCGATCGAGCTCATCACCCTGCGCGGCCGCCCGCGCGATGTGCAGATCGAGCCCGAGCGCCGCTGGAAAACCGTCACCGGCAGCGCCGGCGAGAAGCCGGGCGAGCACGTGTTCGATCTGGGCGGCCGCCTGCCCGTGGACCGCTTGCGCATTGGGCTGCCCCAGCCGAACACGCTGGCGTCGGTGCAGGTGTTCGCGCGCAACCGCGACGACCAGCCGTGGCAGGTGATCTCGACCGGCGTGCTCTACCGCCTGCAGCGCGACGGCCGGGAGATCGTCAACCCCGACCTTGCGGTGGCGGGAAGCGGCTGGCGCTTCTGGCGGCTGCGCGTGGACCAGAAGGGCGGCGGGATCGGGCAGGGCGAGCCGACCTTGCAGGCCGGCTGGGTGCCGCAGCAGCTCGTGTTCGTGGCGCGCGGCAACCCGCCGTTCCAGCTCGCCTACGGGAACGCGGCCGCGCAGCCCGCCGCTTATCCGATCGCCACCATCGTACCTGGCTGGCGCAGCGACGAGGAGCTGCAGGCCGCGCCGGCCACCGCCGGCGCGCAGCGCGAGCTCGCCGGTGCGCGCGCGCTGCGTGCACCGATCGACTACAAGACCTGGACGCTGTGGGGCAGCCTGGCGCTGGCCGTCGCGCTGCTCGCCTGGATGGCGTGGCAGCTCACACGGCAGATGCAGCCGCGCGAACCGAGAACGTAAGAGTATCCTGCCCCCGGCATACGGCTCACACCTCGACGATCAGCTTGCCGGTGTTGGAGCCGTCGAACAGGCGGTTGAGCGCCGCCGGCGCGTTACGCAGCCCCTGCACCACGTCCACCCGGTACTTGAGCTTGCCCTCGGCCAACCAGCGCGTCAGCGCTGCAGTGGCTTCGGCCGCGCGCGGCAGGAAGTCGCTGACGATGAAACCCTCGACGCGTGCGCGCTTCATCAGGATCTGGACGAAGTTGTTGGGGCCGGGCACCGGCCCGGTGGCGTTGTATTGCGAGATCAGTCCGCACAGCACGATGCGCGCGCGCAGGTTGATGCGCGCCAGGATCGCGTCGAGAATCGCGCCGCCCACGTTCTCGAAGTCGATGTCGATGCCCCGCGGGCACAGCCGGCCGAGCGCCGCGCCGACGTCCTCCTTGCGGTGATCGATCGCCGCGTCGAAGCCCAGCTCGTCGGTGATCCAGCGGCACTTGTCGTCGCTGCCCGCGATGCCCACCACCCGGCAGCCGTGGATCTTGCCGATCTGGCCCACCAGCGAGCCCACCGCGCCGGCGGCCGCGCTCACCACCAGGGTTTCCCCGGGCTGCGGCTTGCCGATGTCCAGCAGGCCGAAGTAGGCGGTCATGCCGATGTGCCCGAACAGGCCCAGGTGCGCGGTGAGCGGGATCGACGCGTCGTCCGGGAGCACGAAAAGGCCGCGGCCGTCGGACAGCGCGTACTGCTGCCAGCCCAGCAGGCCGCGCACGCGCGTGCCCTCCGGCAGCTCGGGATTGCGCGAGGCTTCCACCACGCCCAGCGCGCCGCCGCGCATCACTTCCCCGATCGCCACCGGCGGCACGTAACTTTCCCGGCCGCTGGCCCAGATGCGGTGCGTGGGATCGAGCGACAGGTACAAGATGCGGATCAGCACTTCGCCGTCCCGCGGCTCGCGCAGAGGTTCTTCGACCCAGCGATAGTCGGACGGCTTGACCAGACCTTCGGGATGCGCGGCCAGGCGCCACTGACCATTCGGTTTCATCGCCTTCCCCGGCAGCGGGCAGCCGTCAGCGCGTCTCCTTCAGCAGCTCCAGCTCGCGCACCGCCCAGTCGTACTCGAGGAACTCGGTGACGCCGGTGGCGAGCGCCGCCTCGAACGCCGCTCGCGCCTGCTTCGGGTCGGCGCGGATCAGATGCTCCTGTCCCGCGTAAAAGTAGCCTTCGCACTTGAGCAGAAGATCGCTGCGCGGATCGGAGGAAGCGGCCGCCGCGACCATCTCGGCCGGCTGCAGCGCGCCGGTGAACATCTGCAGCACCGGCGAGGGCCACTGGCTCTGATCGAGCTGCGCCAGGATCGCGCCCATCGGCGCCTCGCCTTGAAGCGCGCCGCGCTTGATGGCCATGTGCAGCCAGACGGCGCTGTACACCACTGCCGCACCGCTCGCCGTGTCGAGCGCGCGCGCGAACTCGCGCGCCGCCACGGCATAGTCGCGCTGGTAGAAGGCGAGCCTGCCCTTCTCGCGGAAGGAAGAGGAGCGCTTGGTCTCCAGGCCGAGCGCCATGTCCAGATCGCGCGAAGCCGCCTTGAACTCGCGCAGCTTGAGGTAGGTGATGGCGCGGTCCTCGTAGTACTGCGGGTTGACCTGGTCGAGCTCGATCGCCTGGTTGAAGTCCTGCAGCGCCTCGGCGTACTGCAGCAGGTAGCTGCGCGCGACGGCGCGGCCGCGGAAGGCCTCCGCCAGCCGCCGGCCCTCGGTCTGCCCGGATTCGATCTGGCCGGTGCTCTGGAAGATGACGCGCTCGATCGCCTGGCGGCGCTCCGCCTGGATTTGGGCGGCCAACTCCGAGCCGGGCTCCACCGCCCCGGCGGCCGATGTCGCGATGCTGAGACACAGGGCCGTCAGCCCGCCAGCCCACCTTCGCACGTCAGTCATCGCCGCCTCCGTCGCTCTGCTGGGGCACTGTGCCCCGGATTCCGCTTCGCCGCATCCGGGACTCCGCTGGCTGCGGATCGAGCGCGCAGCCCGGATAGGGCCGCTTCGGCGGCGCGATCCGGAAATGAACCGCCCCCTCACCTTCGCCGGTCAGGTCAGCGGCCGGCCGCCGTCAACCGGGATGATGCACCCATTGCTGTACTTGAGCACGCTCGCCACCGCCAGCACGGCCGCGCCCACCTCATCCGGCGTGGCCAGCCGGCGCAACGGCGTGCGCGCGGCCTGCTCGTCGCGCCACTTCCGGTCGAGCGACTTCACGAACTCGGTGTCCACCAGGCCGGGGGAGACCGACACCACGCGGATCTCCGGCGCCAGCGCGCGCGCCAGCGACTTGGTCATGCAATCGAGCGCCGCTTTCGACGCGCAGTAGGCGACGTTGCTGCCCATGCCCGTGACGCCGGCGATCGAGGAGATGTTGACCACCAGGCCCTCGCCGCCCTGCTTGAGCAGCGGCCTGAACGCGCGCACCGCGGCGAAGGCGCCGCGCCAGTTCACGCGGAAGATGTCGTCGATGAGCTGGTCGTCGAGGGTGTCCAGGTCCGCATGCGGCACGAAGCGCGTCATGCCGGCGCAGTTCACCAGCACATCGCAGCGCCCGTGGCGCGACTCGACCTCCGCCGCGAGGATGCCCAGCCCCGCGCTATCGTCCACCGCCACCTGCTTGGCCCAGTGGCCGGCACCCGCCAGTGCCGTCTGCAGCCGGGCCGCCGCCTCGCCGCCGGTGCGATAGGTGAACACCACGGTCGCGCCGGCCTGCGCGAACTGCCGGCAGATCTCGGAGCCGATGCCGCCCGAGCCGCCGGTGACGACGACGACCTTTCCCCGCACCTCCTAGTCCTTCGCCAGCAGATGCATCAGCGAGCACGTATCCCAGCGCCCGCCGCCGCGTGCCTGCACCTGCGCGTAGAACTGGTCGATCAGCGCGATGGCCGGCAGGCGCGCGCCGTTGCGCTTGGCTTCGTCCAGGCAGATGCCGAGATCCTTGCGCATCCAGTCCACCGCGAAGCCGAAGCCGTCGAACTTCACTTCGTTCATCGCCTTCCAGCGGTTCTCCATCTGCCAGGACTGGGCCGCGCCCTTGGAGATCACCGAGATCACCCTCTCGATGTCGAGCCCCGCTTTCCTGCCGAAGTTGATCGCCTCGGACAGCCCCTGCAGCAAGCCGGCGATGGCGATCTGGTTCACCATCTTGCACAGCTGCCCCGCCCCGGCCTCGCCGATCAGCACGCAGCTCTTGGCGTAAATGTCGAGCACCGGCTTGGCGCGCGCGAACACCCCCTCTTCCCCCCCGCACATGATGCCGAGCTGGCCGTTCACCGCGCCGGCCTGGCCGCCGGATACCGGTGCGTCCACGAAGCCGATCCCCGCCGCCTTGCATTTGGCATACAGCTCGCGGGCCAGGTTGGCCGAGTCGGTGGTGTGATCCACCAGGATCGTGCCGGCCTTGATGCCGGCGAGCGCGCCGTCGTCGCCGTACACCACCGAGCGCACGTCGTCGTCGTTGCCCAGGCACATCAGCACTATCTCGCCGCCGGCCACCGCCTCGCGCGGCGTGGGCGCACTGCGGCCGCCATACTCTTTGGCCCACTGCGCCGACTTGGCCGCGGTGCGGTTGTACACCGTCACCTCGTGACCGCCCTTCTTCTGCAGATGCCCGGCCATGGGATAGCCCATCACGCCCAGCCCCAGGAATGCCAGCTTTGCCATGTCGCGTCGTCCTCGTCGTTGGTGTCGAAATTCAGCGGTGCGCCGGCGCCTTCAGGTGCCCGTAGCGCCGCACGCGCAGATCCGCCTGCGCCTGGTGGCCGGCGAAGCCTTCGATCGCGCACAAGCGCGAGCAGTACTCGCCGATCAGTGCGGAGGCCTCGGGCCTCACCTTCTGATAGGTGCAGGTCTTGAGAAACTTGCCCACCC
>Ga0299906_10001388_pt1 | contig 20859 bp, 25 predicted proteins | sample RVTome_14_FD_200259 | JGI IMG/M metagenome (GOLD analysis project Ga0299906, IMG submission 200259) | Soil microbial communities from uranium-contaminated site in the Upper Colorado River Basin, Wyoming, United States - RVT145D125 (version 2) ...
CGGTGATCACGCCGTCCTTGCCGACCTTCTCCATGGCCTCGGCGATGATCCCCCCGATCTCGGGGTCGTTGTTGGCCGAGATGGTGCCGACGTGGGCGATTTCCTCGCCCTTGACCGGCTTGGCCAGCGAGTCGATGTGGGCCACCGCGGCCTTGACGGCGAGCTCGATGCCGCGCTTCAATTCCATCGGGTTGGCGCCGGCGGTGACGTTCTTCGAGCCCTCGCGGTAGATCGCCTGGGCGAGCACGGTGGCCGTGGTGGTGCCGTCGCCGGCCACGTCCGAGGTCTTGGAAGCGACCTCGCGCACCATCTGGGCGCCGAGGTTCTCGAGCTCGTCCTTGAGCTCGATCTCTTTGGCCACGGTGACGCCGTCCTTGGTGATGGTCGGCGAGCCGAAGCTCTTCTCGATGATGACGTTGCGGCCCTTGGGGCCGAGGGTGACCTTCACCGCGTCGGCCAGCTTGTTGACGCCCCGCAGCAGCGCGGCGCGGGCCTCCTCGGAGTAGGTGATTCGTTTTGCCATGTCGTTATCTCCTTCGATCTCTGGAAGACGGCCGGGTCATTCGATGACCGCGAGGATCTCGTCCTCGCGCAGGATCACGAATTCCTCGCCGTCGATCTTGATTTCACTGCCCGAGTACTTGCCGATGAGCACGCGGTCGCCGGCCTTGACGTCCATGGGCTGACGCTTGCCGTCGTCGTCGAGCTTGCCGGGGCCGACGGCGGACACCTCGGCTTCCTGGGGCTTCTCTTTCGCGGTGTCCGGGATGATGATGCCTCCGCGGACCTCCTCCTGGGTCTCGATGCGCTTCACGAGCACCCGATCGTGCAGGGGACGGACGTTCATAAGCACCTCCTTGAAGGGCCATGGGGTTGAAATCGGGTTGTATTAGCACTCGCCGGGGGCGAGTGCCAACTATTGTAGGACGCCAGGAGGGTCCGCGTCAACAGGTTCGGCGTTGTTCGGGGTCGTTCCCGGCCTGCTGGACGACACCGCAGGCGCGGGTGTAGGGGCGCACGGCGTGCGCCCGGATCAGGACGCCGCGGCCAGCGGGCGCACGGCGTGCGCCCGGATCAGGACGCCGCGGCCAGCGGGCGCACGCCGTGCGCTCCTACACCGGGAGAATCGGGTTAGGATAGGTGCTGCCATGCACCCACGACCCCTGTCCGCCCGCCGCGCGCTGAAGGTCCTTGTCGTCCTGGGTCTGGCCGGCACCCTGGCCGCGCGGGAGAAGGCGCAAGAGACCGCGGCGAAGGAGGCGCCGCCGCCGCTGGCGATCGAGGCGGTGCGGATCGAGCCGTCGGCGCCGGCGGCCGACACGCTCTGCCAGTTGCGGGTCGTGGTCAGGAACGCCGCCGAGCGGCCGGTCTCGGCCCTCGACTTCGGCGTCGCCCTGGGCGGCACGCAGCTCAAGGTCTACGACCAGCAGCTCTTCCTCGAGAACCTGGCGCCCGGCGCGACGACCGAGATCCGTCTCTACAACTTCTGGACCACCGAGACCGGCCGCCCGGCCCCGGCGGACGGCAAGCTGCGCGTGACGGTGACCCTGCGCGCGGCGCAGTGGGTCGCGATCACCACCGAGGACGACGGCACCGAGGTCTGGACTCTGGGCGAGCCGGTGCCCGGGCTGCCGGTGGAAAAAGAGCTGGTGGTGCCCCTGAGCAAGTAGCGCGGCCCCGGCCTGTCGTGGTAACCGGCTGCAGGGCGACCCGGAGGCGCGGCCGGCTGGCCCGCACCATGATCGAAGGCCGGGAGCGGGCCTGCCAGGATGCTCCAATGCACGAGACTCGCGGCGGCGCCCGAGACCAGGCTGTGACGCCATCACGCCTTTTGTTTTCAATGACTTGGAACGAGTCCTCCGCTTACGTTCCAATTTCCCGGATTTCGGCTTGACGGCCCCGTCAAGCCGACATTTCCAGAGTCGCGAAGCAGACCCAGAAAACCTCTTCCCGAGATTCCATCTAACCGGCCACGAGCTCGCATTGGTTAGACGGAGACCGCCAAAGTCGCGGTCACGTCTTGTTATGCTAATCTCTCAATTAGCAAAACGGCGAAGCAAGCCTCGCTCCGCTGTTCCGGTAAGTCCGAAAGAGCGGCGCAAGCGCTGCACCGCGTCCGCGGAAACCCGGGGAGCCAATTACAGACTCTGCCGGACCTTCCCGATGAGCTCCGGAGTCGCCCTTTGTCGCTGCCGGCACGATCCGGCGATCTGGGCGAGGAGTCGGCGGCGGTGATCCGGGGATGGGATCGGCGCTTGACGGCGAGCCCACGAGCCAGGCGGGCTTTGCCTCTTCGTGAGGAGATATTCGCATTCCCGTGAAGTCTCTGGTATCATCGGCCGCGGATCCAGACAAGAGGACGTTTCATGAGCGACAGCACCGACGACGAGCGCCCCGATTCGGAGAGTGAGCTCCACGGCAATCCCGAGGACGAGACCAAGGCCGAGACCAGAGCCGAGTCCGTGCGACGCTGGAAGCTGGTGACGGCGCGGGCCCTGGAGGAGATCCGGAGCCTGATCAAGCGCTCGAGGCTGAGCCAGCGCAAGGTCGAGAAGCTCGCCGGGTTCTCGAGCGGCTATCTCTCGCAGCTCCTTTCCCGCAACGTCGACCTCAAGGTGTGGCACGTGCTGGCCATCCTCGACGCCATCGAGCACAATCCCGGCGACTTCTTCTTCCGCGTCTATCCGGCCACGCGGTTTCGCGCCCTGGAGAGCTTTCAGCGCGCCTCGAGGCCCCTGAGCCGCGAGATGGACGAGAAGCTGCGGGAGCTCTACGACGGCGGCGTGGAGTCGCTCATCGATATGCAGAGGCGCCTGGGCCGTTGCGAGCAGGCGGTGTCCGAGCTCGAGGCGATGGGGTATCTCGACGGCCGCCGCGGCCGTCCGACGGAGGAGTCATGAGCCGGCTTCAGCAGTGCCGGCGGTTGCTCGATCGGGCCGAGGAGCTGCGCTTCGAGGATCCCCGCGAGGCGCTGCTGGTAGCCGAGTCGGCGCGCGACCAGGTGGCCGCGCTCGACCGCGAGGAGATCGGCGCCAGTAACTGGTTCGCCATTCAGGCCGACGCCTGGGCCGTCTTCGGGAGCGCGTTGCGGTCGGTCTGCCATCTCGGCGACTCGGAGGGGGCGCTCAACGTCGCGATCGCCTTCCTCACCTCTCCGGAGTTGAGGGGAAACGGCGATCCGCTCGCCTACGCTCACCTCGCCCAGCGCGCCGCTTATCTGCGGCGCGATCAGGAGCGGTTCGAGGAAGCGTTGGAGCTCATCGACGAGGCCGTTTCCGTCTACCGGGAGCACGGCACTGTCCAGGCACTCGCAGGTGCTCTGGCCGACCGCGGGTCGATCCTCGGACGCGCTGGCCACAATGAGGAAGCTCTGGCTCACTTGAGTGAGGCCCTGGACCATCTCGATGCGGATCTCAGCCCGCGCAACTACTTCTCAGCGGTCTACAACGTGGCCCTCTACCTCCACGACCTGGCTGACGATTCGCCCGAAGTCAACGAGCTCGCGGTGAGGTGGCTCGAGCTGGCTCGACGATGCCATACCGATTTGCCGACCGAGAGCCTCAGTCTGCTGAAGCTGAAGCGTCTCGAGGGTCTGACATCGATTCGGCTGGGCCAGATCGAAGCTGGGCTCCGGGAGTTGTGGCAGACTCACGCGGGCCTCGGGCGGCTGGGAGCTGACTTCGAGCAGGCCCTCACATTGCTCCACCTGGCCGCTACCTATTTGGCCCAGGGGAGGCCCCAAGAGGTGAAGGGGGTAGCGGCCCGGCTCTTCCCGGTCTTCCGCGGCCTCAAGACGGACCGCGAGGCCCGCGCCGCGCTCATGCTGTTCTACAACGCCGCACAAGCCGAAACCGCTACCCTGGAGCTCATCGATCGGGTCTCAGCGATTGTCCAGGAAGCTCAAGCTCGGAGCCTGATGAGAGCCCGATCCTAGCCGTTGGGCTCGATGTCGAGCCCGCCCCGCTGCGCCAGCCCGTTGGGGTCCATCTCCATTCCCATACCGTTGGGGTCCATCTCCATCCCCATACCGTTCGGCTCAATCTCCAGGCCGGCCCACTGGCCCAGCGCCGCGGGCGCGAACGCCGCGCTCGCCAGGAATCCTACGAGCAGGATCGCCGAGAAGCGTCTCCACATTGGGAACCTCCGTTCCGGGAGGGAGGCGGCTCCACTGCCGCCCCCCGAGTCGGCAGGAGGTTAGGCGCGTCTCTTCGGGACGGGGGCCGGAGCGTGGCCTTCTCCAGAGATTCCTGTTCTGGCAGAGATTTTCTTGATCCCGGCAAGTACATGCGCTAATCTTCTGGCTCAGAAGCACCGGGTCCCAGAGATTCCACTGCCGTGAGGAGAGCCGTGAGAGAGCAAATCGTCGCCACCGACCCCCAGCAGGCCGACGCCGCCTACGTGGCGCGGCTGCTCCTGGGCGCCCAGACCGAGCACGAGCAGCGGCTCACGGCCGCGCGCCTGCTGCGCCGCGACGAGCGTTTCCGCGCCGCCGTGGCCGCCGTGCTGGAGCCTTTCGAGATGTTCGACGCCGACCTCGCCGCGGAGTACGGCAAGGCGCTGCGGCAGGCTCGGCCCGGCGTCGAGCTCGCGGCCCGGCGTCTTCAGATCCTGGAGCGGGCCTTCGCCCGCGCCCCCGACCTCGAGCAGATGCTGCGCGAGTTCACCTACAACGACGTCCTCCGGCTCGGCCAGGTCACCCGACGCATCTTCACCTGGAGCATGGCCGAGCTGCTCCTCCAGCGCGCCGGCCGTCCCGGCCTCTCCGACTACGAGGTCAAGGTCAGCCTCTACCTCGCCCAGATGGTGGTCGACGCGGTCGAGATCCTGTGCGCCGCGGGCCACTCGCCGGAGGTCCCCGAGGTGGTGGCGGACGTGCGGCAGCGCATCGCGGAGATGATCGCGAGGTGAACGATACGAAGGACATGACGCCGCGCATCCTCGAGCGGATCCGCCTGCGGCTGCTGCGTTCCCGCTTCACGCAGCGAGACGTCGAGAGGCGCGTCGGGTTCTCGCGCGGCTACGTGTCCCAGCTCCTCTCCGGGGCGGTGGAGCTCAAGTACTGGCACCTGATGGCGATCCTCAACGCCCTGGAGCTCGATCCCTCCGAGTTCTTCGGCGAGCTCTTCCCGCGCCACCGTCACCCGGCCCTCGAGTCGCTGGACGACGTGATCGGCCAGAGCGAGGAGGGCTCGCTGAGCCACGAGCTGGCGCGTCTCTTCGCTTTCGGCATCGAGTCGGTCCTCGATTTCCGCGACCGCCTCGAGCTGTGCGAAGAGGCGATCGACGAGCTCGCCGACCTCGGGCTGCTCGGCCGCGGCGGCTGAGGGCGTCAGCCCTCCACCTCTACTGGCGCGACTCGTCAGGGACTTTCCGGCGCGCAACCAGGCGCAGCCCCGATACGTCTTCCCTGAGCTGAAGCTCATCGGCGACGATCACGAGGGGATCGGTCATGGCTGCGAACCGGTAGCGCGATGCTGGGAGCCCCTCGAAGCGGAAGTCTCCACCCACTTCTGTTACTGTCGAGTAGATGTGACCAGCTATCAGATCGATGGCCTGGATCTGCAATCTATGGTGGGCTTCGCCGTCTTCTGTTTCTACGCGCCCAGAAACGTCAAACCTGAGAGGCTCCTCGAGCACCAGCTCGACGCGATTGAGACGCTCTTGGAGGACCTCGACCTCTCGATGCTGAGCTCCGAATCCCTCTGCTCGGAGAGTCAGGTTCACAGAACCCACGGGCAATCCCTCCATGAGGAACTCGCCACGAGGATCCGTAACGTCAGTCGGCGACATGAGTCCGGAGGCTTCCTTGGCCTGGACGCGCACTCCCGGCAAGGGCCGCCCGTCGGCGCCACGGACGATGCCGGCCAGGCGAGCGGCAGGCTGCAGCTCAATCAACAGCTCGTCCCCGGCCTCATCAGGGAAACGGACCTGCCGTGAAAGCCCGACATAGCCGTCGGCCACGACCTGGTAGCCACCTCGTCCTCCCGGGTATACCTCGGCAGCGAGGGTACCCGAGTAATCCGAGTGAAGAACGCGCTGATGGTCGAGCTGCAATCGGTCGGAGTCCTCCTCAGGCGGAACTCCGGGGTTGAGGAATACCGTCGCGTAGAAAACCGGCTTCCCATCCCGCGCCGAGACCAGTCGCAGTCCGAGAGGCACGAGCCGTCTCACGTGCAAGGTCAGGGTTTCCTCCGCGTCCTTGACGACCATGACGTCCTGCTGCGTCGCATAGCCTTTCTTCCAGGCCGAAATCGCGATTTCAGAGCCGATCGCGATCCCTTCGATCGCGAAATCTCCACCGCTGCCGGTGCGTGCCAACGCGGGGTAATACGCAGAGCCGTCTGCAAGCGTCGGTGGCTGCACCAGGCGAGCCGGATCGAGGTCGACGAGGATGTCCGCATTCTCCACGGCACGGCCGCTTTCGTCGACGACCCATCCCCAGAGTTTTGCCGTGGGTCTGATACGCACGACACCCACGTCGATCTCGGCACCGCTATCCGGAGCCACAAAGTCGACGCTCGCGACGACGTCGCCAGCCTGGCGAAAAACGAGGATCTGAGGCCCACGTGGGACTCCCTGAACGCGAAAACGTCCCTCGGCGTCGAACGTGGCGTCTATAGTCTCGTCTAGACCCAGGCCTGGCTCAAGATCGATGGCGGGCTCTCCTTGCTCATCGACAACGCGACCCTTGGCAGTCGATGTCCTGAACATTTTCCAGCGCGTATCCCCCGCTTCGCCCTCTCGCAGCACGAGAGCGCGCCGTTCCTGGGGAGAGAAGCCGTTTCTGCGCAGGTCGAGATCGGCCCATTGATTGCTCTGCAGGCCGAGGATAGAGAATCTACCGTTCTCGTCGGTGAAGGCGAGGCGGCCGGCGTCTAGCCACTCAATCACCACGTCCTCGATAGGGCTCCTTTCAGGATCGACGATCTCCGCGTAGAGGATTCCGTCTGCCGGGCTCAGCGCTATATGGTACTCTTCTTTCCCGTCAACCATCCGGAACGTCCTGATCTCGTAGCCGGGAACACCAACCAGGTAGCTCGTTCCATCGTCCTCTCGTTGTGTGTCCAGGATGACAATACCGTCGGCATTCGTCTTCCCGAAACAACGCGGTTCATCCTGCCGCCAGATTGATACTCCCGACAAGGGCTCGCCGCGATCGTCCGACACACTGATCGATACGTCGAAGCGAGGCTCGTCCTCAAGCGCGTCTGGAGCTTCTGAATAGGGTGGACCCACACCTTGGGCGGCGGTGATCACAATGAGGTCTTCGCCGCTTCTGGTTTCCATGCGCGTCAAGCCCTGTACCCGGAGATTCGCGGTTTCCTGGTTTGTCAACGCCAGAGCGCAGGTACCGCCAGTATCCGTCGTACAGGCTGTCGGAGCGAGGCGGTACCCAAACTCCAAGGTCACACCCGCTGCCTCAACCCGGATATCGTGCTGCGGCTGACCTGACAAGTCGACAACGGCTATTCGCCAAGGCCGCAATGACGGAATCTGGACTGGGGGAAGCCTCTGAGAATAGAGGATCGGTGGTACGACGCGCGTGACGAGACGATCGTAAGGCAGGTCGATTTCCATTGTCCAGACCGTGGACGCCCCGAGCTCCACGGCGAACCTTCCGGTGGGATCGGGGCGAAGCGCCTGAGCTTCTGCGCTAACGTCTGTATGTGCACATGATGAAGAGAGGTGTACAAACCGAACAGCCCCACTCGGCTGCGACTGGCCCATGACGTGGCCCGTCAGCCTTACTCCCGAGGCAGGCCACGCGACCAGATAGACCGCAATAAGAGACCAGAAGAGCCGGAACTTCGATAGAGGACGTTTCACAGGCAGCCCAGATCTCCGGTGTTCCGGCACCCCGGCCCTCAGTCCTTCGCCCGCGGATGGGCCTCGCGGTAGGTCCGCAGCAGGCGCTCGACGTCGACGTGGGTGTAGCGCTGGGTCGTCGACAGGGAGCTGTGGCGCAGGAGCTCCTGGATCGTGCGCAGGTCGGCGCCCTCTTCGAGCATGTGGGTGGCGAAGGTGTGGCGCAGCATGTGGGGGTGGACGTCCTGGCCGAGCGCGGCGCCGGCGGCGTGGCGGTCGAGCACGCGCCGCCTGTAGTAGGCTCGGCTCGGAGACTTTACCGTGAGGACTCTCTCGCTGCACGACGCCGTCTCGCCGCCTACCGAGCTCGTCTCCCTGACGGTCGAGCAATACCACCGGATGCTCGCCACCGGGGTCCTGGACGACGGCGAGCCCATCGAGCTGCTCGACGGCGTCCTCGTGCCCAAAGACCGAGGTGACGGCGTGACGATGAACCCCCAGCACCGCCTGGCGGTCAGCCGGCTGATGAGCCTCGGTCCGCGGGTCGAGACCGGACGACCAAGCAGCGCATCTACGCTCAAGCCGGTATCGCGCAATACGTCATCGTCAACCTCGTCGACCGGCGGGTCGAGGTCTACGAAGAGCCGAAGCCGGACGCCGGACATTACGGCGTCGCGCGTCTCGCCGGCGGCGAAGAAAGCGTGAGGTTGCGGCTCGGGAGAGCGGGAGTCGACGTTCGGGCTTCGGACCTTCTGGACTAGTGCGGCAGTGCGGAAGTCCGTCCCTCTTCCATCGTCGACCTCAAACGCTTCCGCTGGGATCCTTGACCGCGGCTTCGCCGCGGAAATCCCCCCTCGGTCCCCCCTTTTTCAAAGGGGGAGGCTGACTCCTCGCTGACGCATCGGCTGGGCGCTCACGAGCGACAGGCGTGCGTCCGCGCACGCGCGAGGCGAAGCGAGCCGTCCTTCACCCTCCTTTGAAAAACGGGGTGCGCGTCTGGGACGTGGAGTCCGGCGGGACAATGGCCGTCTTTGCCCTCGACGCTTCGGTCTGGTCCGTCGCTGTCACCGCGGACGGTCGCGGGATCGTCGCCGGGGACGAGGTAGGTGGCGTCCATTTTCTGGATCTCGTCCTGCCCTGACGTCGCCTTCAGGATCTCTCCTTGAGCCGCTCGAGTCGACGCCAAGTCCAGCGAGCTAAGTTCCTGTGGCGGATCGGCCCTTCTGACGCTGTCACCAAGGTCGGTGCGCGGCGAGCAGCCGGGCGAGATGGCGAGCGTCGATGTTGCCGCCGCTGACGACCAGCGCCGTCGGACGGCCCTCGGTGGTGACGCGGCCGCAGCGCACCGCGGCCGCGGCGAGAGCGCCGGCGCCCTCGGCCACGACCTGGTCGTCGGCGAGCAGCGCCACGATCGTCTCTTCGAGCGCGGGCTCCGGCACCAGCACGATCTCGTCGATCAGCGCGCGGTGCCGGAAGACGACGTCGCCGATGCCGCCGGCGACGCCGTCGGCGAGCGTGGGGGCCGCCGGATAGCGATGGAGCGCCCGGCCGCGGGCGAGCGACTCCGGCAGCGACGGCGACGCTTCGGGTTGCACGGCGACGATGCGGACGCCGGGCGCGCGGGCCTTGACCGCCACGGCGAGCGCCGAGATCAGCCCGCCGCCGCCGACGGGCACCACGACCTGCGCGACCTCGGGGAGCTGCTCGAGGATCTCGAGGCCCACCGTGCCCTGGCCGGCGGCGGTCAGCGGATCCTCGTAAGGGTGTACGTAGCGCGCGCCTTGTTCCTCGGCATAGGCCAGGGAGGCATCATAGGCGTCCTCGTAGGTAGCGCCGGTCACGCGCACGGTCACGGGGAAGGCGCGCAGCTTGTCGAGCTTGGCGCGCGGAACGCTCTCGGGCACGAAGAGGACCACCCGGACGCCTTCGCCCACGGCCTGCGCCGCCCAGGCCACGCCGAGCGCGTGGTTGCCCGCCGAGGCCGCCACCACGCCGCGGCGGCGCTCCGCGTCGGAAAGCGCGAGCAGGTGGTGGAGCGCCCCGCGGACCTTGAAGGAGCCGGTGGGCTGCCAGCACTCGAGCTTGAGCCACGCCTCGTGCGGACGCAGCGCGAACGAGCGGCGCAGCGGCGTCGGGGGGATTCGCGAGCGGATCCGCTCGTACGCCGCTTCGACCTCGTCCGGCGTCAGCAGGCGCTCGGCGCTCGCGTCGGGTCTCGCCGGGGGCTCCATCGTCCGGCTACTGTACCGCGACCGGCATTTGCCCACCGCCACGCTGTCTGCCAGTCGCGGAACGGCGACCCATTCCGTCGCAGCGCTGCGGGGCGTGCTACAGTAGGTAGGTGGAATTCGAGTGGGATCCTGGCAAAGCCGGGTCCTGGACAAGCACGGCGTCTCGTTCGACGAGGCCGAGACCATTTTCGCCGACCCACTCTTCCTCACCTTCCCCGATCCGGATCACTCCATTGGCGAGAACCGGCTCATCATCATGGGTGAGTCGAGCGAGGGTAGGCTGCTGGTGGTAGCCTTTGCCGAGCGCGGTGAGGTTGTCCGGCTGATCAGCGCCAGACCGGCGACCCGAAGAGAGCGAAGGGCCTATGAAGAAGACATCTGATCAAGATCCGGAAGACGACCTGCGTCCCGAGTACGACTTCCGCAACTTGCGAGTGGTGGCCCGCGGACCTGGCCGAAGAGCTCCCGAGGGAGTCACGGTGCAACTAGCGCCCGACGTGGCGGACGCGTTTCCCGATTCCGACACGGTCAATGACGCCCTACGGCTGCTGATCCAGGCGACCCACCTCACGGCGCGAAAGCGTCGCGGGGTTGCCGGTCGAGGTTGATCGCGAGGCGAAATCTTCGTAGGCGAGCGGCGTCCAGAGTTCGGCGCCTTGGAACACCCGGTCGGCCACCAGGTCCTCGATCCCCTCCGGCATGACGCCGGTCACGACGTACGGGCGTCCGCTGAGCTGGATCGCGCGGCCCACGACGCCCGGATCGGACGCGAAGCGCCGGTGCCACAACCGGGCGCTGATCACGACGAACCGCCGGTCGTCCCAGCGGTTCTCCGCCTCCGTGAAGCCGCGGCCGAGCGCCGGCTCGACGCCGATGACGCGGAAGAAGTCGGGCGTGACCCGGATGCCGTTGAGCTGCTCGGGAGCTTCGACCCCGACACCGGACAGCGCCGCGATCTCGGCTCTGGGTCTCGAGCACGTATGGATCGTCTATCCGGGCGAGCGCGCCTATCCGCTCGACGAGAACGTCACCGTCGTGCCCTTGCTCGAGTTCCCGGCGTCGTTGACGAGCTGACCGCGTTCGCCTTTTCCAGCTCAAGCTCCAGGCGATCCCTACCATGCTCGGGAGATGGCTCGGCGCCGAGATGACCGGCGTCCGGAGAGCAGGGTGCGCCGGGAGGATTTCGAAGCGGAGATCGCCCGCGGTCCTGGGATTCGCAGAAACCGGGTGCGGAGCCAGATGTCGGCCGAAACGCCGCAAGACCCGGTCATCAGCCGGATGTCGGCCGACAATCATGAGCGGAAGCGGGACGCTCACTATTGTCGGCCGACAAACGCCTCAAGACCGGGTCATCGGCCGGATGTCGGCCGACAATCATGAACGGAGCCGGGACGCTCACTATTGTCTGCCGACAGATGACCGATGACCGGGTTGGCGAGGACTTTTGCTCAGCAGAGAGTCCGCCCGGCAGTGGAAGACGGTCAGTCCTTGGCCCGCGGATGGGCCTCGCGGTAGGTACGCAGCAAGCGCTCGACGTCGACGTGGGTGTAGCGCTGGGTCGTCGACAGGGAGCTGTGGCCCAGGAGCTCCTGGATCGTGCGCAGGTCGGCGCCCTCTTCGAGCATGTGGGTGGCGAAGGTGTGGCGCAGCATGTGGGGGTGGACGTCCTGGCCGAGCGCGGCGCCGGCGGCGTGGCGGTCGAGCACGCGCCGCACCGAGCGGTCGGTGAGCCGGCCGCCGAAGCAGTTGAGGAAGACCGGCTCGCGGCCGTCGACGGTGCGCGCCCGGGCGCGGATCGCCTCCCAGTCGTCGAGCCAGGCGCGCAGGGCCGCCGCCGCCGCGCGGCCGAACGGCACCATGCGCTCCTTGCCGCCCTTGCCCATCACCCGCAGCACCCGCGCCCCGAGGTCGAGGTCGCGCCAGTCGAGCCCCACGAGCTCGCCCACCCGCAGCCCGGAGGCGTAGAGCAGCTCCATGATCGCCCGGTCGCGGCGGGCCAGCGGCGCGTCCTCCTCCGGCGCCGACACCAGGTCCTCCACCTCGCCAGGGCGCAGGTGGCGCGGCAGCGTCGTCTCCTGTTTCGGCGAGCGCACGCCGTCGGCCGGGTTGGCCTCCAGGCGCCCGCGCCGGCAGGCGAAGCGAAAGAGCCCGCGCACCGCCGAGAGCACTCGCGCCTGCGATCGGCGCGACAGGCCGTCGCGGCTCATGGCGGCCAAAAAGGCGCGCACCGCGACCGTATCGACCTCCCCGGGCGCCAGATCGTCACCTCCCCGGCCGAGGTACTCGGCGAGGAATCTCCGGAAGCGCTCGAGGTCGCCGCGGTAAGCGGTGAGGGTGGCGGCGGAGAGGTTGCGCTCGAGATCGAGGTGCTCGAGGTAGTCGCTAGTCAGCCGCCGCACGGGGTGCCCTATTCGAGCGCGCGCTCGATCACCGGATCGGGATTGACCGGGAGCTGGCCGCGGAAGTCGGCCTGACCCCGCCTGAAGATGAGCAGGCCGGGCAGCGTGGTCACGCCGTACTTCTTGGCGAAGGCGCCGGCGGAGTCGAGGTAGACGGGCGGGCGCATGCCCTTGCCCGCCAGGAACTCGCGGACCGTTTCGCCCTCTTCCTGAAAAACCACGGTCACCACCCGGGCCCGCGGCGACCACTTGCGCGCGAGCGCGTTGACGCGCGTCACCACGTCGCGGCAGCGCGGCGACCACGAGGCCCAGACGACGACGATGGCCGGCCCTTGCTCGAGCTGTGCCGTGTCCAGCTTGCCGCCGTCGAGCCCCGGCAGCGTGAGCCCCTCGGCGTGCAGCGTGCCCGTCGCCGCCAGGGCGAGCACGAGCGACGCGAGCAGGGCCGGGAGGGTCGTGGGTCGGCGGCGCCTCGGCATCGCGACCTCACCGTCAGGCCCGGAAGAAGCCGCGCCGGTGGGGCAGGCCGGCGAGGATCCGTTCCCTGAGGTGGCGGGGCGCCTCGGTGCGTCCGGCACGCTCGCGCACGATCATCAGCAGCCGCCGGGTGTACTTGGCGTCCTCGGCGCACTCCGGGCAGTCGGCGATATGACGCTTGAAGGCCAGCAGCGTCTCTTCGCCCATCTCGTCGTCGACGAACAAGAACACGAGCTCCTCGTGAATCTTCTTACAATCGCAGTCCATCGGCTTCCTCGGTTTCCCCACTAGTCCCAACCTCGGAGACCCGACGGTTATTCCGCCGCGGCCGACTTCTCCGCCCTCCGCGGTTTGGCGGTCCGTTCCTCCGGCCGGGTACGCATCTTGGGCGGGCCGGCGCGCATGTAGCCGTGGTTGCGGGCGTAGTCGAGGAGCGTCTTCTCGAGGACGCGGCGGCCGCGGTAGAGCCGGCTCATCACCGTGCCCACCGGGACCTCCAGGATCTCCGCCGCCTCTTTGTACGAGAAGCCTTCGAGGTCGACGAGCAGGATCACCATGCGGTAGTCGTCGCGCAGCGTGTCGAGGGCCTGCTGCACGTCCTCGTCGAGCACCGACTCGAGGATCTCCTCCTCCGGGTTCTTGATGGTCCCCGCCTCGTCGCTCACCGCGGTCTCGAACGATTCCTCGATGTCCGAGAAGGCGCTCTCGGGCGGTTGGCTCTGGCGCTTGCGGTAGCCGTTGATGAACGAGTTCTTCATGATCCGGAAGAGCCAGGCCTTGAGGTTGGTGCCTTCCTCGAACTTGTCGTAGTACTTGTAGGCCTTGAAGAAGGCCTCCTGGATCAGGTCCTCGGCGTCCTCCGGGTTGCGCGTCAGGCGGTAGGCCATGTTGTAGAGCGCGTCGAGGTGAGGCAGCGCCGCGGCCTCGAAGTCCCAGCCTGCCGGCGGGCCCGGGGGCGTGTCGGTCGGGCTCGTGTTGGGTTGCCTATCGGTCATGGGGTTGGCCTGCATGAGTCAGTCCCTCCTACTCTATCCTCTACGCACAGCCCGTGCCAGCAGATTCCCGCCGCCGGCCCGACGTCGCGCGCTGCCGCGGCGCTTCCCTCGAAGGTGGACGGACGCGGGAGCCGGAAACGCCGCGGCCACCCGGTGACGACGCAGAATGGCACGCGTCGCCCTTTTTTGTCACCCCCCTCTTTCCGCCTTTCGCCCACGCCGACCAGGATAGCACTTGCCAAGCGGCGCCCGATGGGGCACAATACGCGCCGGTCGGTTCCGGAAGGGATGTTTCTGTGCCCAAATCCGGAAAAGAGCAAGCGGACTGGCGGCGGCTGCTGCCGCTCGGCTTCGAGCTTTTCGGCGCGGTGCTCGGGTTTTCCCTGCTGGGTTTTTGGATCGACCGCCACTACGGCACCCGTCCCTGGGGACTGCTGACCTGCGCGGTCCTCGGGCTCGTCGGCGGGCTCTACAACCTCATCCGTACGTCGCTCAGCGTCTTGAACCCACCTCGCGATCCGAAGGCTGGGGATTCCGGAGATGACCGGCAGCGGTGAGGTCACGGCCCGGTCTTCGCCGCGGATGCCCTTCGCGGGCTTCGTGGCGCTGGCGGCGGGGATCGTGGTGGCGCTCTGCCTCGTGGGCTATCTGCCGACCCGCCGCTTCGTCGGCGACGCGGCGGTGGGCGTGGTGCTCGCGGGCGGCGCGGTGGCGCTCGTCGCCTCGCTGGCGGGCACGGTGCCGCTGCTGGCGGTGCGCGGCCGGCCGCCGGTCGGGAAGGTCGCGGCCGCGATGGGCTCGATCGCCGTGCGGCTGGCGGTGGTGGCGGTGCTCGCGACCGCCGTCGCGCTCAGCGGTCTGGTCGACACGAAGGCGTTCCTGACCTGGGTGGTGGTCAGCCACCTCGGCCTGCTGGTGGCGGACACGCTCTTCGCGCGGGCGGAGATGCGGGCCGACGACCGAAGCCGCGGCGCGAGAGAATCTGGCGGCGGGTGAGGCGTAGCAAGGACTGAGAGAAGCGGTCTTCTGAAGAGAAGCGGTCTGAGGAGAAGCGATGAGCTGGCAAGCGACGAGCGAGAATCCACTGAGCCACGTGGTCCCGCACCCGTTGAGGACGTGGGACCTCGACCTCGGCCCCTTCACCCCGGAGCGCGTCGTCACGGTGCTCTCCGACCAGATCGTGATGATGATCGTCGCCGGCCTGCTGCTCTGCGCGGTCTTGCCGCTGGCGATGCGCAAGCGCCGCGACGCCAGCGACACCGGCCGCCTGGTGACCACGGGCTTCGCGGGCTTCGTGGAGCTGATCTGCGAGTACTTCCGCAAGCAGGTCGCCGAGCCGCTCCTCGGCCGGCACGCCGACCGGTTCATCAAATACGTCTGGAGCGTGTTCTTCTTCATCCTGACGATGAACCTCCTCGGGCTCCTGCCGCTGGCCACCGTGCTGGCGCCGGCCGGCTGGCACCTCGGCGGCACCGCGACCGGCAACATCTGGGTGACCGCCACCCTGGCGACCATGACCCTGGTCCTGATGGTCGGCAGCGGCCTGCGCTACGGCGGCAAGGCCTACCTGGCGCACTTCGCGCCGGGGCCGATCTGGCTCTCTCCGCTGATGGTCGCGCTGGAGCTGATCGGCCTGGTATCGAAGGTCTTCGCCCTGGCGGTGCGGCTGTTTGCCAACATGCTCGCCGGGCACGTGCTGCTGGCGGTGCTGGTGTCGATGATCCTGGGGGCCGGCCAGGCCCTGGGCATGGCCGGCGGCCTCGGAGTGGCGATCCCGCTGGTGATCGGATCGATCGCCATCACCTTCCTCGAGATCTTCGTCGCCTTCCTGCAGGCGTTCATCTTCACCTACCTGACGACCGTCTTCATCAGCCTGTCGGTCAACGTCCACCACGACGACCACCAGGAGGCGGCGGCCCACTAGGTATCTCGGCTCCGATACGACACGTTCACATACGACAAACCCGGCAGCCCGCGGCTGCCGATCCGAGGCAAGAAAGGACTGGAGAGGACAATGAGCAAGAACTTCGCAAGACTCTCGCTGCTGATGATCGTCGCCGGCCTGGCGCTGATGGTCTTCGCGCCGGCCGCCTTCGCCCAGGAAGAGGCCGCCGGCGGCGGCAACCTCGGCCGTCTCGGCGGTCCGATCGGGGCCGGCCTGGCGCTGATCGGCGGCGGCCTGGGAATCGGCCGCATCGGCGGCAGCGCGGTCGAGGCGATGGCGCGCCAGCCGGAAATGGCGGGCCAGATCTCGACCGCCATGCTGATCACCGCGGCCATGATCGAAGGCGCTCTGCTCTTCGCCGTCGTCGTCGGCCTGTTGGCTCTCTAGAGCCCTGTCACGCGGCGCTCGGGACGCCGTCGCGGCGTCCCGAGCGATCCGGTTCACGACAACGCAACGAGAGGCGCACGACCATGAAGAACGCAAGACCACGAGCCTTGCTCGCGTTGCTCGCCGCGGCGGCGGCGGCGCCGGCGATGGCGGCGAGCACCGAGGGCGAGGCCAATATCTTCGCCGGCGACCTGGGCAACGTCCTGTGGACGCTGCTCATCTTCGGCCTGGTCCTCTTCATCCTCGGCAAGTACGCCTGGGGGCCGCTGCTCGACGTGCTGCAGAAGCGCGAGGACTTCATCCTCAGCTCGCTCGAGGAGGCGAGGAGGGATCGGATCGAAGCCGAGGCGCGGCTGCGCGAGTACGAGCAGCGCCTGCGGGAAGCGCGGGCCGAGGCGACGGGGATCGTCGAAGAGGGCCGCCGCGACGCCGAGGTGCTGCGCGGACGCATCGAGCACGAGGCCCGCGAGGAGGCCGAGAAGATCCGCGCCCGCACCCTGCGCGACATCGGCATCGCCCGCGAGACGGCGCTCAAGGAGCTCTACGAGGTGGGCGGCAAGCTGGCCACCCGCATCGCCGCCCAGATCGTCGAGCGCGAGCTGCGCGCCGAAGACCACCAGAAGCTGATCGACAACGCCATCGCCGAGATGGAGCGTCTCGGCGCCAACTAGCGGGAAGCCCCATGCCCAAGCTCGACGACAGGCACATCGGCGTGGCGCGCATCTACAGCCGCGCCCTCCTGGAGCTGGCCGAGAAGCAGAGCGTGGCCGACGTCGTGCTCGCCGAGCTCGGCGAGATCGCGGGGCTCGTGGAGCGCGACGCGCGTCTCGCCGGCTTCATCGCCAGCCCCCTCGTCGACCCGGACGACCGCGAGCGTTTCCTGGAGAAGGTCTTCCGCGGGCGCGCCGCCGACGTGCTGGTCGACGCGCTCCAGGTGATGAACCGCAAGGGACGGCTCGCCCTGCTGCCGACCCTGGCGGCGGTCTACCACGAGGACCACGAGGCCCTTCGCGGACGCGTCGAGGCCCGGGTGGTCTCGGCCGTCAAGCTGACCGAGGCCGCCAGCGAGCGGCTGCGCCGCACCCTGGCGCGCTCCACCGGCCTCACCGTCGACCTCGTCGAGAGCGTCGACCCGGCGCTGCTCGGCGGCCTGGTCGTGCGCGTCGGCGACCGCAAGTACGACGGCAGCGTGCTCCACAAGGTCCGCGTCCTGCGGGCCATCTTCGACGAGCGCGCCAAGCAGCACATCTACCAGTCCCGCGCCGACGCCGAGCCGCCTGACGCCGAGGCCGTTTAACAGAAGAGGTGAATGTCCCATGAAATTCAGAGTCGATGAGATCTCGTCGGTCATCTCCGAAGAGATCGAGAAATACCGCAGCGAGATCGACGTCGCCGAGGTCGGGATCGTGCTCGAAGTGGGCGACGGCATCGCCCGCGTCTACGGCCTCAGGAACGCCATGTCCAACGAGCTGGTGACCTTCGAGAACGGCCAGGCCGGACAGGTCCTGAACCTCGAGGAGAACTCGGCCGGCGTCGTGGTGCTGGGCAACTACCTCGAGATCCGCGAGGGCGACGAGGTGCGCCGCACCGGCGAGCTGCTCTCCATCCCCTGCGGCGAGGTGATGATCGGCCGCGTCGTCGACCCGCTCGGCCGGCCCCTCGACGGCAAGGGCGTGATCACGACCGACGAGCGCCGGCCGCTCGAGTACAAGGCCCCCGGCATCGCCGCCCGCCAGCCGGTGAACGAGCCGCTGATGACCGGCCTCAAGGCCATCGATTCGATGATCCCGATCGGCCGCGGCCAGCGCGAGCTCATCATCGGCGACCGCAAGACCGGCAAGACCGCGATCGCGGTCGACGCCATCATCAACCAGAAGGGGCAGGGCGTCGTCTGCGTCTACGTGGCCGTCGGCCAGAAGGAGTCGACGGTGGCGGCGACCGTCGAGAAGCTGCGCGAGCACGGCGCCATGGACTACACCATCGTCGTCGCGGCGTCGGCCTCGGACCCGGCGCCGGCCCAGTACATCGCCCCCTACGCCGGCGCCGCCATGGCCGAGTACTTCATGTACCAGGAGGGCCGGCCGACGCTCGTGGTTTACGACGACCTGTCGAAGCAGGCCCAGGCCTACCGCCAGCTCTCGCTGCTGCTGCGCCGGCCGCCGGGACGCGAGGCCTACCCGGGCGACGTCTTCTACCTCCACTCGCGCCTGCTCGAGCGCGCCGTCAAGATGCGCGACGAGTACGCCGTGGTGCCCAGGGACACGCCCGAGGACAGCCGCGACCGCGCGCTCGCCTTGAAGCACCCGGAGGGCTTCGCGGCCCCCGCCGAGCACCGGCCCGACGACGTCGGCGGCCTCTACCACCGTCCCCACGGCAAGGAGCGGGCGCAGGCCTGGCTCGCCTCGCTGCCCGACGAGGACCGCTACCGCGTCCACCGTTTCCCCGACTCCGGAGGCTCGATGACGGCGTTGCCGATCATCGAGACCCTCGAAGGCGAGGTCTCGGCCTACATCCCTACCAACGTGATCTCGATCACCGACGGCCAGATCTACCTCGAGCCCGACCTCTTCTTCGCCGGCGTGCGCCCCGCCGTCAACGTCGGCATCAGCGTCTCCCGCGTCGGCGGCAACGCGCAGCGCAAGGGCATGAAGAAGATCGCCGGCTCGCTGCGCCTCGACCTCGCGGCCTTCCGCGACCTCGAGGCCTTCGCCCAGCTCGGCACCGAGCTCGACGCCACCACCCAGCGCCAGCTCGACCGTGGCCGGCGCCTGGTGGAGCTCCTGAAGCAGCCGCAGTACACCCCCTTCGAGTACCGCTACCAGATCGTCAGCATCTTCGCCGGCACCCGCGGCCTGCTCGACAAGCTCCCGGTCGCCGACGTGCTGCCGTTCGAGGCGGCGCTCCACCGCCACTTCGAGGACGAGGTCCCCGAGGTGCTCGAGGAGATCGCGACGACGGGCGCGCTGGCCGACGACCTCGCCGACCGGCTCACCGGGATCATCCGCAACTTCCTCTCCCACTGGGGCGAGGAAAGGGAACGTGAGCGGACGGAGAAAGTCCGGGCGGCGGCCTGACGGGGGAAGCGATGGCGAACCGAAGAGTCCTCGTCAAGCGCCGCAAGTCGGTGCAGAACATCCGCAAGATCACGCGGACGATGCAGCTCATCGCCACCGCCCGCTTCCAGGCGGCGCACCAGCGCGCGGTCGCCACCAAGCCCTACAGCGAGAAGCTCGCCGAGCTGGTGGCCGACCTCTCGCGCGCCGCGGGCTCTACGGACCATCCGCTGCTGCGCGGCGCCCGCGAAGGCGCCGGCGAGCGCTCGGCCCTGGTAGTGATCACCTCCAACCGCGGCCTCTGCGGCGGCTACAACGCCAACGTGCTGCGCGCCGCCGTGGAGCACCTCGAGAGCTCGAGCGCTCCGGTGGACGTCCACATGGTGGGCAAGAAAGGCGCCAGCTACTTCCGCTTCCTCGGCCGCGAGGTCGCCGCCAGGACCACCGACGTCGACGACAAGCCGCGTTTCGACCAGGTCGAGCCCATCGCCAACGCGCTCATCGAGCGCTTCGAGGCGGGCGCCATCGACGCCGTGAACGTGGCCTACATGAAGTTCTACTCCACCAGCCGCCAGCGCCCCGAGGTCGTGCGCCTGCTGCCGCTCTCGGCGACCGTCGCCGAGGCGGTCGCCGCGCCGGCGCGGACGGTCGACTACGAGTTCTCTCCCGACCCCAAGACGCTCCTCGACGCCCTGCTGCCCGCCAGCGTGCGCATGCGGCTCTTCCAGTGCTTCACCGACGCCACGGTGAGCGAGCAGGTGTCCCGCATGGTCGCCATGAAGGCGGCCACCGACGCCGCGGGCGACATGATCAAGAACCTGACGCGGCAATACAACCGCGCCCGCCAGACCCACATCACCATGGAGCTGCTCGACATCGTGGGCGGGGCCAACGCCATCGCCTCCTAGGAGATATCCCCCATGGCAGAAGAAAACTACGGAAACGTCACCCAGGTCATCGGCTCCACCCTCGACGCGCAATTCCCCGAGGACAAGCTGCCGACGATCTACAACGCGCTGCGGGTCGAGGTCTCGCAGACCGTGCTCGGCGAGACCACCACCGAGACCCTGTGGTGCGAGGTGGCCCAGCACCTGGGCGGCGGACGCGTGCGCGCCGTGGCCCTCGGCTCCACCGACGGCCTGCAGCGCGGCGCCAGGATCCTCGACACCGGCGCGGCGGTCTCGGTGCCGGTGGGCGAGGAAGTGCTGGGCCGGGTCTTCAACCTGGTCGGCGAGCCCATCGACGGCCGCGGTCCGGTGGAGACGAAGGGCCGCCGTTCGATCCACTCCGAGCCGCCGGAGTTCGATCAGCTCTCGTCGCGCACCGAGCTCTTCGAGACCGGCATCAAGGTCATCGACCTGCTCTGTCCGCTGGTACGCGGCGGCAAGGCCGGCCTCTTCGGCGGCGCCGGCGTCGGCAAGACGGTGATCATCCAGGAACTGATCGCCCGGCTGGCGCGTTTCCACAGCGGCTACTCCTGCTTCGCCGGCGTGGGCGAGCGCACCCGCGAGGGCAACGACCTGTGGCTCGAGATGCAGGAGGCCAAGATCGGCGACACCGGCAAGA
>Ga0299906_10001390_pt1 | contig 20848 bp, 18 predicted proteins | sample RVTome_14_FD_200259 | JGI IMG/M metagenome (GOLD analysis project Ga0299906, IMG submission 200259) | Soil microbial communities from uranium-contaminated site in the Upper Colorado River Basin, Wyoming, United States - RVT145D125 (version 2) ...
AGATGACATCCTTGCCCAAAGGCATTGAAGCAGATATTTTGAGCTGTTAAGCCCAACAGAAAGGCCCTCCTTCAATTGTAGGGAGAGCCTTTCTGTTTCATTATCAGCAGGTCAACAGGTTAACCGACCGGCTAGGGTTTGGGGTGCAGGGGTTTTTGGCCAGCGCCAGCCGAAGGCGATGACTCAGTTCACTGCGTTCGAGCTGGGAGACGGCCTTGAGCAGGTCCTCGGGGAGGTCTCGCCGCTTGAGCAGGGCGAGCAGATGGTCTTCGCCGAGGCATGGGTTCTTCAGTACCGTACGCAGAACCTCCGGTGAGGGGTCCTGCATGATCTGGAACAGCTCATCCGGGCCAGCGATGAGGGCCTTGTGCAGGCGCCGCGCCAGGGACAAGTCGAGGTGGTCGGCCGGTTTTTCTTCAATCATTGCAAAACCCGGTCCCGAGTCCAAAGTCCAAGGTCCAAAGTCTAAAGTCATCAGGGTCCCCTGGGCCTTGGACCCGGGACCTTGGACCTTGGACCAGGGACTTAAGAATCACTCATCTTCCTTGCCAAACCCGTAGCGGCCGAGAAAATCTTCCTTGAACGATCTGAAGTCACCGGCCTCGATGGCTCGGCGTGCCCCATCCATCATGCTCAGGTAGAAGCGGACGTTGTGAATTGCCGCCAGGATCGCCGAGAGGATCTCATTGGCGTTATAGAGGTGGTGCAGGTAGGCGCGGGTGAAGTTGCGGCAGCAGTAGCAGTCGCAGGCGGCATCGACCGGGAAAAAGTCGCGCCGGTAGCGGCGGTGGGTGAGGCGCAGCTTGCCGCGGCTGGTGAAAAGGGTGGCGCTACGGGCGTAGCGGGTCGGGATGACGCAGTCGAACATGTCCATCCCGCGCTCGATACTTTCCAGAATGTCTTCGGGCAGCCCCACGCCCATAAGGTATCGGGGTTTGTCTGTGGGCAGGAAAGGGGCAGTGTAGTCGACCACCTTCTTCAGCAATTCAAGCCCCTCGCCGACGCTCACCCCACCTATGGCATAGCCGGGAAGATCGAGTGCCGTCAGCTCGCGGGCACACTCTCGACGCAGATCATCGTAGACGCTCCCCTGGACGATGCCGAACAGGGCCTGGTCCGAACGGCCGTGACTTTTCAGACACTCCTCGGCCCAGCTCAGGGTCTTCTTGATCGACCTGGCAGCGTAGTCGTGGGTCGAGGGATAGGGGATGCACTCGTCAAAGGCCATGATGATGTCGGCGCCGAGGGCATTCTGGATGGCCGTTGCTTCGCGTGGGCCGAGGAAAATTTCTTCGCCGGTCACCTCGTGACGGAAAAAGACCCCTGTTTCGGTGATTTTCTTCTTCGGCAGGGAGAAGACCTGGAAGCCGCCGCTGTCGGTGAGAATCGGCTTTTCCCAGTTCATGAAGCGGTGCAGGCCGCCCGCTTTCTGGATCAGGCCCTCGCCCGGCTTGAGATGCAGGTGGTAGGTGTTGGAGAGAATGATCTGGGCACCGGTCTCCCCGACTTGCGCCGGGGTCATTGCCTTCATCGCGGCGTGTGTGCCGACCGGCATGAAAATCGGTGTTTCGATGACACCGTGCGGAGTGGTCAGCCGCCCGCGGCGGGCCGCGGTGGCGGGATCTGTGCAGAGCAGGTCGAATCGGAACATGTCTTGAATTTCCGGGTCTCGTTGTGAGGAGAAAAATCCCATGCGCCGCCGCCCGCTGCGGCGTCGCTCGAATCCCCGAGAACGTAACAGAAATACACCGGTAAAGCAACCGGATGTGGTTTTATCCTGGATAAAATATTGTCCCTGAATCCATGGGTATTTCGGGGGCAGGATGCTGCCTGGAGGGGCCCCGACGGTGTTTGAGAACTGTATACTGTGTGCACTTTTGGGTTGACATGTATACGTTTCGAATGTTACTTAAATCTGTATTTACATTGCTGGAAATTGTCGCGTCATCGTGTCGGCGGCAGTCATGAATTTTAATCACCCCTTCACCAGGAGGTAAGGCGATGGAATCTTTCAGCGGTTGGCGAGGACCTCCGGTTGGCACACGGTTTTTAGCCGGAATGTCGGCGAAAGTCCCCGGTGCCGCTGCCGGTTCTGGCAACGCGTGGTTGGCGGGAAAGCATGGGGCAGAAACCCCTGCAGGTTAGTCCTGAATATCTTCTATCGAGTAAAAAATTCTTTCACAAGGGATGGGATGTTGCCATGAGATGGTACAAAACTTCACTAGGCAAGAAATTTATCATGGCGATAACGGGCCTGCTCATGGTCCTGTTCGTCGTCGCCCACATGTTGGGCAACATGACAACTTTCGGCGGTGAAAACGGGCTCAACGCCTATGCCGAGCATCTGCGGGTGTTTCCTCCGGCCCTCTACGCTTTCCGGGCGGTGATGGCGCTGGCGTTCGTGGTGCACATTTGGGTAGGGATTACCCTCTATCTCGAGAACAAGGCGGCGCGTCCGGTCGACTACGCCAAGAAGCAGAACGACAAGACCACCTTTTCCGCCCTGACCATGATCTGGACCGGTCTGCTCCTCGGCGTGTTCGTCATCTACCACCTGCTGCATTTTACCCTGCACGCCATCCCGGGCGTCGTCACGGGTGAGGATGCAATGGGCCGCTTCAACGTATTTGCGATGGTGACCGCCGCCTTCCAGCAGTTCCCGATCGCCATCGTTTACGTGGTAGCGATGGTCATCCTTCTGCTGCACCTGCGTCACGGCATCCAGAGCTTCTTCCAGTCGCTCGGCCTGACCAACGATTCCACCCAGCCCCCCCTGGTCACCGGTGGGCGGTGGACCGCCGGCGTAGTGGCCATCGGATTTCTCATCATTCCCGTACTGATCTTCTTTCGAGCCATAGGGGGTTAAACAGTGATACTCGACGGCAAATGTCCTAAAGGACCTATCCAGACCTCGTGGGACCGGCACCGCTTCGACATGAAGCTGGTCAACCCGGCCAACAAGCGCAAGTACAAGGTTCTCGTTGTCGGTACCGGCCTGGCCGGCGGCGCCGCTGCCGCCACCCTCGGTGAGCTCGGCTACAACGTCGAGGCCTTCTGCTACCAGGACAGCGCCCGCCGCGCCCACTCCATCGCGGCGCAGGGCGGGATCAACGCGGCCAAGAACTATCCCAATGACGGCGACAGCATCTACCGCCTCTTCTACGACACCATCAAGGGGGGCGATTTCCGCGCCCGGGAAGCCGACGTCTGGCGTCTGGCTCAGGTCTCCAACAACATCATCGACCAGTGCGTGGCCCAGGGCGTTCCCTTCGCCCGTGACTACGCCGGCTATCTCGACAACCGCTCCTTTGGCGGCGCCCAGGTCTCCCGTACCTTCTTCGCCCGCGGCCAGACCGGCCAGCAGTTGCTGATCGGCGCCTACCAGGCGCTCTCCCGCCAGGTGCAGGCGGGCACCGTCAAGCTCTTCACCCGGCGCGAGATGCTCGACCTCGTGGTCGTCGACGGCGAGGCGAAGGGGATCACCTGCCGCAACATGGTGAACGGCGAGATCGAGTCCTACTGGGGCGATGCCGTGGTCCTGGCGACCGGCGGCTATGTCAACGTCTTCTACCTCTCGACCAACGCCATGGGCTGCAGCGTCACCGCCAACTGGCGGGCCGCCAGGAAGGGCGCCTTCTTCGCCAATCCCTGCTACACCCAGATCCATCCGACCTGCATTCCGCAGACCGGCGAGCATCAGTCGAAGCTGACCCTGATGTCCGAGTCGCTGCGCAACGACGGCCGTTGCTGGGTGCCGAAGCGCAAGGAAGACTGCGACAAGAAACCCCATGAGGTCGCCGAAGAGGACCGTGACTACTACCTGGAGCGCAAGTACCCCTCCTTCGGCAACCTGGCGCCCCGCGATATCGCCTCCCGTGCTGCCAAGGAGCAGTGCGACGACGGCCGCGGCGTCGGCCCCGGCAAGCGCGGCGTCTACCTGGACTTCGCTGATTCCATCAAGCGCGTCGGCGAGGACAAGATCCGTGAGCGCTACGGCAACCTCTTCGACATGTACGAGAAGATCACGGACGAGAACGGCTACAAGCAGCCGATGCGCATCTACCCCGCCCCCCACTATGCAATGGGTGGGCTGTGGGTCGACTACAACTGCATGAGCAACCTCCCCGGTCTCTTCGTTCTCGGCGAAGCCAACTTCTCGGTGCACGGTGCCAACCGCCTCGGTGCCAGCGCCTTGATGCAGGGTCTGGCCGACGGCTACTTCGTCATCCCCTACACCATCGCCAACTATCTGGTCAAGGTGACGGCGGGCAAGGTCAAGGCCGACCATCCGGAGTTCAAGAAGTCTGCCGAAGAAGTGAAGAGCCAGACCAGCAAGCTCCTCTCTATCAAGGGGAAGAAGACCGTTACCGAATTCCACCGCGAACTCGGCAAGATCATGTGGGAGAACGTCGGCATGGCCCGCAGCGAGCAGAGCCTGAAGAAGGCTCTGACCGAAATTCCCAAGCTGCGTGAGGAGTTCTGGAAAAACGTCAACGTCACCGGCGGCCCCGGCGAGACCAACCAGCAAATCGAGAATGCCGGCCGGGTTGCCGACTTCCTCGAATTCGGCGAGCTTCTGGCCAAGGACGCCCTGCATCGCAACGAATCGTGCGGCGGCCACTTCCGGACCGAATACCAGACGGCGGACGGCGAAGCAATGCGTGACGACGAGAACTTCTGCTACGCCGCCGCCTGGGAGTTCAAGGGTCTCGACAAGGAGCCTGAGCTGCACAAGGAGCCCCTTAAATTCGAAAACGTTGAACTGGCCGTGAGGAGCTACAAATAATGAACCTGACACTGCAAGTATGGCGTCAGAAAGACGCCCAGGATAAGGGGAAATTCGAGCAGTACGAAGCGAAGAACGTCAGCCCCGACATGTCCTTTCTTGAAATGCTTGACGAGGTTAACGAGGACCTGATCAAACATGGCAAGGAGCCAATTGTCTTTGATCACGATTGCCGAGAAGGAATCTGCGGCATGTGTTCGCAGATGATCAACGGCATCGCTCATGGTCCCGATACCATGATCACCGCCTGCCAGCTGCACATGCGCAAGTTCAAGGATGGTGACAGTATCTTCATCGAGCCTTGGCGAGCCAAAGCTTTCCCGGTCATTCGCGACCTGATGGTCGACCGCACGGCCTTCGACCGGATCATTGAGGCCTACGGCTACACTTCCGCCCACACCGGCGGGATACCGGACGGCAACGCCATCCCGGTGCCGAAGGACAACGCTGACGCCTCGATGGATGCCGCCGCCTGCATCGGCTGCGGCGCCTGTGTCGCCTCCTGTCCCAATGCCTCAGCGATGCTTTTCGTCTCGGCCAAGGTCTCCCACCTCGGGCTGTTGCCGCAGGGCGAGGTGGAGGCGGCCCGTCGCGTACGCACCATGGTCGAAGCGATGGACAAGGCGGGTTTCGGCAACTGTACCAACCATTACGAGTGTGAAGCGCTCTGCCCGAAGGGGATCAAGACGACCTTCATCAGTCGGATGAACCGGGAGCTGCTTAAGACTCTGCCCCAGCCTGTGCGGGCGGAGACGGCTGGCGGCGCTTGATTCTGCATTTCATGTGTGAAAAGGGGGCGGGTTTTTCCCGCCCCCTTTTTTGTCTGTCGGCTTTCGTTTTATTTCTTTTTAAGTCATGAACGATCTCTTCTCACTTCCTTCCGATATTGAATTTGCCCTGGTTCATTTCCAACTTGAGTTTCAGGAACAGTTTTGTTTGGGCATGGCTGAACTGCTGCGACTGCGGCGCGAACTTCTGATGGCTGCCGGCCAGGCCCTCGGTGAGCGAAGCAGTGAGCGTTTCCAGGCTCTGTTCGATCCACCGCTCCCAGATGACCCGGTTGCCCTTCGCCGTTTTCAGCGTCCGAGCCCGCCCTTCGCCCTTTTGTTTCATCCCAGGCGCGAAAGGGATTTCGACGCCGGCGACCGGTTTGAAATCACAGTTTCTTTCTGGGGTCGGGGAGTTCAATTGGTCGGAGATTTCGCCCGTGTTCTTCAGGCGCTCGGAAAAATCGGTTTACATTGTGGTCGGGGTACCTTCGAACTGGCGGCGATTGAGGCAGAGGATGCTTCTGGCAACCGGTTAACCATCTGGCAGGAAGGGGAGGGGCTGCAACTCCTCACCCCGCCGATCAACGAAGTCGGGTGGTGGCTGAATCGTGATGGAGAACCGGCCGCCGTAATGCTCGAATTTCTGACGCCGGCACGGCTTCTGTCGCAGGGGCGACCGTTGTTCAAGCTCGATTTTCGCCGTCTCTTCCCCTTCATCCTCCGCCGTGTAACATCGATGCTCTATGCTCACTGCGGACTCGAGGTGGTCGATGATCCAGGGCGACTGCTGGCGGCGGCAGATAGGGTGCACGAGGTGCAGAACGTCCTCTACTGGCAGGATTGGCGAACTCTGGAAGGGGGGGGGATGACGCAGGACCTCGGCGGTATCATCGGTTCAGTCCGTCTCGAAGGGGAAACGCTGCAGAGCGTGTTCGGGATTCTGCGCGTAGGAAGTTTGATGAATGTGGGAAAAGGGGCTGCTTTTGGTGCTGGATGCTTTCGCTTGCGTGAAGCGCAGCCCTGCTGAGACTGCCGGCAGTCTCAGCAGGGCTCCGGTTTGGTCGGCACTTGCTGAAACTTTTATCACCGTTATAATTTAAGAAAAGCTGTGATTTCAAGGGGGTGGATTATGACAGATATCTGGGAAGAACGAAAAAAAGCCCTGGAAAACGAATATTTCTATAAACTCGAAAAGGAAAAAATCGAGAAGATGAAAGAGTCAGCCCGCGAGCATTTGATTCGCGAGAGTTGTCGGAACCGCTGTCCGAAGTGCGGCGAGCCTCTCGAAGCGATAACGTTTCGCGGTGTTCCGCTCGACCGATGTCCGGGATGTAGCGGCGTCTGGCTTGGACCGAGTGATTTGCAGATACTGGCGGAAAAGGACCACCGGACATGGTTTGAGAAATGGTTCAAAGGGGAGGAGGAGTGATCCTTTGTGGCAATTCTGTCAGAGGTGGCGTGCAGCACGACGTTTGACCTGAGCGGGCCTTTTGTTAAGCTGAAAACCAGGAGATTTGCGCGTTCGGAGACAATCCACCTGCCCAGTTTTAGGAGTTCCGATGCCTTCGAATACCTGGAAACAGATTCTTACCCTCATTTTTCTGATTCTGGCATTCAACTATCTTTACGTTGCCCTAGCCCCCCGCAAACCTGAAAGTTCCACACCTCTAAGTTATAGTCGATTCAAGCAGGAACTACAGAAGGACAATCTCCGGGAGATTACCATCCAGGGTAATGACGTCTCCGGCAAATTCAAGGAGCCTATCGAGGTTGCTCCTTTGGACTCAACGACTCCAGGGCGCCAATTCGAACAGTTCACCACGACGCTTCCGCCGTTTCCGGATCCGCAACTCATGGAGGAACTCGAGGCCCGCGGCACGGAGGTCAACGTCAAGCCGCCGGAGGAACCCTCACCTTGGGCCACAGCCCTGATCTACCTGCTTCCCTGGGTTCTGATCCTCGGCGTCTGGTGGTTTATCCTGCGCGGCATGCGCGGGCGCGGCGGTCCCGGCGGCGGCATCATGGGTGGCTTCGCCAAGTCTGGTGCCCGTCTCTATTCGAAGGAGAACTCCCAGGTCACTTTTGACGACGTGGCCGGCCTGGAGGAAGCCAAACAGGAGTTGATGGAAATCGTCGAGTTTCTGCGCAATCCGAAGAAATTCTCCCGGATTGGCGGCAAGGTGCCGCGTGGAGTCCTGCTGGTCGGACCTCCCGGCACCGGCAAGACTCTGATGGCCCGGGCCGTCGCCGGGGAGGCGGGGGTTCCCTTCTTCTCCATCGCCGCCTCGCAGTTCATCGAGATGTTTGTCGGGGTGGGTGCGAGCCGGGTCCGCGATCTCTTCGAGACTGCGAAGAAGAATGCGCCGAGCATCATCTTCATCGACGAGCTGGATGCGGTCGGCCGCTCCCGCGGAACCGGCCTCGGCGGTGGCAACGATGAGCGGGAACAGACGCTCAACCAGTTGCTGGCCGAGCTTGATGGCTTCGACCCGCATGAGGAGGTTATCGTCATGTCGGCCACCAACCGGCCCGACGTCCTTGATACGGCTCTGCTGCGCCCGGGACGCTTCGACCGGCAGGTCGTCCTCGACCGCCCCGACTGGCGGGCGCGGGAAGAGATTCTCAAGGTGCATACCCGCAAGATCCCGATGGGCAAAGATGTGGATCTGCGGGTCATCGCCAAGGGGACGCCAGGGATGTGCGGCGCCGATCTGGAGAGCCTGGTCAACGAAGCGGCCCTGATCGCCGCCCGTGAAGACCGGGACGAGGTCACCATGGAACACCTGGAGCGGGCCAAGGACAAGGTTCTGATGGGGGCCGAGCGCAAGCTGGTAATGACCGAAGCGGAGAAGCGGATCACCGCCTTCCACGAGGCCGGCCATGCCCTTGTGGCGTGGGTGATGCCAGGTGCAGACCCGATCCATAAGGTCACTATTATCCCCCGTGGCCAGGCCCTCGGGATGACTCAGCAATTGCCGGAAGATGACCGCTATCACTACAGCCGAGGTTATCTCATGACACGGATTGCCGTCAGTCTTGGTGGGCGCGCGGCGGAAAAAGAGGTGCTCGGCGAGGTTTCCACCGGCGCTCAAAACGATCTCAAGCAGGTGACCGACCTCGCCGAAAAGATGGTCTGTCAGTGGGGGATGAGCGACAAGATTGGCCCCGTGACCTTCACTCGCGGGGAGGAGCATCCGTTTCTCGGGCGCAAACTGGCGACTGAGAAAACCTTCAGCGAGCAGATGGCGTGGCTGATCGACCAGGAAATCGAAAAAATCGTCAAGAAGGGTGAGGAGGCTGCAGACCGGCTCATTGGCCTGAATCGTCGGGCTTTGGAGAATCTGGCGGCGGCCCTGCTGGAGGAAGAAGTTCTCGATCGCCATCGAATCGACGATATTCTGAAAAAATCGGGGGTTGTCAAGGGTGCGAAGGCAGAAGATGCAGGAGGAGATGAGCCTGATGTCGATGCCGAAGTGGAGGCGTGAATGCGGCTGATTTCCTGGCTGGCGGTGACAGACATCTGAAGGCGGTCCCACAACCGCCGAAAGAGAAAGGCCTGCGGAACCTGGCAGGCCTTTCTCTTTCAGCTGAAACCGAAACTGTGAACGGTCTATTTGCGTCGCAGGTTGTAGAAGACGTCGCGGCCGTTGAACACAGCCACGTTGTCCAGTTCATCCTCGATGCGCAGCAACTGGTTGTACTTGCAGATCCGGTCGGTGCGGCACAGGGAGCCGGTCTTGATCTGGCCGGCATTGGTGGCAACGGCCAAATCGGCGATGGTGGTGTCCTCGGTTTCGCCGCTGCGGTGGGAGATGACGGTGGTGTAGCCGGCCCGCTTGGCCATCTCGATCGCCTCGAGGGTTTCCGTCAGGGTGCCGATTTGGTTGACCTTGATCAGGATGGAGTTGGCGATCCCCTTCTCGATCCCTTCCTTCAGTATCTTGGTGTTGGTGACGAAAAGGTCGTCGCCGACAATCTGGATCCGCTTACCAAGACGGTCGGTGAGGAGCTTCCAGCCCTCCCAGTCATTCTCCGCCATGCCGTCTTCAATCGAGATGATTGGGTAACGATTGACCAGGTCCTCGTAAAAATCGACCAGTTCAGCCGCGGTCTTCTCCGGCCTGGCTTCATTTTCGAGGAGGTATTTGCCGTTTTTGAACAGTTCCGAGGAGGCGACGTCCAAGGCGAGCAGGATGTCTTCGCCAGGGGTGAACCCGGCGGCCTTGATCGCCTCCATGATCACCTGAAGCGCCTCCTCGTTGCTCTTCAGGTCGGGAGCGAAGCCGCCCTCGTCACCGACGGCGGTGTTGTAGCCCTTGCTCTTGAGGACCTTCTTCAAGGCATGGAAAATCTCGGCACCCATGCGCAGCGCTTCCCGGAAGGAAGGGGCGCCGGCCGGCATGATCATGAACTCCTGGATGTCGACATTGTTATCGGCGTGAGCACCGCCGTTAATAATGTTCATCATCGGCAGCGGCAGTTCCTTGGCGTTGGCGCCGCCGAGGTACTGGTAGAGGGGCAGCCCGGCATCTTCGGCGGCCGCCTTGGCGCAGGCCATGGAGACGCCAAGCAGGGCATTGGCGCCAAGATTGCTCTTGAAGTCGGTGCCGTCCAGTTCCAGCAACTTCCGGTCGATGCCGGCCTGATCGGAGGCCTCCCAACCGATGAGTGCTTCGGTGATGACCTCGTTGACGTTGTCCACCGCCTTCTGTACCCCTTTGCCCAGGTATCGAGACTTGTCGCCGTCGCGCAGTTCCAGCGCTTCTCTTTCCCCGGTCGAAGCGCCGCTTGGGACCGCGGCCCGGCCCATCGCGCCGCTTTCCAGATAGACTTCGACCTCTACCGTGGGATTGCCCCGCGAATCGAGAATTTCACGGGCGTAGATGTCAACGATCTCACTCATAAAGCCCCCTTGAGGTTGAATTTAGTTGATAACGGGTTGCAGCCTGCGGCAAGGCCTTTATATATACCAAACAGGGCGAAATTGGAACCCCTTTTTATCCAGAGCGAATTGAGAAAAGCCGTTGATTTTACGTGGTGAGAGTGCTATCTTTACGCTCCGGTTCTCTGCGCAACCAGAGGGATACTTTTTGGACACAAGCAACACCCGGGAAAAGTTTGCCGTCAATGATCAGCATCTGGCGAACCTCCTGTTCGGTCAACAGAATAAGAACCTGCGGCAGATCGAGCGGACGCTTGGCGTCCGAATCGGTTCCAAGGGCCTCGATCTTCAGCTTGAAGGCGAGCCGCTTCAGGTCGATCTTGCTCGACGTCTGCTGGAGGAACTTGTCTGTCTCTTGCAGGAGGGGTATCCACTTTATCCAACCGATATCGACTATGCCATCCGGATCCTGAGTGCCGACTCCCGGGCACGCCTAAGGGACATATTTCTCGATACCATTCTGATTTCCGCCCGCAAGAAAATCATTTCTCCCAAGAGTCTGGCGCAGAAAAACTACATTGATGCCATCCGGATCAACGATGTCGTCTTCGGTATCGGTCCGGCCGGCACCGGCAAGACCTATCTGGCAATGGCCATGGCCGTCTCCTTCCTGATGAAAAAGGAGGTGAGCCGCATCGTGCTGGTGCGGCCGGCGGTGGAGGCCGGTGAGAAGCTCGGATTCCTGCCGGGCGATATCGCCGAAAAGGTCAACCCCTACCTGCGTCCGCTGTATGATGCGCTCTTCGATATGCTCGATTTCGAAAAGGGCCAGGCGCTTATCGAGAAGGGGGTCGTGGAGGTAGCGCCGCTCGCTTTTATGCGCGGCCGCACACTGAACGATGCCTTCGTCATCCTCGATGAGGCGCAGAACACCACCGCCGAGCAGATGAAGATGTTTCTCACCCGCCTGGGTTTTGGAAGCCGCGCCGTCATCACCGGTGACATTACTCAAATCGACCTGCCTACCGGCCGGCTCTCCGGCCTGGTTCAGGCCACCGAAGTGCTGAAGGAGGTTGATGGGTTACATTTCAACTTCTTCACCGATCGGGATGTGGTTCGTCACCCCATCGTACAACTGATAGTTAAGGCCTACGACAGGGCCCGGCCGACCACCCAGCGTAACGACGGTGGCACAGACAACGGATAAATTTGACCATTATGACCAGGCAAGAACGTAAACCGGAATCCGGTCCCCCCCGGTCTCGGGAATTTTTTTCTTCCCTGAAAAAATATTTTACCTTCGATGAGCGTCAGCAGAAGCATCTGCTCATGTTTCTGCTGGCGTTCGTGTTGACCGTCATCATTGTTCCCAAAGGGGGGTTTGTTCCCGACTATAATGCCCCTGGCGACATCGCTTCCCGTGACATCAAATCGCCAAGGGACCTGCTTATTCCCGACCTGCCCCTGACGGAACAGAAGCGCCTGGAGGCAGAGGGGGCCGTACCGCCGCTTTATGATTTTGACCCCCGGACGGGCCCCGATATTGCCGAGCGCCTCGTCCAGGCACTCCAACACCTGAATGCCGAGACCCTAAAAGGCGTGCCTCCGAAAAATCTACATAAAGAGGTGGAGTCTCGTCTCGGAGTCAGTCTGACCGACCATGAACTGAAGGCCTTGAGCGAGGTTCCTGCCGCGGCTGAGGTTCTGGAACTGTTGCGCAGTCTCGTTAGCCGGGCGCTGGCTGGCAAGGTCGTCGGCAACCTGCAGCTTTTTCAGGCCGATCGGGAAAAGGGGGTCGTCATCCGCAACATGGTGACTCAGTCGGAGGCGACCGGTCTCGGGCAGGAGAGCGTGAGTGGCCTCGATGATGTTGAGTCAGCGCTCAATGTGCAGCTCAAAGCGACCCCAGCCCTTTCCGGCCGTCATCGCCAGATCCTGTTCACCGTTATTCAGAAGCTGCTGCGGCCGAACCTGACCTTTAACAAGAACGAAACCGAGGCGCGCAAGCGTGCAGTGCGTGAGGCGGTCAAGCCGGTTCTCTTCCAGGTCAAGAAAGGGGAGATGATTGTTCGCGAAGGGGAGCGGGTTAGCGAGGAACAGATCAAGAAACTCAAGGCTCTGCGTGACATCGGCAACGACTATAGTACGCTGCGCACGGCATTTGGACTTTTTATCGCTATTTCCCTGCTGCTTTTCAGCTGCCATCGGTTCGCCAGGCGCAACATCCGGAAATACCGACCGCAAAGCCGGGATCTGCTTTTCCTGGTTTCGATATTTATCGGACTTTTCGTTCTGATCAAGCTGTCCATTTTCATCGCCAATGCTCTGGAGAGCGCCTTTCCCTATATCGATTCATCGACCTATTACTATCTTTTCCCCTTCGCAGCGGGCGCCATGCTGGTCCGCATCGTGCTCAATTCAGAGGTGGCGCTGATCTTTTCCGTCCTTTCTTCGCTGCTGCTCGGGGTCCTTTTCGGCAACAGCCTGTTCATCTCCCTCTATGCACTCGCCGGCAGTCTGACGGCGGCGCACTGGGTTAGGCAATGCAAGGAGCGTTCGACGCTCTTTCGGGCCGGCTTCCGGCTGTCGCTGGTCAATGCCCTGATGGTATTGGGCTTTCTACTGGTGGCGGGACGCCCCCTGGATGTCCAGTTTCTTTATAAGCTCGCCTTTGCTTTGGGCGGCGGGCTCGTTTGCGCCGTGATCGTCAACGGTACCATTCCCCTGGTGGAATCCTTGTTCAAGTACACCACCGACATCAAGTTGCTCGAACTGGCAAACATGAATACACCGGTGCTGCGGGAGTTGATGATCCAGGCGCCTGGAACCTACCACCATTCGGTCATCGTCGGCAATCTGGTCGAGGCCGCAGCCGAAGCAATCAACGCCAATCCCCTGCTTGCCCGGGTGGCGGCCTACTATCACGACATCGGCAAGATACGCAAACCCCTCTACTTTGTCGAGAACCTTGGCAATCAGGAGAACAGGCACGACAAGCTCGCTCCGTCGATGAGTGCCCTGATTCTCATGTCCCACGTCAAGGACGGTGTTGAACTGGCGCGGGACAACAGGCTGGGGGCCACACTGGTGGAAATCATCCGTCAGCACCATGGAACCGCCTTGATCAAATACTTCTATGACCGGGCTAAAAGCAAGCAAGACCCCGATGTCCAGCAGGTGGACGAGCGGGGCTACCGCTACCCTGGCCCCAAGCCGCAGACCCGGGAGGCGGCGCTGATCATGCTGGCCGATGCCGTTGAGGCGGCCAGCCGCACCCTCACCGAGCCGACGCCGGCCCGCATCCAGGGGATGGTGCAAAAAATCATCAACAGCATTTTCATCGATGGCCAGCTCGACGAGTGTGAATTGACCCTTAAGGACCTGCACAACATCGCCAAGAGTTTCAACCAGATTCTGGCGGGAATATTCCATCACCGGATCGATTATCCGGAACCCGCCTACAAGGAGCGGGAGAAGGAGCCAGCCAAAAGGAAGAATGGTGAAGATACACATCGAGAACCGGCAAAAGCGGCTAAAGATAAAGAAGCTGAACCTGCGAAGGGTGGCTCAGAGGATCTTAAGCGTCTCGGGATGTCCTGATGCCGAACTGTCGGTGCTGATTGTCGACGACGCTGAAATCCGGACTATTAACCGCGACTATCTGGGCCGGGACAAGCCCACCAATGTCATCTCCTTCGCCATGCAGGAAGGAGAAGGGGCAGGGGTCCAGCCAGGGTTGCTCGGCGACGTCGTCATTTCCGCCGACACCGCCGAGCGTGATGCGGTCGAGGCGGTTATCCCCTTCGAGCGTGAACTCTATTTTCTGCTCCTGCACGGGATCCTGCACCTGCTCGGCTACGACCACGAACGTGGCACTGAAGCAGAGGCCATGCGCATGGAGGCGCGTGAGCGGGAAATCTTCGCCCTGCTCGCGGAAGAGGGATATGTGTAGGGGCAACCTCTGCGGTTGGCCCCCGTTTGGGCAGGCACCGGGGCCTGCCCCTGCAGGATGAACATTGAAGTCAACATTGAAACCGTCACGTTTCATAGAGCTGGTCAACTGCGCCATTGAGGGAATTCTCTGGGCGGTCAATTCCCAGCGGCACATGCGGGCCCATTTCCTGGCTGCCGCAGCGGTTCTGCTGCTGGCGCTCTTCTACCGTGTCGCCGCCCTCGATTTCGTCGCTCTCGCTTTCGCTGTAACCTTGGTCCTGGTCGTTGAATTGGTCAACACGGCGCTGGAAGTTGTGGTCGACCTGGTATCTCCTGACTTTCATCCTTTGGCTCGCCGGGCCAAGGACGTGGCCGCCGGATCGGTCCTGGTGGCGAGCATCGGCGCCGTTATGGCGGGTTATGTCGTGTTGGCTCCCTATGTATTCCCCGATACCGTTGCTTTGCGCTCGGCTCCGTCGCCGGGAGCCTTGCCGGTGTTTTCCGCGCTCGTAGTGACCATCCTTGTGGTTCTTGCCAAGGGTTGCCTGGGTAAAGGAACGCCCCTGCACGGCGGCATGCCCAGTGGTCATGCGGCGGTGGCTTTCTCAATAGCCACCTCTTTTGTTCTGGCACCGGTGGGACCGATGCTTTCCATCCTTGCCGTGGCCATGGCGGTCATGGTCAGCCAAAGCCGCCTTCTTTTAGGGATTCACGCTCTACGTGAGGTGCTGGTCGGGGCGCTGCTCGGGACGGGGGTGACTCTGCTCCTGTATCTTTTTCTGGCCTGATTGTTCATGTCTGAAACATTGCCGATAGTTCACTTGAAAAGGAGGAATTGATTCTTGGACGACGAGGGCTCCAACGGAAAATCTGGCAACGGCAGGTCTGCCTCCTGGCTGGAAATACTGCAGCGACTGGTGTTCGGGCGCCGTCGCATCCTCTCGGAACAAGAGTTACAGGAGATTATTCAGGAGTCTGAGGAGGGGGGGATCATCAATGAAGAGGAGGGGGAGATGCTCCACTCCATCTTTGAATTCGGTGAGACGATCGTCCGCGAGGTGATGGTGCCACGCACCGACATGGTCTGCTGCCCGACTACCGCCTCCCTGGATGAGGTCCTCGAAGCGATCATCTCCTCGGGGCATTCGCGCATACCGATCTACGAGGGGACAACCGACCAGATCGTCGGCGTCGTTTACGCAAAAGACCTGCTCAAATTCTGGGGGCGGCCGGCTGCTGAAATTCAGACGACCCAGGTGATGCGCACCCCCTATTTTGTCCCGGAGACCAAAAACATCGAGGAACTTCTGCAGGAATTTCGTACCAAGCGGGTACACATGGCAATTGCCATTGACGAGTATGGCGGAACTTCCGGCTTGATCACGATCGAGGACCTGATCGAGGAAATCATCGGTGACATTCAGGATGAGTACGACCTGGAAGAAGAGTGGCTGCTGGAGGAAGAGGGCGGCTCCGTTCTGGTCGACGCGCGTCTGAACATCGAGGAACTCGAAGAGCATTTCGGCACGACCGTTCCCCGCGAGAAGTTCGACACCGTGGGCGGTTACCTGTTTGATCTTCTGGGACACGTTCCCGTTGCCGGAGAGGAAATTCGTGACGGCGACCTGATCATGACCGTGGTCGAGTGCGATGCCCGCAAAATCCGCAAAGTACGTATCCGCCGGGCGACGCCTGCCGAGTCTCAGGTCGCCGGAGCCTGAGGCGTATGCGGCGTTTTTTACCGGATCGTGTCACTTCCCTGAGCTTTCTCTCCGGCCTCCTTCTGGCTTTTTCCTTCCCCCGGCCGGATCTGGCGAGCGTAGCCTGGTTTGCTCTCGTGCCGCTCTTCCTGGTCATGCGGGAACGGCCGTTCCGTAGCGGTTTTGTTGCCGGCGTCGGCTTCTTCGGCCCGGTTCTTTACTGGTTGAACATTGTAATGACCACCTATGGCAAGATGCACCCCGTCTTCTCCGTGGTCGCCTTCCTGCTGCTGGTCGGATATCTTTCGCTGTTTTTCGCCGCTGCAACCTGGGCCGCCTGCCGTCTGCGGGAGCGTCTCGGTTTGTCGCCGCTGCTGACATTGCCGGTACTCTGGGTGGCTTTCGAGTTCCTGCGCTCATTTCTGCTGAGCGGTTTCCCCTGGGCAGGCTTGGGCTACTCACAGCAGAGCCACCTCGCCCTGATTCAGTCGGTCGATCTTTGCGGCGTCTACGGGCTCAGCTTCCTGCTTGTCCTGGTCAATGCGACCTTGGCCGACACCGTCCTGGCCCTCGCCCGGCGCTCGCTGCCGATGCTTCCCTGGAAGGGTGTGGCGGTTGCCGCCGTCTTCTTCGCCGCCAATCTCGGGTATGGATATTTCCGTCTGGAGCAAGACCTCGACGGACGGGAGCGGACCCTGTCGGTGGCTATGGTCCAGGGGAACATTGATCAGTCGGCCAAGTGGAAACCGGCCAACCAGCAGAGCACCGTTTCGACCTACCGTGACCTTTCGCTTGCCGCTGGCAGGGCGAACAAGACCGACCTGCTCATCTGGCCGGAGAGTGCCACCCCATTCTATTTCCAGGATGCCGGCCCCCTGAGCGATGCAGTCGTGGCAACGGCCCGCACCGCCGACGCCTGGCTGCTTTTCGGCAGCCCCGCCTACGAGTTTGTCAATCGACGCCCCCGCTATCTCAACAGCGCCTTCCTCCTCTCCGGCGACGGACAGTTGCTCGGTCGGAGCGACAAAGTTCACCTTGTCCCCTTCGGTGAATATGTTCCCCTCGGAAAATACCTACCATTTATCGACAAACTGGTGGTGGGGATCGGCGATTTCTCTCCCGGGACGGTCAGCCCCCTGCCGATGAACGGCGCCGAGGTCGGGGTACTCGTCTGCTACGAAGCTATATTTCCTGAACTGGCCCGGGAATGGGTGCGCCAGGGGAGCGATCTGCTCGTCAACATCACCAACGACGCCTGGTTCGGCCGTTCGTCGGCTCCCTATCAGCATCTGGCGATGACCCGCTTTCGCGCTATCGAAAACCGCATCTGGATTGCCCGCGCCGCCAACACCGGTATCAGCGCCTTCATCGCCCCGTCCGGGCGCATCACCGCCCAGAGCCCCATTTTCAAATCCCTCTATCTGCAAGGAGAAGTGGGGCTGGGCTCCCGGCCGACGCTCTATACGCGCTTCGGCGATGTTTTTCCTGCCCTGTTCCTTCTGCTCAGTGTCGTCTGGTTGGTAAAAACGCGCCGGCGCTACGACAGATCCTGAGAAACAGCCGCTTGCTCATTCACCGGGCAATCGTTATAATCCCCACCTCAACTCAAATCGAGAGGAAATGTCATGTTTCGTGAAGAGAAGGAAGTGCTGAACGACCTGAAGAGTAAGCTCACTGAGCTGAGGGGGTATCTTTGACATAGCCGCCAAGAAGGAAAGGGTGGCGGAGTTGGAGGCGGAGATCGCCAGGCCCGGCTTCTGGGACCGCGGCGAACAGGCGCAGGAGCTGCTCCGGGAGCGCACCTCTCTGCAGAAGCAGGTCGATGGGTGGGAGGAGGCCTGGCAGGAACTGGAGGACCTCTCGGTACTGGCCGAACTGGGGGAAGAGGGGGAGGACGAGGCGACGCTTGCGGAGATCAGCGAACTGCTGCCGACGCTGGAGCAGAAGGTGGCGAAGATGGAGTTCGCCCGCATGCTCTCCGGTCAGCACGACGCCAGTAACGCCATCGTCAGCATCAATGCCGGGGCCGGCGGCACCGAGGCGCAGGACTGGGCGGAGATGCTGCTGCGCATGTATCTGCGTTTCTGCGAGAAGAGGGGTTTCCGGGCGGAGATCACCGATTATCAGCCCGGCGAGGAGGCCGGGGTGAAGGGGGTTACCTTTACCGTCGAGGGCGACTACGCATACGGCTGGCTGCGAGCCGAGATCGGCATCCACCGCCTGGTGCGTATCTCTCCCTTCGATTCCAACGCCCGTCGACATACCTCTTTCTGCTCGGTCTTCGTCTTTCCTGAAATCTCCGATGAGGTGGAGGTGGTGATCGACGAAAAGGATCTACGGGTCGACACCTACCGCTCGAGCGGCGCCGGCGGCCAGCACGTCAACAAGACCGAATCGGCTATTCGTATTACCCATATGCCGACCGGCATCGTTGTTGCCTGCCAGAACGAGCGTTCGCAGCACAAGAACCGGGCCACCGCCATGAAGCAGCTCAAGGCCCGGCTCTATGAGCTGGAGATGCGCAAGAAAGAGGAAGTGGCCGCGGCCATTACCGGGGAGAAGAAGGAGATCGGCTGGGGCAGCCAGATTCGCTCCTACGTACTGCACCCCTACCGCATGGTCAAGGACCACCGCACCAGCTATGAGGTGGGCAATACCGACGCGGTGCTCGACGGTGATCTGGATGGCTTCATCGAAGCCTATCTGCTCAGTCGCAAGTAGGGCTATTTGTGCTTGGAAGAGGAGTCGGGGCATACCACACAATTGGTATGCCCCGGCCTGTTTCCGGCGGGCGCGAATCGCCCGAAAACCCGGTTTTCCCTTGACTTGACTGCACCCTCGGTATAAGGTGTCTGGCCGTAGATCCGGGATGAAAGGTATTGGAATTTATGGAAGAACTGAACGAACTCCTGTTGCAGCGGCGGGCCAAGATGGAAGAGCTGCGCCGGCAGGGGGTCAACCCCTTCGCCAACGATTTTCCCGTCAGCCATACCACTGCAGACGTTGTTGCCGCCCACGGTGATCCTGATGCCGCCGATCTTGAGAACTCTGCCCCCCCTTATGTTCTCGCCGGCCGGATCATGGCCCGCCGCGACTTCGGCAAGGCGGCCTTCATTCAGGTGCAGGACCGCAAGGGGCGCCTGCAGGTCTACGTCAGCCGCGATCTGGTCGGCGAGGAGGCTTTTGATCAGTTCAAGAAGCTTGATCTCGGCGACATCGTCGGCCTTTCCGGCACACCGTTCCGGACCAAGACCGGCGAACTGTCACTGCGTGCCGACGCCATCCGCATCCTGACCAAATCGCTGCAGCCCCTGCCTGAGAAGTGGCACGGCTTGACCGACGTCGAAACCCGCTACCGACAGCGCTATCTCGATCTGATCGTCAATCCCGAGGTCGGCGACACCTTTCGCAGCCGCAGTCACATTATCGGCCTGATTCGCCAGTTCATGCTGGGGCGGGACTACCTCGAGGTCGAGACACCGATGATGCAGCCGATCGCCGGCGGGGCCACGGCCAAACCCTTCATTACCCACCACAATACCCTGAAGATGGACCTCTTCCTGCGCATTGCGCCGGAACTTTATCTCAAGCGTCTGGTGGTCGGCGGCTTCGAGCGGGTTTTCGAGATCAACCGCAACTTCCGCAATGAAGGGATCTCCATCCAGCACAATCCCGAGTTCACCATGATGGAGTTCTACCAGGCCTACGCCACCTACAAGGACCTCATGGACCTGACGGAGGAACTGATCTGCCATGTCGCCCGTGAAGTGGTGGGAAAGCTGGTCTTCACCTACGGCGGCAAAGAGGTGAATCTGACTCCCCCCTGGGACCGGCTGACGGTGCGCGAGGCGATCGTCAAGTACGGCAACATCGATCCTTCGATTCTTGAAGATCGTGAGCAGCTTCTGCGGGTGGCCGCCGACCTCGGTCTGGAACTCGACAAGAACATCGGGCACGGCAAGTTGCTGACCGAGCTCTTCGATGCGGTGGCCGAGCCCAAATTGTGGCATCCCACTTTCATTACCGAGTATCCGACCGAGGTCTCCCCGCTGTCGCGGAAGAACGACGCCAATCCGGAGGTCGTGGACCGTTTCGAGCTCTTCATCGTCGGCCGCGAACTGGCCAATGCCTTCTCCGAACTCAACGATCCGCTCGACCAGAAGGAGCGTTTCCTCAAGCAGTTGGCCGAAAAGGAGGCTGGCGATGAGGAGGCCCACGCCATGGACGAGGACTACATCCGTGCACTGGAACACGGTCTGCCGCCGACAGCAGGGGAAGGGATCGGCATCGATCGGTTGGTCATGCTGCTGACTGATTCGGCTTCGATTCGCGACGTCATACTCTTTCCGCAGCTACGACCGGAAGGCAAGTGAGGCGTGAAGGGTGAGGTGTGAGGCGTCAATGCCTGAACTCCTCACACCTCACACCTCACACCTCACAGGATTTTCATGAGTTACGAATGGTTCGTCAGCCTGCGTTACCTGCGGGCCAAGCGCAAGCAGACCTTCATCTCGGTTATCTCCTTCATCTCCATCGCCGGGGTTACTCTGGGGGTGGCAGCCCTGATCGTCGTATTGGCGGTCATGACCGGATTTCATGACGGAGTCCGCCAGCAGATCCTCGGGAATATCCCCCAAGTGCTGATCCAGAAGCACGGCGAAGATTTTTCAGGCTATGCAGAAGTGGTGGAGAAGGCCAGGGCGATCTCTCCCCATGTCATTGCTGCTACTCCCTTTGTGGCCAAGGAGGCGATGCTGCTCTCCCGGCAGAGTGTTGC
>Ga0299906_10001391_pt1 | contig 20843 bp, 16 predicted proteins | sample RVTome_14_FD_200259 | JGI IMG/M metagenome (GOLD analysis project Ga0299906, IMG submission 200259) | Soil microbial communities from uranium-contaminated site in the Upper Colorado River Basin, Wyoming, United States - RVT145D125 (version 2) ...
CAGCGAAGGCCAGCAGGTGACGGTGCAGGTCACGGCGGTCGAGCCGGCGAAGAGGACCGGCAAGTCCGAGCGCGGCAAGTCCGAGCGCATCTCGCTCTCGATGCGCGCGCTCCAGCGCGATCCGTGGAACGACGTGGAGCGCCGCTTCGGCGCCGGCACCGAGGCCAAGGGACGGGTGACGCGCCTCGAGCCCTACGGGGCGTTCGTGGAGCTGGAGCCGGGGCTCGAAGGGCTGGTGCACGTCAGCCGCCTGGGCGGCAAGGGCGGCGAGCGTCACGCCCGCGAGGTCGTCCAGCTCGGGCAGACGGTGAAGGTCCGGGTCGTCGAGGTCGATCCCGAGAAACGGCGGATCTCCCTCGCCCGCGACGCCGACGAACGCAGCGACGAGGAGCGCCGCGAGGTCGCCGACTACCTGCAGGCCAGCGCGCAGCCGGCGGGATTCGGCAGCCTCGGGGACTTCTTCAAGAAGGGCCGCGAGGACCGCGGCGAATAGCGGCCTCGCGGTCCTCCCGGCGGGCTTCGGGGCGCTACGGGATCGCCAGCGACCAGGCGCTGATGTCCCCGGACTCGAAGCCGTCGGCGAAAATCGAACAGACGTTGGCGTCGTCGTCGTCGTCGCAGTCGCGGTCGGCGCAGATGCCGTCGCCGTCCGCGTCGCCGGTGGCGTTGCCGCCGAAACAAAGGTCGAGATCGGCGCAGACGCCGTCGCCGTCGTCGTCGCCGGTGGCGTCGTCGCCCTGGCAGGTGTCGCGGTCGTTGCACGTGCCGTCGCCGTCGCCGTCGCCGCTCGGGTTGTGGCCGAAGCACGGGTCGCAGGCGTCAGGCACGCCGTCGAAGTCGGCGTCGAAGCCGTCGGGAAAGCCCGAGCAGACGTCGCGGTCGTCGCACACGCCGTCGCCGTCGGAGTCGCCGCTCAGGTTGAGGCCGAAGCACGGATCGCAGGCGTCAGGCACGCCGTCGAGGTCGGCGTCCAGGCCGTCGTCGAAGCCGGGGCAGCGGTCGCGGTCGTCGCACACGCCGTCGCCGTCGCCGTCGCCCGCGAGGTCGTCGCCGAGGCAGAGGTCGACGTCGTCGCAGATGGCGTCGGCGTCGCTGTCGCCGCTCGCCTGGTTGCCCAGGCAGAAGGCGAGGTCGAAGGTCGTGAGAGCGTCGTCGTCGTAGGCTCCTGCGTAAACCTCGCGGAAGGTCGCGGCCAGCGCCGCCGCGCCCGCCAGGGCGTTGACGCCGCCGCCGCCGTCGCGCACCCGCTCCAGGAAGACGAGCTTGCCGGTCAGCGGGTGGCGGCGGAAGACGGCGACCGCGTCGTCGATCTGGCCGGCGACCAGCACCCGGTCGCCCGCCGGGTTGAGGGTCACCGCCGCGGCCCCTTCGAGGCCGTCGATGCCGTACTCGCCGTCGCGGTAGCGGGCCAGGAAGGTGAGCCTGCCGTTGAGCGGGTTGCGCAGGAACGCGACCACGGAGTCGTCGACGCGCCCGGTGGCGTAGACGTGGCGGCCGTCGGGGCTGACGGCGACGCTCGAGGCGCCGGCCAGACCGTCGACGCCGTCGCGCCCGTCGGCGGCCCGCATGACGAAGCTCACGGTGCCGCGGGCCAGACGGCGCCTGAAGACCGCGACCGCGTCGGAAACGTCCGAGGCCACGTAGACGTGGCGGCTGTCGGGGCTGACGGCGACCGCGCAGGCGCCGTTCAGGGCCCTGACGCCGCCGGCGCCGTCGAAGTACGCGTCGACGAAGCTCAGGGCGTCGGACGTGGCGTCGCGGCTGAAGACCGCCAGCGCGTCGTCGACCCGCGAGGCCACGAAGACCTGCTCGTTATCGGGACTGACGGCGACCCCCTTGGCGCCGTTCAATCCGAAGACGCTCCCCACCAGGTTCTGCTTGACCTCGGCGGCGACGAAGGTCAAGGACTCGTTGGTGGCGTCGCGGCTGAAGACCACCAGGGTGTCGTCGAACCTGCCGGTGGCGTAGACGTGGCGCCCGTCGGGGCTCGCGGCGACGCCCGCGGCGCCGACCAGGCCGAAGACGCCGCCGACGCCGTCCTCGTGGAAAGCGCGGAACCGCAGCAGCCCGTCGGCCCGGCGCCGGAAGACCACGAGGCCGTTGTCCTCCGCGCCCACGGCGTAGAGCTGCTTGCCATCGGGGCTCAGGGCCACCCCCGAGACGCCCCGCAATCCGTTGACGCCGAAGCCGTCGCGGAAGACCTGGAGCAGGGAGAGGAAGCCACCCAGGGCCGGTGCCGCGAAGAAGAGGAGGAGAAGGACGACGGGGGAAAGACGGAAACGCCGGCGGGATGAAAGCGAGGTGGACGCGTCGGAATCCTGGACGCTCATGAGACCCTCCTACCAGAAGAGTTACCAACTACTCCAAGTCTAGACGACGCTGCGACCCGAGTCAACCGCGATCGGCGTCAGGGATCCGATGGCGGGTATCGAGCTTCGTAGCCGTGGACGGCCTCGTCCCTCACGTGCTCGTACGCGCGCCGCCAGTGCGCCGCTGTCTCGGGATCGGCGGCCACCGTCGCCATGAATCGCAGCGCGTTGAGGTGGTAGGGGTGGAGCTCGAGGGACTTGCGGGCGGCGGCTCCGGCCAGGGCGTCGGCGCCGGCTTGCCGGGCGCTGTGCGCGACCAGGAGGTAGTCGCGGAAGAGCGTCTTGGTGTGGCCGGGGACGGCGGCGAGCTCGCGGCCGGCGGCGAGGACGGCGGCGTCGTCCCCGCGACGGTAGCTCGTCGCGACCGCCGCGGCGAGGGCCACCTTGCGCGCCAGGAGGACGTGGTAACCGAGCTGAAGCAGCGCCACGAGCGCCAGGACGACGGCCGCCGCCGGCATTGCCTTCGTCGGTGTAGGGGCGCACGGCGCGCGCCCGTTCGGGCGGCGCGGAGGCGCCGCCAGCGCCAGGTAGACGACGAGGAAGAATTGGAGCTTGTGGTACGGCATCTCCAGGTAGTAGTCGCTCGCCATGGCCGCGGCGAGGGCGACGACCTGGGCAGCGGCGAAGAGCGCGCCGGGGCGCCCGTCGCGCAGGTACCCCCGGATGGGGGCCGCGGCGAGCAGGAGCAGGAAGCCGAGCCACAGGACGAGCCCCGGCCAACCCGCCTCGCCGAGGAGCTGCACGTGATCGGAGTGGGCCCTCCGCACGTCCACGTCCGGAGGCGGGTCCATGAAGTCCGCGGTGCGGCGGACGCTACGGAAGACCGGGTATTGGGTCTGCCAGTCGCCGAGGCCGACGCCGAGAGGACGGTGGCGCGCCATGTTCAAGGTGTTGCGCAGGTAGACGCCGCGGTCGCTCTCGAGGTAAGCCCGCGGGCTCGCGGCGTAGGCGAGAGCCGAGCGCGCCCGCTCGCGCGCCGGCGCGTGGATCGCCACCGCGGCGGCCACGAGCGCGATGGCCGCGGCGGCGGCCGCCGCCCCCCGCAGCAAGGCGCGGCGCGGCGGCCGCCGGGCGAGCCACAAACCCACAAGGAAGACCGACCCGGCGGCGAGCGCCGCGTACGACGTGCGGCTGCGCAGCGACACGAGGTAGACCAGCTCGACCGCCAGCAGCAAGCCGAGGCCGAGGCGCCGCGACACCCCCCGTCCCGCGTTGCCTCGGGTCTCGGCGACCCACCCGGCCAGCAAGAAGAGCTGCCCGAGAACGGCCAGCGCCGCCGGGTTCTTGTAGCCCATGAGCGACGGGTGGGCGACGCCGATCTCGGGATCGATCGGACTGAGGAAAGGTAGCGGCGCCAGAATCTGGAGGACGCCCACCGCGGTGACGGCGGCGAGGCTGGCCACGAGGCCGGCGCGCACGCGGCCGGGCAGCCGCGCGTCGCGCTCGGTCCAGGCCAGGAGCAGAACCACGAGGAGCGCCAGGAGGAGGTACTGGTCGAGCTCGTAGAAGTAGTTCTGCGGCACCCGCACCCACAGCCCGGTGGCGGCCAGGTAGGCGAGGAAGGCGCCGAGGGCAAGCATCGCCGGCCGCTCGATGGCGGCGGCGAGGTCCGCCGCCGTCAGCCGCCGGCGCCAGGCCCAGAGGAAGGCGGCGGCGAAGGTCCAGCCGAGGACGCCGGCGGCCACCAGCTTGGGCTCGCGGTAGAGCACGGCGGCGATCCGGCCGTCGTCGCGGACCCAGCCGACGGCGAGCGCCGGCACCACGATGGCGAGCTGCACCAGCGCGGCGAGGAGCCGATCGCCGTCCCGACGGGCTCTCGAGGCCATCCGCGGATGATACCGGCAGACGCCTCAGTCGCCGGCGGGCGGTGGAAAGAGCGATCGATCGATGCCCGGGAAGAGGGCGAGGGCGTTCTCGTAGTAGACCTTGCGCAGCACCTCGTCGGGCAGGTCGAGGCCGTAGATCTTCCAGAAGGCGTGACGGCGGCGGTAGTAGTCGAAGTACTCGTCGGCCGTCTCCAGCACCCTGAAATAGACGTGGTACTCCGCCGGCGCCCAACTGTCCTTGCCGAAGAGGACGCGGTCCTGCCAGCGCACGAAGAACTCGCGCGCGAAGCGCGGCTGGCGGCCGAGCTCGGCGAGCACCGCGCCGATCTCGGTGTAGACGTTGGGCAGCTCGTCGAGCAGGCGCCCGAGACGGCCCAGGTCGTTGCCCATCCAGCCGAGGTGGGCGTTGATGAACTTGGTGCCGGGGTGCTTGCGGAAGACGTCGTGCTGCTCGGCGATGAGCTCCTCCCACGACGGGCTCGCCTCCGGGCCGCGGTAGCGGCCCGGGCGCTCCATGAGCTCGAAGAGGCGCTCGTTGGCGCCGTCCTTGGCCTGCCAGAAGGGCGCCGGGTCGGCAGTGTGGATCAGCACCGGCACGCCGAGCTCGCCGCACTTGGCCCAGATCGGATCGAGGCGCGGGTCGTTCACGGGCACCCGGGCGCCGGCCGTGTCGACCACGCCCATGCCGAGGCTCTTGTAGATCTTCAGCCCCTGGGCGCCGCTGGCCACGTCGGTCGCCAGCTCCGCCACGGCGCCCTCGGTCCAGCCCGGCTCGCCGATGGCGGAGAAGTCGACGTTGGTGAAGATCACGAAGCGGCCGGGCGCGTCGCGGCGCGCTTTCTCGACCATGCGCTTCAGGTGCTCGGGCGGCTCGAGGCCGGAGCGCGTGGTGCCGTCCGCCCCGGTGACGCGGCGGAAGCCGCGTCCGCTGAGGTTGACCATCACCGCCATGTTGAGCGCGTCCATGGCCGCCAGGAGCTCGCCGAGGTCGTCGTCGAGCATGCCGAACTGGTGGTTGTGGACGTCCACGAACGGATACTTCGCCCGCGTCACCGGGTGCTCCGGCACCACCAGGGTCGAGGGCGGGTCGTATTCGTGGAACGGCGGCACCTCCTCCTGCGCCTGGACGAGCGCCGGGAGGGTCACGAGGGCGGCGGCGAGGGCGATCTTCATGGCGGACGGTCTCCTTGCAGGTCTTACGCCCCCGACCTTACAGGGTTTTGGCAGAACCCTCACCCCCGGCCCCTCTCCCAGGGGGAGAGGGGAGCTGGATTCCGGATCTTCAGGTCCCCCTCTCCCCCTGGGAGAGGGGGTTAGGGGGTGAGGGTTCCGAGGCGGAAGCCCAGTCGATAACATAGGACGATGCGCGTCTACTTCACCAACCTGGGCTGCAAGCTCAACCAGGCCGAAGTCGAGAAGCTGTCGCGGCGCTTCGTGGCCGCCGGCCACGCCCTTGCCGCCGGCCTCGACGAGGCCGACCTGCACGTGATCAACAGTTGCACCGTGACCCACCTTGCAGCCCGCGACTCGCGCAAGGCGGCGCGCCGCGGCCGCCGCGAGAACCCGCGGCTGAGGACGGTGCTGACCGGCTGCATGGCCACCGCCGCGCCCGCCGAGGCGGCGCGCGTGGCCGGCGTCGACCTGGTGGTCGCCAACGACCGCAAGGACGACCTGCTCGAGATCGTCCACGAGGCGTTCCCCAAGAGCCGTCCCGACGCCGGCGGTCCGCTGCCGATCCCCTACGTGCCGATCGACTTCGGCCGCGCCCGCGCCCTCGTCAAGGTCGAGGACGGCTGCGACATGCGCTGCGCGTTCTGCATCATCCCGACCACCCGCGGCCGCCAGCGCAGCCGCCGTCTCGAGGACGTGACGGCCGAGGTCCGCGCGCTCGCCGCCGGCGGCTACCCCGAGATCGTGGTCACCGGCGTCCAGATCTCCGAGTACCACGACGAGGGCCGCCGGCTCTACGACCTGGTCAAGGCGCTGCTCGAGGAGACGCCGGCGCCGCGCCTGCGCCTGACGTCGATCGCGCCGTGGAAGCTCGACCGCCGGCTGCTCGGGCTGTGGCGCGACTCGCGGCTGTGCCGTCACGTCCACATGTCGCTGCAGAGCGGCTCGACGGCCACCCTGCGCCGCATGCGGCGTCCCTACACCGCCGGCCAGTACGCCGCCCTGGTCGACGAGATCCGCGCCGCGGTGCCCGGCGTCGCGGTGACGGCCGACGTCATCGTGGGCTTCCCCGGCGAGACGGCGGCGGAGTTTGCCGAGAGCCTGGACTTCGTCGCCCGTCTGCAGCTTGCGAAGCCGCACGTCTTCACCTACTCGCCGCGTCCGGGCACCGATGCCGCCACCTTGCCCGACCAGGTGCCGCCCGCCGAGAAGAAGGCGCGGGTGGCGCAGATGCTGGCGGTGGCGCGCGAGGGCGAGCACGCCTTCTACCGCCGCCACCTCGGCGCGACGCTGGAGGTGGCGTGGGAGGAGAAGAAGGACGGCCGCTGGAGCGGGCTGACGGACAACTACATCCGCGTCTTCGCCGAGAGCGAGGCGGCGCTCGCCGGCACCCTGGCGCCGGCGACGCTGGCTGAGGTCGTCGAGGGTGGGGCGACGGGTCGGGCGTCTGCGCCAAGACGGTCTTGATTCTCGGTGAGCTCCCTGGTAAGCTGGCGGTAACAAGGCAACCGCGACCTGAACCAGCTTGCCCAGCACGACGGGCCCGTGACCGCCGGCGAGGCGGTGACCGGCGGCCTCCACGAACCCCGGAACACCCGATTTGCGTAGTACACTTACTGTGATGGACGCGGCTCGCGTTGAAGCTGTGCTCGGATACGCCCTCGCCGTTGCCGCCCAAGCTGACGATTGGCGGCACCGCGAGCTCGGGCCGATCCACCTCCTCAAGTACCTGTACCTGGCGGACGTGGCTCACGCGAAGAGGCACGGGGGCGAATCCTTCACCGGCGCGGCGTGGACTTTCTACAAGTTCGGCCCCTGGTCCCAGGAGGCCCATGCCCGTATCGAGCCCTCGATGAACGCCCTGCGTGCGAAGAGACGGACGTTCCCCAGCCAGTATCGCGAGAACGACGCCGTGCGTTGGAGCTTGTGCCCAGAGCTGGCCGACGACATGGGAGCACGCCTCCCCGCCGAGGTCGCGCTGCCTTTGGCTCGGGCGGTTCGAGATTTCGGTGACGACACCTCGGGGCTGCTGCACTACGTGTACCGCACTTGGCCCATGCTCAACGCAGCCCCTGGCGAGGCCCTCGACCTGAAGCACCCGCCGAAAGAGCAGCCGGGGGCCACCGCCGCAGTGGAGAATCCGCGGCTCTCCAAGCGAAAGGTCAAACGGCTCCGTGAGCTGGCCGCTCAGCGCCTGGCGGAGCGGCGGCAGCGCCCACGACTCCTTCCCCCCGATCCGCCACCGCGATACGACCAGCTCTGGGAGGAGGCGATGGCCCAGCTCCAGTCCTCCATCGAACCCGAGGAGGGGGTCCTGAGATTCGCTGAAAACGTCTGGCATTCCCCGGCTCGTCGTGATCCCGACCTACCCTGACGACAGCGTGCAGGCCTACGTCCCGCCCTGGTGGGAGAAAGCCCAAGACCGGGACCTGACTCGTGGGCGTCTGATCCGGGCGTTCTTGCCACTCGTGGATCACCAGCAGCACGTGCTGGTGCCCACCGGGCGCTGGGAAGCCGACCAACACGAGACCGCCAGGTACAGGGTCGAAGTTCTGGACGTTCGCAACCCTCCGCGCGGTACCGAGAACCTCCCGGTGGCGGCTACCCGGGGAGCGTGCGCGCGGTCTACATGGCGAAGAGGCGGCCGGCCCTCGTGATCGCCAAGCCAGGGCCGGGAGTCGAGCGACGGCTCCGTAAGGGATTCCCGGCCTACCAGACCGCGAAAACGATGCTCGTAGCTCCGTACTACGGAGCCGACCAGGACGGCACGCGGGCAGGCTGGCCGCCGGCTCTCGTCCGGAGGATCCGCCGGGGGGAATATCCGCAGTACATCTGCGAGCGGCTCCCCCTTCCTGGCTCCGATGAGTCCATCCTCCGACTCGACCAGATCCAGCCTCTCCTGATCTCGGCACCGTAGCCAGCACACTTCGAAGCCGTCGCCGTAGGCCGCCATGGCTTCTTGCCGCCTCAGCTCGCGGAGCTTCCGCCGGTCGGCGCGGATCTTCTCGCGGATCGCCGCCCGCATGTACTCGCTCTTACTCTTGTAGTCGAGGGCGAAGCAGGCCGATTCGATGAACTCCAGGTCGGATTCGTCCAGTTGAACTTTTTGAGACACCATGATGTCGTCTCTCCTACCAGGGTCCTCCGATGGTACCACAAGATGGACCCAGACGGGGTCCTGAGCTCTCGGCGGGCAGTGCCCGCCCTACAAGAATCCGGAGCCGGACGACGTCCTCGCATCCGCGAGGCAGACGGCGTCACTTCAGGCGGGTTTCAAAACGAGCCGCCCACTCGCGGCGCAGCTTGTGCAAGCTGACCCTGGCGCCCTCGCGCAGCAGCCGCGGCCAGAAGCGCGGACGCGCGGCGTTGTGGCGCAGGGCCAGCCAGATCGCCGCCCTGTAGGTCTTCCAGGTCGGACGCCGGACGGGGAACAGGGGATCGGAGAGGTCGTGCTCGTGGTGGGCCTTGCCGAGCGTCCACGACAGCGGCACGAAGCCGTAGTGGCGACGCACCGTGGCGAAGACCTCGTCGAAGATCCGCGACCGGTACTTGAGGGTCTTGGCCTCGTAGTAGATCCGCGAGCTCGCCAGCCGCCGGGCGAGGAAGCGGATCTCGTGCTCGCGGCCGAGCCGGATCCAGAAGTCGTAGTCCATGCACAGGTCGAGCCGCTCGTCCAGACGCAGGCCGCGCTCGAGCACCCGGCGGCGCCAGAAGACCGTCGGCTGGCAGATGTAGCACTCGTGCGCCAACGCCGCCCAGTCGAAGCCCGGACGGCTGGGATAGGGGCCGAGCGGCCGATCGTCGGTGTCGACGTAGCGGGCGTGGCCGTAGACCGCGTCGCAGCCGGGATCGGCGGCGAAGGCGCGCGCCACGTGGCCGAGGCAGCCGGGCTCGTAGAGGTCGTCGGAGTTGAGCCAGCCGATGACCTCGCCGCGCGCGCGATCGAGCCCCTTGTTGACGGCATGGGCCTGGCCGCGGTCGGGCTCGGAGACGAAGTCCAACACGCCGCGGTGGCGCTCGCGGTAGCGCTCCAGGATCGCGACCGTCTCGTCCTGCGAGCCGCCGTCGATCACCAGCAGCTCGAGGCGCGGATAGCCCTGGCCGAGGACGCTGTCGAGCGTGCGCTCGATGAAGCGGCCCTGGTTGAGCGAGGGCATGACCACGGACACCAGCGGCGGGTCGACCAGCGGCGCCGCGACCGGCGCCGGAGTCGGCGGGGCGTCGGCCAGCGGCGCGTCGACCGGCGGGGCGACCTCGCGCTCGACGTCCCATGGCCGCACGTGCTCTCGGCCGCGGCGCCCGGTCCTTTCCCGCTCGCGGCGCCGCAGGTCCGGCACGAGCTGGAGGGCCGAAAGGATGTCGTTCAGTGCGGACGGATCTGGCGTTTCCATGATGGTGCGCTCATTCTATGTCGAACACGTCTACGGGCGGAAGACGCGGGCGTATGAGCAGCCCGGCCTCCTCGAGCAGCTCGACTTCCTCCTCCGAGAAGCAGGTCAGCCTCCGGTGGTGCTCGTCCAGCAGTCTCGCGGTCGTCTCTTGGTCGGTCCTATTCCGCTCGAGCTCGCGGATCAATTCTACCGTCGCCATCTCGACGGGCGACAGCTCGAACGGCCCGCCCTCGGCGGGCGTGGGCGCCGCCGCAATGGCCAGGTACTTGCGCCGGAACGATTCCGGCGACGAGAAGTGGAAGTGGAGCACGCAGGGACCCGCCAGGAACCTCCGCGTCTCCGGACCCCACGAGGGCTCCAGGAACCACCCGTGGACGCCGGCGGCGGCAGCGCCCGCCGCCACCGCCACCGCGGACTTGCCGTTGAAGTAGCCGTGGAACCAGGGCCGCGGATCCGTCTGGGCCATGGCCAAGTGCGCCACCATCTCCCGCCAGCCGCCGGGTCCGAGGCGGGCGGCTGCCAGCCGCGGGTTGATTTTGAAGCGGGGTTCCGGGGAGGTCGGATGCAGTATCTCGTGATTGACGTAGCGCAGCAGCGCGAGCCCTGCCGCGGACGCCGCGGCGAAGTGCTCCTCGAGGGTGGCGCCGCCGCGCCCGGAGCCCTCGAGGTAGAAGAGCTCGTCGGCGTCGAGGTGGAGGAGCCAGTCGAGCGGCGCGCCTCCCAGCTCGCCTTTGCGGGCGGCGGCCAGGGCCACGCAGGCGTTGAGGGTCTGGCGCGAGGACACGCCGTACGACGACGCGCGCAGCACCGCGAAGTGCCGCAGCTCGTTGAGCTCCGGGGCTCGCGGCCAGCGGCCCGCCGTGAGGAAGCCCGGCCAGATCGTCAGGCGGCCGGCGTCGTAGCGGTCGCGCAGCCGCCGGGCGTCCGCCGTCTCCTGGGGGTCCTCGAGGTCGTCGAACACGAGCACGAGGTGGTCGACGCCGAGGGCGAAGTGGTGCTCGCACCAGGCGTCGAGACGCCGGCCTTCGCGGTACACGGTGGCCACGATGCCGACCCGTTGCTTCCCCCCCGGGGGACGCTTCCGCACTTCGATGGTCCCGGAGGGCCGCGTGTCGTCGAGCTCGTGGAAGAGCACGGTGCCGGCCGGCAGCGGCGGCGCTGCGATCGGCAGCAGCGCCTCGCCAGGCCCGAGCCTGGGGGCGGGCAGCGACGCCGGCCGCTGCGGCGCGTCGTTGAGCCACAGCGTGAGCGCCCACCGCGCCGGTCCCGGGGCCAAGGCGGCCACCTGGTGGGCGGCGGCGCGGGAGTCGAAGAGCACGGCGGACCCGGAGCGCGGCGCCAGCACGGCGGCGGGCGGACCCGCGGTCGACGTGCCCGGAGCCCACAGGGCCAGCTCGCCGCCGGCGCACTCGTGGCCGGGCGCGTTGAGGTAGATCACCAGGGTGAGGGCGCGGCCGTTGTCGTGCTCGCCGCCGGGGTTGTCGAGGTGGGCGGCGTAGCCGCCCGAGGGCGCCGGGTAACGCGCCAGCATGGCGCTCTGAGGCGGATAGACGCGCCTTTCTCCAACGCGGAGGCCACCGGACAGGCGGGCGAAGGCCCATTGCACCAGGGCGGCCAGCGTCGGCGCGGCGGCGAGCAGTCGGGGCTCGAAGCCGTCGACGTAGCGCACCTCGTCGGAGCGGCGCGCCGTGCGCCGGCCCTCGGCGCCGACGCCGCCCGGCTCCAGCTCGAGCCCGGCGTCCTCGAGCTCGCTCCGGATCGCCTCCGTCAGCGCGGACGAGAGGAACGATGGGAGCCGCAGCCACTGTGGTCCGTCAAGCCGTGGTCCTCCGAAGGCCGCTACAAGCTCGTCGCGCGTCGGCAGGGCCGGTTCGCCGTCGCCTCGAAGGCCGTCCCAGAGGGATTCCGGACGAGTCGGCGGCGGCAGCGGGGACCACCAGAGCGCCGTGTCCGGATCCCAGGCCCCGGCGTCGTAGAGCCGCGTCTCCAGCTCGTCGAGGGTGGCGCGGAGCGCGCCGGGAGCGCTCAGGGGGAGGACGCCCGCCGCGGCGGCCTCGGCGGCGGCGGCCAGCAGGCGTCGCGGCGTCAGGGAAGAAGGTCCGCGGCGCACCAGCGTCGCGAGCTGGACCTGGAAGAGGTGCTCGAGCCGCATCGGCTCGGCGAGCCGCCCCAGCGCGGCGAGGTCGACCTCCTCCGCCTCGAGCAGACGTTCCAGCTCGTGCAGCGACGCCAGCAGTCCAGCGGCCGGCGGCACATTCTACTCCACCACCAGGCGCGGCAGGTCGCCGTGGATCCGCGCCACGATCTCGTAGGAGATGGTGCCGACCAGCGCCGCCAGGTCCTCGGCGCGGACCTGCTGGTCGCCCTGGCGCCCGAGGACGACCACCTCGTCCTCGAGCTCGACGCCGGGCACGTCGGTCACGTCCACCATCGTCAGGTTCATGCACACCCGGCCGCGCACGGGGGCGCGGCGTCCCCGTACCAGGACGTGGGCTTGGTTGGAGAGGCGGCGGTCGTAGCCGTCGGAGTAGCCGATCGGCAGCACCGCGACGAGGCTCTCGCGCGGGGTCTGGTAGGTGCAGCCGTAGCCCACGAAGCGGACGGCCGGCACCCGCTTCACCTGGCTGATCCGGGTCTTCCAGGTGAGCACCGGGCGCAGGGTCTCTTCGCCCGTGTCCGCGTGTCGGAGCTTGTAGGAGAGGAAGGTCTCCTTCGACGGCCAGAGGCCGTACTGGCTCACCCCCAGGCGCACCATGTCGAAGTGGGTGCGCGCCACCACCAGGCTCGCCGCCGAGCAGGCGGCGTGACGCCGCGGCTCGCCGAAGCCGGCGGCGCGGACGCGCTCGACGAGCTCGTCGAAGCGCCGGAGCTGGCGCTCGGCGTAGGCGTGGTCGGTGGTGTCCTCGACGTTGGCGAAGTGGGTGTAGGCGCCCTCGAGCCGCACCTCGGAATGGGCGCGCAGGAAGTCCAGGACGGCGGCGAGCTCGTCGTCGTCGACGCCCTGGCGGTAGGTCCCGGTCTCGAGCTTCAGGTGGACGCGGACGCGGCGCCCCTGGTCGCGCGCCGCGGCGGCCAGCGCCGCCGCCGACGCGAGGTTGAAGAGGCCGCAGCGGAAGTCGTGGGCCACCGCTTCGGCGGCCCGCGCCAGCGGCACGTGGCCCATGATCAGCACGTCCTGGGCGAGGCCGGCGGCGCGCAGGTCGAGGGCCTCGTCGAGCGAATGAACGCAGAAGGAATCGGCGCCGCCCGCCGCCGCCAGCTCCGCCACCAGCCGCCGGCCGTGGCCGTAGGCGTTGGCCTTGACGACCACCGCGAGCTCCACCCGCGGACCCACCAGCCGGCGGAAGAAGGCCACGTTGTGGAGGTAGGCGTCGCGCGAGATCTCGATCCAGGAGTTGAGCCCGCGGGTGTCCATCGGAGTCGAAACCCTCACCCCCCAGCCCCCTCTCCCACAGGGAGAGGGGGCTCGAGTCCCAGGATCTTACTCCCCTCTCCCCCTGGGAGAGGGGCCGGGGGTGAGGGTCTCCGAGCGCAAGCCACCCGGCAACCGCGGCGAGGACAGGAGCTCGGCGAAGACCTCCCAGCGCCTGTCGCCGGCTTCGTCGAGCCCGGCCTCGCGGTCCACCCAGTCGCGCACCAGGTCGAGCCCCAGGGTGTAGTTGATCACGTAGCTGCGGTACTGGCCGATGAAGCGCACCCGCTGCTCGGCGCGCGACGGCGTCATGGCGGCGTAGCGGGTCAGCCATTCGGCGGCGGCCCGCGCGTCGATCTCGCCGTCGAGGTAGCGCCGCGCCGCCGCGTTGTCGGCGTAGCGCAGCCGCTCGACGAGCTGGCGCACGGCGTCGTAGGCCGCGGCCTCTTCGGGGTCGAGCCCGGCCAGGGGGAAGAGCACGTCGCGCTCGTAGGCGAGGCGTTCGGCGCCCGGAAAGGCCATCTCGATACCGAAGTTGGCGCTGCCCTCGGCGATCAGCGACTGTGGGCTGTAGAGCGGATAGACCGTGTATTCCACCCAGCCGCGGCCGTCGACCAGCGTCTTCTCGAGCATCGCGTTGTAGACGTGGTGGCCGGGATAGCCCTCGTGGCACGCCAGGTCGAGCACCCGGTCGATGTAGACCGGCAGGTCGGTGTTGACCTGGATGAGGCTGCGGTAGTCGCCCTGGTACCAGTTGTAGGCGCTCCACGCCTGGTCGGTCACGTACTCGAGGTCGAAGCTCTCGCCTTCGGGCAGCTCGAGGTGGGCCGCGGTGCGCTCCCGGCACGCCCCGACCGCGGTGCGGAAGACCGCGTCGAGCCGCTCGCGGGGCACGATGAACTGCTTGCGGAAGGCCTCGTAGCGCTCGATCAGCGTGCCGGTCTCGAATCCCTGCTCGGCGAGCAGGCGGTCGAGCTCGTCGAGCACCGCCTGGAAGTGCGCCTCGTCGTAGGCCGGCACCACCGCGTCGTAGAGCGCCCGCGACTCTTCGTCGAAGGAGAAGCGCTTGCCCTGGAGCATGTCGACGCGGGCCGCCAGCGCCGCGAGCTGGCGCTCGAGGAAGGTCCGCCGGAGCTTGACCGGCTCCTCGGTCTCGGGCGGCAGGACGGGAAGCCGCGCCAGCAGGTCGGCGGCCCCGGCGCGGATCTCGTCGAGCGAACGGCCGCCCTGCTCGCGCCACTCCGGGGCTCCGTAATAGGCGTCGACGTAGCCCTCGTCGTGCTCGCCCACGGCCAGCACCAGCTTCACGTACGACTCGGCGACGGCGTCGAGCGCCAGCGGCTCCTGCCGGCCGCCGTCGCGGGAGGAAGGCCGGCCGCACCCGGCGGCGAGCGCCGCCGCGGCGAACACGAGCCACACCCAGGGCAGGAGCTCGATCGAGGTCGTCATCTTCATCAGCCGTCTTCTCCGGCGTCGCGGGTGAGCGAGCATATCATCGGCGACATGACGATCGAGGCCGCCGTCAACGAATCGGTGCGGGTCGACCCGCGGCTGCCGGAAGGGTACTACGTCGACAACTTCGAGATCGTCCTGGCGACCGTCCGCGAGCGCTACGAGGACGTCCTGAGCGGCGCCGAGCTCTCCTTCCTGGGCGGCTGGAGCACGCTCTCGCTCGCCGCCCGGCGTCTCTATGTGCGCCTGGTCTCGCGCAAGGGCCCCTGCTTGCGCCGCGACCGCGTCGCCTACTCCGAGATTCCCGACCTCGACGCCGCGCTCGCCGAGCTCGCCCACGCCGGCTTCGCCGACGACGCCCCCGGTGCCGCGGCGGTCGAGCTGCTGCCGCTGCTGCGGTGCGACGAGCTGCGCGCGCTCGCCCGCGACCTCGGCGCGGCCACCGCGCCGGCGGCGCGCAAGCCGGAGCTGCTCGCGGCCCTCGCCGGAGAGGTGGACGCGGCGACCCTGGACCGCGAGCTGCGGCGCCGCGTCGACGTGGTGCGGCCGCGGCGCCAGGACGCCGTCCTCGCCTTCCGGCTGCTCTTCTTCGGCAACCTGCGGCAGGACTGGACGGAGTTCGTGCTGCGCGACCTCGGCGTCGTGCGCTACGAGCCCTACGAGCTGCGCGCGGAGCTGCGCCTGTTTCCCACCCGCGCGGCCGTCGACGACGTCCTGACGCTCCAGGCCTGCCGCGACGAGGTGCGCGGCCTGCTGGCGGCGGGCGAGCTCGACGCGGCGCTCGGCGCCGGCCGCGCGGTGCTCGCGCGGCGCGCCGCCTGGCACCCGTCGGCCCGGCGGCACCGCGACCGCGTCTGTCTGAAGCTCGGCCGCGCCCTGGAGCGCCTCGCCCACGGCGAGACCGGGGACGAGGCCGCGCGGCTCTACGGCGAGGCCCTCGCCTTCTACGAGGCGGCCGAGGCGCCGCCGGCGCGCGAGCGGCGGGCGCGGATCCTGGCCCGGCTCGGCCGCTGCGACGACGCGCTGGCGCTCTGCGCCGAAATCGCCGCGGCGGCGCGCGACGAGACCGAGGCGAGGTTCGCGCCGCGCTTCGCGGAAAGGGTGCGCCGGCCGCGCGGCGAGGCGGTGGCGCCGCGCCGGCGGCGGCGGCCGGTCGCGGAGCTGGCCCTCGCCCGCCGCGACGGCCGGGCCGTCGAAGAGCTGGCGCTGGCGGCCGTCGCGGCGGCCGGCGGCCACGGTTTCTTCGCCGAGAACTGGCTGTGGAAGTCGCTCTTCGGCCTCGCCTTCTGGGACGTCATCTACGCGCCGGTCGAAGGGGCCTTCCAGCATCCCTTCCAGCTCGGTCCGCTCGACCTGCACACGCCCGATTTCCGCAAAGCGCGCGCGGTGCTCGTCGAGCGGCGGCTCGCCGAGCTGCGGGCGCAGGCGCGACCCGGCCCCCGGCTCCTTGCCGTCTACGAGGCCAAGCACGGCACCGCCAACCCGCTGGTGGCCTGGCACGAGGAGCTGCGCCCCCGGCTCGCGCTGGCGCTCGAGCGCCTGACGGGCGAGCACCTCGCCCGCGTCTGCGACCGCCTGAGCCGCGACGTGGGGCGCTACCGCCGCGGCTTTCCCGACCTCTTCGTGGCGCGCGACGCCGCGCCGGGCTTCGAGCTGCTGGAGGTCAAGGCGCCGGGAGACCAGCTCCGCCCCGAGCAGGCGGCGTGGATCGACTACCTGAACGCCCACGGCCTGCCGGCGTCGATCCTGCGGCTGTCGTGGGTGTAGGGGCGCAAGGCCTTGCGCCCTTCGCCGGCCCCGACAGGGCCGGGCGCACGCCGTGCGCCCCTACACCGGGGTTCTTATTTGTCGATCAGGTCGGTGACCGGCTTGGCCCCCGGCGTCTCCGGGGTGATCACCGGCGCCTCCTCGAGGTCGGCGCGGATCAGCAGGTCGAGGAAGAGCTCGCGCACCCCGGGCTTGCCGTGCTCGCGGTAGACTCGCATCACCTCGCCCGGCGTCAGGCGGATTCCGGTCATGTAGTGGAGGTACTGGCAGAAAACGCGAGCCCGCGAGCCGAAGCTGATGATCAGGATCGCCAGCAATACCACCACGAAGAGGACGTGCTCGTAATCGATTCCCGACATCGTCGTCCCGCTCCCGTCCCGTTGTCCCTCACCCGGCGCCGGAGTCTAGCAGAGCAACCCGCCGTTTCCTGAATGTGTATATTTCAATGATTCGAAGCGTCGGAGCTTCTTGTTGCACGGATCTTGCAAGGCCTCGCGAAGACCAGCCATGACGGAGGAAGAGACATGCGACACCGGGGTAGACGTCCACGAGCCCTCCTGACGATCGCCCTGCTCGGCGCCTTGGCGGCCGCGGCCCAGGAGCCGCCGCCCAAAGACGCTCCGCCGGACGACGGCCCGGTCGTCGAGCGGGCGCGGATCGTGCCGCCCCGCAGCGCCGCGCCGGCCCCGGAAGCCCCCGACGCGGAAGCCCCGCCCGCGGACCCGCGCGATCCCCTGCGCGCCCTGCGGCCGCCCGTGGCCGAGCGTCCGGGCCACCACGCGGTGCGCGAGGTGCGCCTGCTCAAGGCCGGCGCCGGCCGGGTGGACGGCGCGCGCCAGGACGACTGGATCGCCTTCGACATGCGCGGCACCGACGAGCGCTACGACCTCTACGTGATGCGGATCGAGGTCGGAATCGAGACCTGCCTGACCTGCGACAACTACGTCTTCCGCAAGGTCCACGTGCTCGATCCGGCCTGGCACCCTTCGGGGGAGTACTTGGTGGTCCTGGCCCAGGGCTCGCCGAAGCGGCGCGACCTGAGCACCGCGCTCCTGACCACGCCGCTGCGCGGCATCGGCAGCGAGGTGTGGGTCCTCACCCGCGACGGCCGCGACGCCTGGCAGCTCACCACCGTCGGCGAGCGCGGCGGCGCCGTGCTCGAGCCCCACTTCTCCCACGAGTCCGACTTCCTGGTGTGGAGCGAGCGGCTGACCCACGTCGCCGAGCCGTGGGGAGAGTGGGGGCTGCTGGTGACCGAGTTCCGGATCCGGCGCGGCCAGCCGCACCTGGGCAAGACGAGGACCTACCGCTCCGGGATCGGCCACGGCCTGGCCGTGGCGCACGAGCTCACCCCCGACGACGGCGGCCTGCTGGTGTCGGCGATCCCTGACCGCTCCCTGCCGCAGTCCGATGTCGTGCTCCTCGATCTCGAGACCGAGAGGATCGAACGCCTGACGGCCTCGCCCGACGAGCACGACGAGCTGGCCTCCAACGTACCCTACGGCGACTACTACGTCTGGGTCACCGACCGCGGCCTCGGCGACCGCCGCGGGCGTCTGCCCCGGCGCAACGAGCTCTGGCTGCGCTCGGCCTCGGGCCACGTCCAGGAGCGCCTCACCTACTTCAACCACCCGCGCTCCGACCATTACCTGGGCGACGCCATGATCGGCGACGTGAGCTGGACCGCCGACGGCGAGAGCCTGCTGCTGCACGTGGTCAGCTCGCCGGAGGGCTCCGGCGAGGTGGGCGAGGGCGTCTACCTGGTGAAGCTGGGCAAGGAGTACCGGCGTTGACGTTCGGCGCCGTCGTGGTCGGCGGCGGGGTGGTGGGCACGGCCGCGGCCCTGGCCCTGGCGCGGCGCCGAGAACGGGTGCTGCTGCTCGAGCGGTTCGCTCCCGGCCACCCGCACGGGAGCTCCCATGGCGACGGCCGCATCATCCGCTTCACCTACGGCGAGGCGATCTACGTGGAGATGGCGCGCCGCGCCTTCGCCGCCTGGGCCGAGCTCGAGCGCGCGGCGGGCGAGACCCTGGTCGAGACCACCGGGAGCTGGGAGTGCGGGCCGTCGCTCTCGCCCCAGCTCGCCGAGCTCGAGGCGATCCTCGGCCGCTGCGGCATCCCCTTCGAGCGCTGGACCGCGGCCGAGAGCAACCGCCGGATGCCGCACTTCCGGCTACCCGCGGGGAGCGCGGCGATCTACCAGCGCGACGGCGGCGTCGTGCGGGCGGATCGCGCCGTGCGCGCCTTGCGGCGCCTGGCCGCGGACGCCGGCGTCGAGATCCGCGACGGCGAGCGGGCCGCCGCGATCGAGGTGCTGGCGGACCGCGTGCGGGTCCGCAGCGCCGCGGGAGTGACGTGGGAGGCCGGCGTCCTGGTGTTGACGGCGGGCGGCTGGGCGCCGGAGCTGCTCGCCCAGGTGGGGCTCGAGGTGCCCCTCCGAATCACCCGGGAACAGGTCGCCTACTTCCCGGCCCGCGCCGTCAGCCCGGTCGACCACCGCGTCGGCGCCATGCCCACGATGATCGACTACCACGACCGCGAACAGCCGTTCTACGCCCTGCCGCAGATCGACGTCCCCGGCGTCAAGGTGGGCTGGCACCACGGCGGCGCCGAGCTCACCGCGGCGCAGCTCGAGCCGGAGCGACGGCCGGCACTCGACGAGGCCAACTTCGCGGCCGTCCGCGCCTTCGTCGAGCGGCGCTTCCCGCACCTCGATCCGCGGCCGGTGGAGCGCCTCGGTTGCCTCTACACCAACACGCCGGACTATCATTTCGTCCTCGACCGCCACCCGCGGTGGCCGCACGTGGTGGTGGGCACCGGCTTCTCGGGTCACGGTTTCAAGTTCGCGCCGGTGCTGGGCGAGATCCTGGCGGCCCTGGCGCGCGGCGAGACGCCGCCGGTCGACCTCGAAACGTTCGCCCTGGCGCGTTTCGCCGGCGGCCCGATCCGGCGCCGGATCGTCGCTTGAACCCGACGATGCCCGTCCTCCCGCGGGGACGACGAACAAGGAGCACCCTATGCCGCAACTCGCAGACACCGCCGCCCCGACTCGGCAGCTCTCCCCCGACGCCGACGCCCTCGACCGCTTCCGCCGGCGGATGACCCATCCGCTCCTGATGCGTCTCTTCATGCTCTTCAAGCTGCCGCTCGGGCTCTTCTCGGGCATGCGTCTCGCGGCGATCGACGCCGGACGCTGCCAGGTGGTGATCCGTTACGGCTGGCGCAACACCAACCCGTTCCGCTCGATGTACTTCGCGGCCCAGAGCATGGCGGCCGAGCTCTCCACGGGCGCCCTGGCGATGCTGGCGACGCAGACGTCGCCGCGGTCGGTGGCGATGCTGATCACCGGCCTCGAAGCCAGCTTCGGCAAGAAGGCCACGGGCCGGGTGACCTTCACCTGCGAGGACGGCGCCGAGATGTTCGCCGCCGTCGGCGAGACGCTGGCCACCGGCGAGCCGGTGGTCGTCCGCGCCGAGACGGTGGGGCGCATGGAAGACGGCGCCGAGGTGTCGCGCTTCGTCTTCACGTGGTCGTTCAAGCGTCGCTCGACCCCATGACCCTGACGAAGCCGTGTCGGACTGCGGCCAAGTAGGCTAACCTCGCCTGAATGGCCACCAAGAAACGCAAAGCTCGGCCCGGGAAGAGCAAGCCCTGGCCGCCGCAGAGGCACGACCGCGCCTACCGGCGCTTCTTCAGCCTGCCCGAGATGGTGGTCGACCTCGTCCGCGGCTTCATCCCCGAGGACTGGGTACAGCACCTGGACTTGGCCAACATGAGGCAGATGTCCGACGTCATCATCGGCGAGCGTTGGGACCGCCGCGACGCCGACACCGTCTGGCGGATCGGCTGGAAGGGTCCCCACCAAGGCAAGCCGCCGCTCTACGTCGTGCTCGTCTTCGAGTTCCTCTCGCAGCCCGACCACTGGGCGGCGGTGCGGATGATGGCGTATGTGGCGCTGGTCTACCAGCGCCTGATCGACAACGGTGTCGTCGGTCCGGAGGACGAGCTGCCGTTGGTGGTGCCGATCGTGCTGTATAGTGGTGATCCGGCCTGGGAAGCTCCCGAGGAGCTCGAGGAGCTGGTCGTGGATCTTCCCGGGCTCGAGCGGTATGGGCCGCGTTTCCGCAGGCGCCGCCGGACGTGGTCAGAAGGGTAGAAACGCTGGAGGACTTCGCGATGCTGGTGGACAACATCCTGGAATGGAAGAAGAGCGTCCACCTTGAAGGACGCCAGGAAGGACACGCGGAAGGAGAGCAGGTTGGCCTCCGTAAAGGCGAGCTCGCGCTGCTTCTCCGCCAGCTCACGAGCAAGTTCGGACCGCTGCCTGCGGAGGTCGTCGACCGCCTGGAACGGGCTGACGTCGATCAGCTCCTCGGATGGGGTGTCCGCGTCCTCACGGCGAAGAGCCTCGACGAGGTCTTCGCCCCTTAAGGGGGCCCCCCGATCTTTCTCCGCG
>Ga0299906_10001392_pt1 | contig 20832 bp, 12 predicted proteins | sample RVTome_14_FD_200259 | JGI IMG/M metagenome (GOLD analysis project Ga0299906, IMG submission 200259) | Soil microbial communities from uranium-contaminated site in the Upper Colorado River Basin, Wyoming, United States - RVT145D125 (version 2) ...
AATGGGCGGGCGGCGACCTGCGTCGCGGCGACAAGCTTGGGGAGACTAAATTATGAGAAAGCAGCATCGGCGGATCGGCCTGATCGGGTCGGCGAGCGTCCTGGCCCTGGCCGTGGGCTTCCTGCAACCGGCCTTGGCCGACACGTCGGTGACGGTCGGCTCCATCGTCCCGGCTGCCGTCGACCCTGCCGACATCCTGAGCGCCCTCGCCACTGCAGGGGGCGTTGCCGGAACGACCAACATTCTGTCGGACCAGAACCTAGGGGGGCTGAACCTCGGCACCGCGACGACCACCGGGTCGACCGCGGCGCCTGTGGTGGCGGTCGGCGATAACGCCGTCGCGAACAACAACAATAACAATCTCTTCGCCCTGACCCGCGCCAACAACGTCGCGTCCACCATCGGCAACAACTCCAGTGCCGACGGATCCGTGATCCTGAATGCGCAGCAGCTCGTGCCTGGGGTGGCGGCCGGGGCGGTGACCACGCTGACCGCGAGCACCACCGGCAGCATCGATTCGTCGCTGCTGATCGGCAACGGGGCGAACGTCACCGGCAACCTGAACAACAACTCGGTGCGAGCCCGCACTTCGTTCAACACGGCTTTCGGCGCCATCGAGACCACCGTGCCGAACACGCTGCTCGGCGGCGCCGCCGGCGGCTACGTGGCCGCCTTCACCGGTGCTGCGCCATCGGTCGATCCGAGCTCCCTAGCACAGGTCGCGACTTACAACATCGCGAGCGTGCAGGCCAACTCCGGATTCGCCAACGGCGCCGGTGCCGGGCTGGCAACCAGCCATGTGGACGACACGCTGATCTCGCTGACCCGGGTCTACACCTCCCTCGCTCCGGCGACAATCTCCGGCACCTTCCGCGTGAACAACAACCTGGTCGACGCCGCGACCGTGGGCAATGCGGCCGACAACGGCATCCTGCTCGAGACCGGAGTCGCCGGCACCTTCGACGGCACGGCCTTCTCCAGCAGCACGCAGCTTTCGCGCGACACCACGGTGCCTGCCGTGGGCAGCCTGCCCGGCATTTCCGCCAGCAATACCGACACCGTCATCACGGCGAACCTTTTCAATTTCCTGCCGGGCCTTGTCTTTCTGTCCAGCGGCGACGGCTTGACCGTGCGGGTAAACGGCAACCAGATCAGCAGCAGCGCCACGATCAATGAGGCGAGCAACCTGGTCGGCTTCGACAGCGAGCTGAACCTGGCCGGCGGCGACTCGCCCAGTGCCAACGCCCTTTCCTATGGCGCAGCAAATGTAAACAACGTGCTTGTCGTCTTCAGCGACTTTGCGACGGTCAACCAGCAGAACGCCTTTGCCGGCCTCGGCCCCACGCAGAGCGCCTTTGCGGAAACCGACGACGCCACGGTGCTCTTCTTCATCGAAGGCGTGAGCGACGACACGACGATCACGCTGAACGACAATGTCCTTTCGGCCAGCGCCGAGGGCAACATCAGCACCAATCTTGTCATCAATCACGCGCTCGGCATTCCGAACGATCCGGGCGCCAGCCTGGGAACCGGCGACAGCGCCACAATCGTCGGCTCCTTCGCCTCGGCAAACCGGCAGCTGATCTACCGTCCCGACATCGAAGCGATCATGACCGACAGCGAGATCCAGGCGCTGATCGGCACGACCAACCTGGGCTTCACGCCCTTCGGCGGCTTCGCCGGCAGCACGCTTCGGCTGAACGACAACAGCTTCTCTGCTGTCGCGACTGGTAACGGCGCGACGGCGCTGATCGACCTGCAGGGTGCGAGCATCGACAGCGATACCGCGGGTGCCAGTTTGGTGGCAGACCGGGAGAACCCGGCCCAGATCTTCAGCATCGGTGGTGCATCCGGCATCTCCATCGCCAACCTGCAGTTCAACGCGCAAGTACCGGGGACGCCGGGCAGTCTGGTCTCAACGGTGCGGGGCAACACCATCGAAGCCATCGTTGCGGACGATCTGGGCACGGTGGAGGACTGGATCGTCAGCGACGCGACGCTGACCCTGAACGGCAACAGCTTCCAGGCGTCGAGCACGGTCAACGGCTATGCCGGCTTGGTCAACCTGACGGCTGGCACGACGATCGCCGGCGACGCCTCGGTCGGCAGCTCGCAGACCACCGGCGGCTTCGGCGCCATCGACATCGGCGCCACGCTGAGCGGCAACCAGGCAAATGCGATCCTTGGCATCGGCACCCTTGCCGAGTCCCTGACCGTCAGCCTGCGGGACAACGGCATGCTCGCTTTGGCGACCGGTAACGACGCGTTACAGGCACTGAACGTGAACGCCGGGACCTCGATCACCGGCGACACGACGACGACGCTCTCCGGCGACAACGCTCATGTCGTTCCCAGCGGGGTCGCGACTCAGGAGACCCTCAACACCGAAATCCAGGCGGCGGGAGCCTTCGTCGTGGTGAACGACCAGGCGATCAACTTCTCCGACTTCCTGGCGACGGCGACGGGCAACTCCCTGACGGTCGACCTCAATCCGACCACCGACGGCATCGTCTCCGGCTTGGCGAGCTCCGCATTGCGCGTCAGCGGCAACCAGATCGCTTCCCAGGTGCTCGGCAACAATGCCGACAACAGCCTTGGCATCACGGCGAGCAATGGGCTTGGCGTGACCGGAACCGGTGCGATCGGCGGCATCGCCAACTCGCAGACCGGCGCGGTCGTGGTCGCCGGCGACATCACGCTTTCGGCAGTCACCACGGGCAACACCATTGCGGTTTCCGTCCTGGACGGCGACAACGTCCAGGGCATCACCGATCTTGTGGTCGACGTCGGCGAGCACATCGACGATGAAGGCGTGGTGCATCGCAATGCGATCGGCAGCACAGCCTTCGCCAGCATCGCCACGAACTCGGTCGAGGCGACGGCTGGCACCATCGATGCCACCGCCACGGGCGTGTCGTTGTCCGTGGTCAACGGAGCGATCGACCAGACGCTGTCGATCGACGATACGGCGCTCTACGTGCTGAACCGGCAGCGCAACGAAGCGCTGGATCCCACCGATCTGGTCACTCCGGCCCGCGGGGCTGCGGTATCGGCGACGACCAGCGGCAACGGCGTCGATGTATTCGTCAACGGCGGCGTGGACGGTGTCGACAGCAGCAGGCTGAACGCCACCGGCAACATCCTCGATGCGACTGCTGCCGCAAACGTCGCCACCAACTCGATCGCCTCCACGGCCGGCACCACCGCGAGCCTCGCCTCCGGCATCCTCAGCCGCCAGGGCAACAGCGGCAACGTGACCGGCACCAACAGCCTCTCGATCGTGAGCCTGGAGGTGACGGCGGACGACGACGCGGTGCATACCGACCTGCGCGCCTCGGCCGACCGCAACGCCATAGGCGCCTCGGCCATCGGCAACAGCGTGACCAACACGCTGAATGCCTCGGCCGGCACGACCTTGAACGGTACCAATGGCGCGGGCGCCAGCGGTGCCTTCATCGGCACCGCCGTGCCGGCGGGACCGTTCTACGCCAGCGTCGACAGCGACTCCGGCACGCTGGACAGCAACGCGGACGCAACGTTGCTCGGCAACGCCGGCATCCTCAGCACCCAGCGCAACTACGGGCTCGCCGGGGACCGCTCGCTGATCACCAGCTCGCTGACCGACGCCTCGGTCAGCCTGGGGATCACCAACGGCGACGTCAGCACCACCCAGGGCGTGCTGTCGGTCTCGCTGAACCAGGCGGTGTCGCAGGCGGCGGCCAACGCCGCTACCAACAACCTGACCACGACGTCGGGGACCAGCAGCGCCGGCGCCGCCACCGTCCTGAACAGCCAGGGTGCATCGGAGACCACCGTCAGCGCCTCGGCAACCGACACGAGCTTCGGGTCGACGGTCGACGGACCGATCTCCAGCGCCACGCTGCAGGTGTCTAACAACCTGATCCTGGCCAGCGCGGACCTGAACTCGGCCTCCAACACGATCACCGGCACGGCCGGCGTCGGCGGGTTGCCGAGCGCGACGATCCTGAACCATCAGGAAGCGTCGAACAGCTCGGTCAGCAGCAGCGTCACCGGCTCGTCGATCACGCAGCTCGGTTTGGGCGGCGTGACCAACTCAACGGTCTCGGTCTCGGGCAACCAGATCGGCACATCGAGCACGATCAACAACTCGGTCAACAAGATCGCGGCACCGGGCCAGAGCTTTACCCGCACCAGCTCGTTCTGATCGTTTTCCTGGGAGGAGCTTGAGGGGCCGGCGGGCAACCGCCGGCCCCTTTCTTTTTCAGGCGGCGGCGGACTTCGGCGAGCCGAAGAATTCCTGCGCGATCGCGTTGACGACGCCCATCAGTTGGACCTGCGACCAATCCAACCAGCCGTGCAGATCCTGCAGCACCTGTCCGATATCGAGATCGGCAAGCTCCGACTGGAACGAGCGCAGACGGCGCTGCGCTTCGCGGCCGGAGCCCAGATTGAAATCGCGCCTGAGCGACGCCAGCGCCTCGCTGGCGGTCGCTACCGCGCTGGTCAGCGAGCGCGGGAAGCGCGGATTGAATAGCAGGAAGGCGGCGACGTGCTCCGGCCTGGTCGAGCTCGGGTGCTCGCGCCGGAAGGCCTGGAAGCCGGCGGCCGCGCGCAGCAGCGCATACCACTGCGCGACATCGAACGCCGAGCCCTCGCCCGCCCCCTTCGGCAGCAGCTGCTGGTATTTGGCATCGAGCAGTCGCGTCGTCTGGTCGGCGCGCTCGAGCTGCTGGCCCATCACGTAGAAGGCCCAGGCCTCGTCGCGGTAGAAGGTCTCCATGGTGATGCCGACGTGCGTCTGGCAGCCCTCCTTCACCAGCTTGGCGAGGTCGCTCAGCTGCTGCGTCGTGGTGTCCTCCGGGTCCAGCGGCTTGATCTCGTGGTAGAAGGCGTTGATCTGCGACCACATCTCGGTCGAGATCAGCGGCCGCACAGTGCGCGCGTTCTCGCGCGCCATGCGCAGGCAGGAGCGCACCGAGGAGGGATTGAGGGGATCGCGCAGGTAGAAGGCCAGCACGTTCTCCGGCGTGATCGCGTCGTAGCGGTCGGCGAAGAGTTCGCTGTGCGAATAGAGCCGCAGCACCGATTCCCAGTTGCGCCCGCCCTTGGCGTCGTAGCTGTAGCTCTGGTTGACGTCGAGCACGCGCGCCAGCGAGTTGGCCCGCTCGACGTAGCGGGCCATCCAGAAGATGCATTCGGCGAAGCGCGAGAGCAGCTTAGTCAACGATCCAGGTGTCCTTCGATCCGCCGCCCTGCGAGGAGTTCACCACCAGCGAGCCGCGCCGGAGCGCGACGCGGGTCAGCCCGCCGGGCAGCACCCAGGTTTTGCGGCCGGTCAGCGCGAAGGGCCGCAGGTCGACGTGGCGGGGCTCGATCGCGCGGTTGACCAGCGTCGGCGAGACCGAGAGCTCCACCATCGGCTGGCTGATGTAGTTGGCCGGGTCGGCCTTCAGCGCATCGCGGCAGGTCCTGAGTTGCTCGCGCGAGGCACGGGGCCCGATGGTGATGCCATAGCCGCCGGACTCGCCGACCGGCTTCACCACCATCCTGGCGAGATTGCTCAGCGTGTATTGCAGCCCCTCGGCCTCGCGGCAGATGTGCGTCTCGACGTTCTCGATGATCGGCTCCTCGTCGAGGTAGAAACGGGTCAGGCGCGGCATGTAGGCGTAGACCGCCTTGTCGTCGGCCACCCCGGTGCCGACCGCATTGGCCAGCGTGACGTTGCCCTTGCGGTAGGCACGCATCAGGCCCGGCGCGCCCAGCATGGATTCCGGCCGGAAGACCTCGGGATCGAGGAAATCGTCGTTGAGTCGCCGGTAGATCACGTGCACCGGCGCCAGGCCGTTGACCGTGCGCATGAAGACCCGGTCGCTCTCGACCGTCAGGTCGTGGCCCTCGACCAACGGCACGCCCATCTCGCGGGCAAGGAAGATGTGCTCGAAGTAGGCCGAGTTGTAGGTGCCGGGCGACAGCAGCACGATCTGCGGGTCGTCGATGCCGGACGGCGCCACGGCCAGCAGCGTCTCGGTCAGCTTCTCGCCGTAGTTGGAGACAGGGCGGATCGGCAGGTCGTGCACCAGATCCGGGAAGGCACGCTGCATCAGGTGGCGGTTCTCCACCACGTAGGAGACGCCGGACGGCGTGCGGCCGTTGTCTTCCAGCACGCGGAACTGGCCGTCGCTGCCGCGCACGATGTCGGTGCCGCAGATGTGGATGTAGGTGCCGCGCGGCACCTTGAAGCCCACCATCTCCGGCCGGTAGTTCGCGTTGCCGAGCACGAGGTCGGTCGGGATCACCTTTTCCTTGAGGCAGCGCTGGGCGCCGTAGATGTCGCCCAGGAAAGCGTTCATCGCGGCCACGCGCTGGATCACACCGCGTTCCAGCACCTCCCATTCGCTGCCGGCGATCACCCGCGGGATGATGTCGAAGGGCAGGATGCGATCGATCTGCTCGCGGTCGGAGTAGACGGTGAAGGTCACGCCCAGCGTCATGAACTCGCTGGTGGCCCGCTTGGCGCGCCTGGCGACCTCGGCGAAGGAGAAGGGGTTGAGGCGCCGCGCCAGTTCGGCGGAAGCCGGCAGGGGCTCGCGGCCGCGACCATAGAACTCGCACCAGAAGCCGCCGGGGTCGTAGCCGGCGAGCAGGCTTGGCTGCCCGCCCTGGCTCTGCGACTGGCCCCCCTGCGACTGACCTTGGCCGCCCAGGCTCTGGCTCTGCTGCTGGAAGCCGCTCCCGGCCATAGCGCCCCCGTGGTGTGACGCACCACTATGGACGGGGCAGCGACAGCGGGCAAATGCGTCGAGATCGTCGGAAGCTTGTCGGGATGGCATAGGGCGCACAGCGACGCGCCCCGCCGTTTGGCGGCCGCCCGCCGCCATGCAAGGCTCGCGCCATCGCGAAAGCGACCGGAGCTTCAGCCATGCAGATCGAAGGGCTCAAGGGACGGACCGCCATCATCACCGCCGCCGGGCAGAACCTCGGGCGCGCGATCGCCCTCGGCTTCGCCAAGGCGGGCGCGGACGTGGTGATCAACGGCCTGACCCACCTGGACAAGCTGGAGGCCGTGGCGCGCGAGGCGGAGGCCTTCGGGGTACGGGCCCTGCCCGTGCTGGCCGATGCCGCCGACTGGCCGGCGGTGGAGGCCATGGTGGGCAGGGCACTGGAAACTTTCGGCGCGGTGGACATTGCCGTGGCTGCGGTCGGGATCCGGCCGCACCAGGCCTTCCACGATATCTCGGTCGAGGACTGGGACCGGGTGGTGCGCACCAACCTCAACTCGGCCTTTTATCTCGATCGTGCCGTGCTGCCGTCGATGCGCCGCCGGCGCTTCGGCCGGATCATCCATCTGGCCGGCTCGGACGCGCTCTTTCCCCTGGCCAACCGCGCTCACGTGGTCGCCTCGAAGAACGCCATGCACGGCCTCGCCAAGGCGATCGCGCTGGAGTACGGCCCGGAGGGGATCACCGCCAACAGCGTGGCGCCCGGCTGGATCGACACGCAGCGCGAGGCGGCTTGGTATCCGGAGCTAACGAAGACCTTGGCGCACATCGAGGCCACCCTGCCGCTGCGCCAGCTCGGCTCCGTCGATGACGTCGCTGGCGCCTGCCTCTACCTCGCCTCGGACCTTGGGAGGTGGGTCACCGGCCAGATGCTGCACGTCAACGGCGGCGAGTTCATGTTCTGAACAAGCGAGTTTCCCCTCTCCCCCGCTGATGCGGGGGCGAGGGTACGCAGTTTCAGATGCAGTAGGCCTTCAGCGGCGGGAAGCCGTTGAAGCCGACCGTGGCGTAGGTCGTGGTGTAGGCACCGGTCGCCAGGATCCGCACCTTGTCGCCCGGCTTCAGCGCCAGCGGCAGCTCGTAGCGCGTCCGCTCGTAAAGGATATCGGCGCTGTCGCAGCTCGGCCCCGCGATCACCACCGGCCCGGCCGGGCCGCCGTCGTGCGGCGTGACGAAGCGGTACTTGATCGCCTCGTCCATGGTCTCGGCCAGGCCGGAGAACTTGCCGATGTCGAGGTAGACCCAGCGCGTCTCGTCGCCGGCGTCCTTCTTCGACACCAGCACGACCTCGCACTCGATGACGCCCGCCTCGCCGACCAGGCCGCGGCCCGGCTCGACGATGAGCCGCGGCGCATCCGGCCCGAGGTGGCGAGCGACCGCGCCGATCACCCGGCGGCCGTAATCGGCCATCGCGGGCACGTCCTTGCGGTAACGCGCCGGAAAGCCGCCGCCGAGGTTCAGCAGGCTGGGCGTCAGGCCGGCGGCCCTGAGCTCGGCGTAGAAGGCGCCGATGCGGGCCAGGAGCTTGCCCCACTGCGAAAGGTCGCACTGCTGCGAGCCGATGTGGAAGGAGACGCCGAGCGCCTCCAGCCCAAGGTCGCGCGCGCGCAGCAGCAGGTCCTTCGCCATGGCGAAGGAGCAGCCGAACTTGCGCGACAGCGGCCACTCGGCCCCCTCGCCTTCCACCAGCAGCCGGCAGAAGACGCCGGCACCCGGCGCGTGCTCGGCCAGCTTCAGCAGCTCGCCCTCGGAGTCGAAGGCGAAGAGCTGCACGCCGCGACGGTGCGCGTAGGCGATGTCGCCCGCCTTCTTGATGGTGTTGCCGAAGGAGATGCGCTCGGCGGTGATGCCGACCTCCAGGCAAAGGTCGATCTCGCCGCGGCTGGCGACGTCGAACGAGCTGCCGCGCCGCGCTAGCAGGCGCAGCACCTCCGGCGCCGGGTTGGCCTTCACGGCATAGAAGATCTCGGCCGGCTTCAGCGAGGCGGCGAGCGCCAGGTAGTTGCCCTCGACCACGTCGAGGTCGATCACCAAGGCCGGCGTCTCCGGCTGCAGGCGGTCGAGGAAGGCGGCCGTCTTGGCGGTGATGTCGCCGCGCGCGCCCGGCTGCGGCGGCACCACGGCAAGCTCGGCCCTGGGCTGGCGCAGGACGGCATGGTCGTTCGCCGCCTGGACTTCGCCGTCGATGGCGCGCAGCGCCGGCGCGAAAGCCGTCTCGCCCGGCTGGGTGATCAGCCGGTCGGCCTTGGTGGAGCGGAAGCGGGAACGGGCGGCACGGCCGCCCTCAGGTGCAAGGTGCATCGGGAATCATCCCTCTCGGAAACCCGCCCCTCGCGGAGCGGCAGTTGCAAGAAGGACGCGATCCGTCGTTGCTTAACCTGCTAAGGGCCAGTGGCACGTGCGTTAGGCGTCTGGGGGCGAGATATAAGTCAACGCGCGGGCATCGCAAGCATTTTTTCGAGTCCCGGCGAAAAAACTTGCGCCTTAGCCGCTCCCTGGCAACGCCGCGCCGCGCAAGCGGCGGCGCAGCGGCCGGAGTGCTGCGCCCAGCAGCCCCGCGAGCAGGGCCGCGGCCGCCAGCGAGAGCGCCAGGACCAGCGGCAGGCTCGACCAGTGCGGCGCCGGCCAGAGCGCCTGGACCAGCGCGATGACCGGCAGGTGCACGAGGTAGAGCTCGTAGGTGACATTGCCGAGCAGACGATCGCGAACCGCCGGCGCCCCGCCGGCAGGCAGCCCGGACGTGCGCCCGAGGCGCCAGGCGCACCAGCCCGCCAGCGCCAGGAACAGCAGCGCCGCCACGGCAGGCTGGATGCCCGTGGCGCGCTCCCAGGCCGAGGCGGTGGCATCGAAGGCATCGAAGCTGTAGGCGTGCGCGGCCGAGAGCAGCACGGCTGGCGGCAGCAGCCAGTCGAGCGCGCCCGCCTCCAGCCGGCCGCTGCCGCGCAGCGCCCAGGCCGTTCCCAGTACGAAGTAGGGCGCCATCCCGAAATAGAAAGTTGCGCGCGGACCGCCCGCGTCGAGGTGGTAGAAGGCGAGGTTGCCGACCAGCGCCAGTCCGCAGAGCGGCGGCAGCCAGCGCAGGCCGGCGCCGAACCGCCCGGCCAACAGCACCACGGCCACGATCAGGTAGAAGGTGAACTCGACGCGCAGCGCCCAGACGATCGGCAGCAGCTCGCTGCGCTTGGCGAGCCCCAGCAGCGGGTCGGTGACCACCACGGTGGGAAAGAGCGCCAGGGCATTGGCGGCGAGGTTGTCAGGCGCAAGCTCGCCCGGTTCGTCCCCTGCCGCCAGCCCGAGAATGGCCGCCATGGCCGCCAGCGCGACCAGGTAGCCCGGCCAGAGCCGCAGCAGACGGTTGCCGAGGAAGGCGAGCGGCCGGCCGGCGTAGTAGGCCAGGGCGGCCTCGGTGATGATGGTGCCGGAGAGCACGAAGAAGACGAAGACGGCCACCGGGCCGAAGTCGGTGGCAAGCAAAGCCGGATCGGCGAGGCCGGACACCGGCAGCGCGTGCCAGAGCAGCACCAGCAGTGCCAGGACGAAGCGCGGCACTCCCAGCAGGCGATAGGGCAGCGGCCGCTCGTCCGCCTGGCAGCTCAGGCGCGATCCCAGGACCAGAAGTCCCGCCCCTCGTCCTGCAGGAAGCGGGCCAGGACCATCTTGTGCACCTCGCTGGCGCCATCGACCAGGCGGGCCTGCCGCGCGTAGCGGTACATCCACTCGAGCGGCGTGTCCTTGGAGTAGCCCTTGGCGCCCAGCAGCTGGATCGCGGTGTCGACCGCCCGGTGCAGCGCGTCGGCCACCTGGATCTTCGCCATGGAGACTTCCTTGCGCGCGAAGCTGCCCTGGTCCAGCCGGGCCGCCGCCCGCATGGTCAGCAGCCGGCCGATCTCGATCGCCATTGCCGCCTCGCCCAGCAGGCCCTGCACCGACTCCCGGTCGGCCAGGCGCACCCCGAAGGAGCGGCGCTCGGCGATGTAGGGCTGCGCGATCTCGAGCGCGCGCTTGGCCATGCCGAGCCAGCGCATGCAGTGCGTGAGCCGCGCCACGCCCAGGCGGATTTGCGTCACCTTGAGGCCGTCGCCCTCCTCCAGGAGGCGGTGCTCGACCGGGATCTCCAGGCCGTCGAAGGCGAGTTCGCAGTGCCCGCCGTGCTCCTCCGGGCCCATGATCGGGATGCGGCGCAGGATCTCCCAGCCCGGCTGGTCGCGCCAGAAGAGGAAAGCGGAGAGGCCCTTGCGCGGGTCCTCCGAGGTCTTCGCGACCAGGATGAAGTGCTCGGCCTCGGCCGCGCCGGTGATGAACCACTTGCGGCCGCGCACCACATAGCGGTCGCCGCGGCGCTCCGCCGTGGTCAGCATCTGCGAGGGATCGGAGCCGGCGCCGGGCGCGGGCTCGGTCATCGCGAAGGCCGAACGCACGCGGCCCTCGACCACCGGCTTCAGCCAGCGCTCCTGCTGCGCCGGCGTGCCGATCTTCGCCAGCAGCATCATGTTGCCGTCGTCCGGCGCGGCGCAGTTGAAGGAGGCCGGGCCGAACAGCGAGCGGCCCATTTCCTCGTAGGCCGCCGTCATGGCCTTCACCGTGAACCCCAGTCCGCCGAGCTGCTTCGGGATCTGCGGCGCCCAGAGGCCCGCCGCCTTTGCCGCCTGGCGCAACGGCTCGAGACGGTCGAGACGGATGTTCTCGTGCTCGTCCCAGACGGCGGGATCGGCCTCTACCGGCAGGATCTTCTCGGCCACGAGCTTGCGCACCTTGGTGCAGTAGTCGGCGACCTCGGGCGGGAGCGAGAAATCCAAGATCCTAGGCCCCTGGATGGCCGTAGATCGTAAGACCACCGTCGACCACGAGCACAGCCCCCGTGATGTACTCGGAGGCCGAGGACGCCAGCAACAGCAGAACTCCGTCGAGGTCCTCGTCCTTGCCGAACCGCCGTTGCGGAATCTCCTTGATCAGCATCTCGCCGAACGGACCGCCCAAGGATTTGCGGCTCATGTCGGTCACGAAATAGCCGGGCGCCACGGCGTTCACCCTGATCCCGTAGCGCGCCCATTCGAGCGCAAGGGTGCGGGTGAGATTGATGACGCCCGCCTTGGCAGCGGTGTAGCTGGCCATCTCGGCCCCCCCGCCGAGGCCAAGGATGGAGGCGATGTTGATGATTGAGCCGCCTGCTCCCGCGGCGACCATGCGCCGCGCCGCGGCCTGGGCAACGCGGAACACGCCGGTCAGATTGGTCTCGATCGTCTCTGCCCACTCGGCCTCGCTGAGCTCCAGCGATCGATTGGCCCGCACGATGCCGGCGTTGTTGACGGCGATGGACAGCGGCCCGAGCTCGGTCTCCGTGGTCTCGAGGGCAGCCGCCACCGAGGCTGCGTCGGTGACATCGAGCGCCACCGGCAGGGCCCGGCCGTCGAAGACTGCGATCTCCTCGGCCAGCTCCTCGAGTCGTTCAAGGCGGCGCGCGGCCAGCGCCACCTTGGCGCCCGCCCTGGCCAGCGTCAGCGCGAAGTGACGGCCCAAGCCGGAGGAAGCGCCGGTCACCAGCGCCACTTTGCCGGAAAGGTCAGCTTGGAAGGTCATGGTTTGACTGCCTTTGCCTGTTCGCGCAGCAGGAACTTCTGGATCTTGCCCGTAGAGGTCTTCGGCAGCTCGCCGAAGACCACGCGTTTGGGTACCTTGAAGCGGGCGAGCGAGCCGCGGCAGTGCTCCAGGATTTCCTCCGCCGTTGCGCTCTCGCCCTGCTTCAGGGCGACGAAGGCGCAAGGCGTCTCGCCCCAGTGCGGGTCCGGACGTGCGACGACCGCAGCTTCCAGCACCTTCGGATAGCGATAGAGCACCTCCTCGATCTCGAGCGAGGAAATGTTCTCGCCGCCGGAGATGATGATGTCCTTGCTGCGGTCCTTGATCTCGATGTAGCCGTCGGGATGGCGCACGGCGAGATCGCCGGAGCGGAAGTAGCCGCCCTTGAAGGCAGCCGCGGTGGCGCTCGGGTTCTTCAGGTAGCCCTTCATCACCGTGTTCCCGCGGATCGCGATCTCGCCCAGGCTCTGGCCGTCCCAGGGCAGCTCGCGCCCGCTCTCCGGGTCGCGCACGGTCACCTCGTCGAGCGCGACGTGCCGCTGGCCCTGGCGGGCCATGCGCTCGGCACGGGCGCGCAGGTCCATCCCGGCCCAGTCGTCCTGCCAGAAGCAGTAGGTCGCCGGACCGTAGCTCTCTGTCAGCCCGTAGCCGTGCGTGATGGAAAAGCCCTGGCGCTCCATGTTCTCGATGATCGCCGAGGCCGGCGCGGCGCCTCCGGTCATCACCTTGACCGCGTGCGGCAACGGCCGCTTCGCCTCGGCCGGCGCGTGCGCCAGCATGTTCAGCACCACCGGCGCGCCGCAGAGATGCGTGACGCCTTCGTCGGCGATCAGGCGGAAGACAGTGGCCGGCTCGACGCGCCGGAGGCAGACGTGCGTCGCCGCCGCGGCGGTCACCGCCCAGGTGTAGCACCAGCCGTCGCAGTGAAACATCGGCAACGTCCAGAGGTAGACGCTCTCGGTGCCGAGCCCGAAGGCGATGAGGTTGCCCAGCGCGTTCAGGTAGCTGCCGCGATGGTGATAGACAACGCCCTTGGGATCGCCGGTGGTGCCCGAGGTGTAGAGCAGGCTGATGCCTTGCCACTCGTCCTTCGGCTCGTCCGAGCGGAAGGTGGCGTCGCCTTCGGCGAGCAGCGCTTCGTATTCGATGCTGCCGAGGCTCTCGCCGCCGGCGGCAAGCTCGTCGGCAATGTCCACCACCAGCGGGCGGCGCTCGAGTTGCGCCAGCGCCGGCTTGACCACCGGCGCCAGCTCGCGGTCGGTCAGCAGCACCTTGGCCTCGCCGTGCTGCAGGATGAAGGCGACCGTGGCGGGATCGAGCCGGGTGTTGATCGAGTTCAACACGGCGCCCAGGAGCGGCACGGCGAAGTGCGCCTCCAGCATCGCCGGCACGTTCGGCGCCATGATCGCCACGCAGTCGCCGTGGCCGATGCCGCGCTTCGCCAGCGCGGAGGCCAGGCGCTGCGTGCGCTCCCAGAACTGCGCATAGGTGAAGCGGCGCCGGCCGTGCACGATCGCCGTCTTCTCCGGGTGCACCGCGGCGCTGCGGCGCAGAAAGGAGAGCGGACTGAGCGCCGCATGGTTGGCGGCGTTGCGATCGAGGTCCATGTTGTAGGGCGAGCCGCTGGTGCTCATGGCGACCTGGGAAGGCGGGACGAGGCGGGCTATCGTTGCGGGCGCCGCAAGGAGAGGTCAAGGATGCGCATCGACATCTACTCCGACACCATCTGCCCCTGGTGCCTGATCGGCAAAAGGCGCCTGGAGCGCGCGCTGGTCGAGCGACCCCAGCCGGACCTGGAGATCGGCTGGCGGGCCTTCCAGCTCAACCCTAACATGCCGGCGAGCGGCATGGACCGGCGGCGCTACCTGGAGCTGAAGTTCGGCGGCGCCGAGCGCGCACAGCAGGCCTACGAGCCGGTGCTCGCGGCCGGCGCCAGCGAGGGCATCGCCTTCGCCTTCGAGCGCATCCTGCGCACGCCCAACACCGCGCTGTCGCATCGCTTCCTGCGCATGGCGCAGGCCGAGGGCCTCGGCCAGGCCGCCGTGGACGGCGTGTTCTCAGCCTACTTCTTCGAGGGCCGCGACATCGGCCGGCAGGAGACCTTGCTGGAGATCGCCCGCGCGATCGGCCTCGACGCGGAGGCGATCGGCGAGCGGCTGGAGGCTGGCGAGGGGCTCCTCGAGGTGCTGAGCGAGGACGCGCGCGCGCGCGAGATCGGCATCCAGGGCGTGCCCACCTTCATCTTCGACGGCAAGTACGTGCTCTCCGGCGCGCATCCGCCCGAGGTGCTGTTCCAGATGTTCGACCTGGCGAAGGGCGGAACGGTCGCGGCGGCGCTCTGACCGACGTAAAGCCCCGGAATCGGGGAGAGGGTTGGGTGAGGGGCTCTCTCAACTAGCTCAACCGTCGCCGGCAAGCCCAACGTCGACAACTCCTCACCCAACCCTCTCCTCATGCCTGAGGAGAGGGCTCGTCAGAGCACAGTGGCTCCGCCAACGATTCGACCTCGTGCCCGAGGTCCCGCGCGCTCGCGACGAGGGAAAACACCTCTCGATGGCCGCTTCGCGGCCACCTCAGGCTGAGGTTTCTTGTTTGTCTACAAACTCACCACCTCATCCTGAGGAGCCGCGCGAAGCGCGGCGTCTCGAAGGATCGGCCACAGCCACAAACCCAGACAAGCACGCCCTCGCCTACGCCGCCGGCGCCAGCTTCTGCAGCATTTCCTTCACCCCGCCGATGCGGCGATCGAGCCGGCGCCAATCGGCCTGCACGACGACGCGCTGATCTGGCCTGAGACGCACCTCGCCGCTGTTCCTGCGGATCATCGCGATCAGGCGGTCGGGATCGGCGGGGCGGTTGTCGCGGAAGGCGATGACGCCGCCCTTCGGTCCGGCGTCGATTTTCTCCACCGCGGCGGCCCGGCAGAGCTGCTTGATCGCCATGGTATCGAGCAGGTTCTCGACCTCGGGCGGCAAGGGTCCGAAGCGGTCGATCAGCTCGGCCGCGAAGCCCTCGATCTCCGCCCCTTGCACCAGGTTGGCCAGCCGGCGGTAGAGGCCCAGACGCACGTCGAGGTCGGCGACGTAGCTCTCCGGGATCAGCACCGGCACGCCCATATTGATCTGCGGTGTCCAGCTCTCGCGCGGCAGCGCCTGCTCGGCGCCGCGCTTCTGCTTCAGGGCGGCCAGCGCCTCCTCCAGCATCTGCTGGTAGAGCTCGATGCCCACCTCGCGGACATGGCCGGACTGCTCCTCGCCCAGCAGGTTGCCGGCGCCGCGGATGTCCATGTCGTGGCTCGCCACCATGAAGCCGGCGCCCAAGGTATCGAGAGTCTGCATCACCTCCAGCCGCTTCTTGGCGGCTGGCGTCAGCAGGCGGCCGGGCGGCAGGGTGAGATAGGCATAGCCGCGCACCTTGGAGCGGCCGATGCGCCCGCGCAGCTGGTAAAGCTGCGCCAGACCGAACATGTCGGCGCGGTGGATCACCAGCGTGTTGGCCGAGGGGATGTCGAGGCCGGACTCGACGATGTTGGTGGAGAGCAGGATGTCGTAGCGGCGGTCCAGGAAATCGCTCATCACCGACTCCAGCCGGGTCGGCGGCAGCTGGCCGTGCGCCACGGCGATGCGCGCCTCCGGCACCAGGCGGGCCAGGCGCTCCTCCACCTCCGGCAGATCCTCGACACGCGGGCAGACATAGAAAATCTGCCCGCCGCGCATCCGCTCGCGCAAGACCGCCTCGCGGACGATCACCGGATCGTAGGGCAGCACGAAGGTGCGCACCGCCAGGCGGTCGACCGGGGGCGTGGCGATCAGGCTCATCTCGCGCACGCCCGCCATGGCGAGCTGCAGGGTGCGCGGGATCGGCGTCGCCGAGAGCGTCAGGACGTGCACCTCGGCGGAAAGCTCCTTTAGCCGCTCCTTCTGCTTGACGCCGAAATGTTGCTCCTCGTCGACGATCAGCAGGCCCAGGCGCTTGAAGGCGATGGACTTGGCGAGCAGCGCGTGCGTGCCGATGACGACATCGACCTTGCCCTCGGCCAGCGCCTTCTTGGTCTCCACCGCCTCCTTCGCGCTCACCAGGCGGGAGAGCTGCGCCACGCGCAGCGGCAATCCCGTGAAGCGCTCGGCGAAGGTGCGCGCGTGCTGGCGGGCGAGCAACGTGGTCGGCACCACCACTGCCACCTGCCGGCCGCTCATCGCCACGACGAAGGCCGCGCGCAGGGCCACCTCGGTCTTGCCGAAACCCACGTCGCCGCAGATCAGGCGGTCCATCGGCTTGCCGGAGCCGAGGTCGCCCAGCGCGTCGGAGATCGCGGTGAGCTGGTCGTCGGTCTCCGGATAGGGGAAGCGCGCAGCGAACTCCTCGTAGACGCCCTCCGGCGTGGTCGTTGGCGACACTTCGCGGAGTTCGCGCTCGGCGGCGACGTGGATCAGCTTCTTGGCGATCTCGCGGATGCGCTCCTTCGCCCGGGCCTTGCGCGACTGCCAGCCGGCGCCGCCCAGCTTGTCCAGCTCGGCCGCGGCATCCTCGCTGCCGTAGCGCGACAGTACGTCGATGTTCTCGACCGGGATGAACAGGCGATCGCCGCCGGCGTAGATCACCTTCAGGCAGTCGTGCGGGGCGCCGCCGACATCCAGCGTCTCCAGTCCGTCGTAGCGGCCGATGCCGTGGTCGACGTGCACGACGAGATCGCCGGTCGCGAGCGCCGCGACCTCGGTCAGGAAGTTCTCGGCGCGGCGATGCCGGGCACCGGCGCGCGCCAGGCGCTCGCCCAGCAGGTCCTGCTCGGTGAAGAGCAGGAAGTCCGGCCCCTCCAGGCCGCGCTCCATCGGCAGGGTCACCAGCCCGACGGTGCCGTCGGGCAGCGCCTTGGCCGCCTCCCAGCTGGCGGCCTTGGCCAGCGGACCGATACCGTGCTCGACCAGCAGATGCTCCAGACGATCGCGCGTTCCCTCCGAGAGGCCGGCGACCAGCACGCGCCGGCCACCGGCGGCGGCCTCGCCCAGCGCCTGCTTCAGTGCCGGATAGAGTCCGGCGGCGGAGAGCCGCGCGGCGGTAAAGTCCCGCGCCGGACGCAGCCCCAGGTCCGGCTGGTCGGGCGCGTGGAAGGGACTGAGCTCGACGGCCCGGCGGTCCGCCGCGAGGCCGTCCCATTCGGCTGGCGAGAGATAGAGCGCCGAGGGCGGCAGCGGGCGGTAGGGCGCCCCGCCCTCCTCGCGCCGCTTCATCGCGGCAATCCGAGCCGCATAGAACTCCTCGACCTGTGCCAGGCGCTGGTCGCGCAGGGCTGCGGCCTCGTGGTCGAGCAGAAGCGGTGCGCCGGCCGGCAGGTAGTCGGCCAGGGTCTCCATGCGCTCGTGGAAGAGCGGCAGCCAGTGCTCGACGCCGTCGTAGTGGCGCCCTTCGCTGACCGCCTCGTAGAGCGGATCGTCGCGTTGCGTCCCGAAGAGGCCGCGATAGCCGCTGCGGAAGCGCTCGATCGAGGCCGCATCGAGGCGGAACTCGGCGATCGGCTTCAGCAGCAGAGTTTCGGCCTGGCCGGTGCTGCGCTGGCTCAGCGGGTCGTAGAGACGCAGCGCCTCCAGCGTGTCGCCGAAGAAATCGAGGCGGTAGGGCTGCTCGGCGCCGGTCGGATAGAGATCGACAATGCCGCCGCGCACGGCGAACTCGCCGGGCTCGCTGGCGGTCTCCACGCGCTCGTAACCGCTCTTGCGCAGCCGCTCGATCAGCGCGTCGGGCGCCAGCGTCTGGCCCTTCTCCAGGCGCAGCAGGTCGTTCCACAGCGCCTCGCGCGGCGGCAGGCGCTGCACCAGGGCGTTGACCGTGGTGACGATGATCCGCCCGGACGCCGGCACCAGGTCCTGCAGCCGGGTCAGGCTCTCGATGCGCCAGGCGACGATGTCGCGGTGCGGCGAGACGCGGTCATAGGGCAGGCAGTCCCAGGCCGGCAGGCCGAGCGCCTCGATCTCCGGCGCGAAGAAGGCGAGCGCCGCCAGCGCACGGTAAAGCGCCTGGTCGTCGCGCAGCACCAGCGCCAGCGTGCGCGCCGGCAGCGTCGGCAGCAGCGCCTTGGCGGCCAGCGCCTCCGCACCGGCCGGCACCCCCGCCAGCCGGACCGGCGCGGCATCCTCCTGCAACAGGACCAGGTTCATCGCGGCGGTTGGTTAGCCGATGAGCGCCCGCAGTGGAAGGCGCGCAGCCGTGCGAGCAGGGCTGTATCGAGCGCAGGCGGCGGGGCCACCTGCCCGGTCACCAGGGCAAAGATCAGGGGTTCGGGCGCCTCCAGGAGGGCCTCGTAGCAGTCCAGCTCCGCGGCCGGGAGCTCCGCCAGGTGGCGGTCGGCAAAGGGGCCGAGCAGCAGGTCCAGCTCCTGTGTGCCGCGGTGCCAGGAGCGGTAGCGCAGGCGCTTCAGGCGCAGCGCCGCCTCTTCCGTCATATGTCCTCTATCCTTGCCGGGGCGCTAGCATATAGGGCGCTGGAGCCCGCCTGTCAGGGAGTCGCCGTGCGGCCTGAGGTCCTCTATCCGCTGTTCGCCGAAGCGACCACGCTCACCGGCATCGGGCCGCGCTTCGGCAAGCTGCTGGCAAAGCTGACGGAGCACAATGGCGCCGGCGGTCGTCTGGTCGACCTGCTCTGGCACCTGCCGAGCGGGCTGATCGACCGCCGCTACCGGCCGACCGTCGCCACGGCCCAGGTGGGGCGAATCGTCACCCTTACGGTCACCGTCGATCACCGCAGCCAGCCGCGCAGCAACCGCCAGCCCTGGCGCGTGCGCTGCCGCGACTCCACCGGCTTCGTCGAGCTGGTGTTCTTCCATGCCCAGGAGGCCTGGCTCGACAAGCTGCTGCCGGTCGGCGCCGAGCGGGTGGTCAGCGGGCGGCTGGAGGAGTTCGGCGGCGGCAAGCAGATCACCCACCCCGACTACGTGCTCTCACCCGAGGAAGCCGAGGCCCTGCCGGAGATCGAGCCGGTCTACCCGCTGACCGCCGGCCTGACGCCGAAGATCGTGCAGAAGGCGGTGGCGGCCGCGCTGAAGCGGGCGCCGGAACTGGCGGAGTGGCAGGACCCGGGGCTGGTGCGCCAGCGCGGCTGGCCCGGCTGGCGCGAGGCCGTCGGCCGTGCGCACCGGCCGGAGAGCGAAGCGGCGCTCTCGCCCGAGACACCGGAGCGTCAGCGCCTGGCGATGGACGAGCTCCTGGCCAACCAGCTCGCCCTCCTGCTGGTGCGGGCCCGGCAGAAGCGGGCGCGCGGCCGCTCGCTGCGCGGCGACGGGCGGCTCCGCAGCCGTGTGCTGGAGGCCCTGCCCTTCCGGCTCACCGGCGCGCAGCGCCGCGCCATCGACGAGATCCTGGCCGACATGGCCTCGGGTGACCGCATGCTGCGGCTGCTGCAGGGCGACGTCGGCAGCGGCAAGACCGTGGTGGCCTTGATGGCCATGTTGACCGCCGCCGAGGCGGGCGGCCAGGCGGCGCTGATGGCGCCGACCGAGCTGCTGGCGCGCCAGCACCTGCAGACGCTGGAGCCGCTGGCGGCGGCCGCCGGCCTGCGCGTCGAGCTCTTGACCGGCCGCGACAAGGGCCGCGCGCGCAACGAGACGCTGGAGCGCATCGCCACCGGCACCTCGCTCCTGGTGGTCGGCACGCATGCGGTCTTCCAGGAGGAGGTGCGCTTCCGCGACCTGCAGCTCGCCGTAGTCGACGAGCAGCACCGCTTCGGTGTGCACCAGCGCCTGGCGCTGGCCGGCAAGGGCCAGGCGGTCGACATCCTGGTGATGACGGCCACGCCGATCCCGCGCACGCTCACGCTCACGCTTTACGGAGACATGGACGTCTCGCGGCTGGACGAGAAGCCGCCGGGCCGGCAGCCGGTCGACACCCGCATCGTCTCGCTGGAGCGGCAGGCGGAGGTGATCGCCGCGGTCGGCCGTGCGCTCGACGGCGGCGGCAAGGTCTACTGGGTCTGCCCGCTGGTCGAAGGTTCGGACGAAAGCGATCTCGCCGCCGCACAAGAGCGCCATGCCGAGCTGGCCGCGCGCTTCGGCGCCGCGCGCGTCGGCCTGGTGCACGGCCGCCTGAAGGGCCGCGAGAAGGACGCGGTGATGCAGGGCTTCGCCGAGGGCGGCATCGGGCTGCTCATCGCCACCACGGTGATCGAGGTTGGCGTTGACGTGCCGGCTGCCACGGTGATGGTGGTCGAGCACGCCGAGCGCTTCGGCCTGGCGCAGCTGCACCAGCTGCGCGGCCGCATCGGCCGTGGCAGCAGCCGCTCCACTTGCCTCTTGCTCTACCAACAGCCGCTGGGCGAAACCGCGCGGGCGCGCCTGGAGATCCTGCGCGAGACCGAGGACGGCTTCCGTATTGCCGAGGAGGACCTGCGCCTGCGCGGCGCCGGCGAGCTGCTGGGCACGCGGCAGTCCGGCTTCCCGGAGTTCCGCATCGCCGACCTGGCGACGCAGGTCGACCTGCTGCAGATCGCCCGCGACGACGCCATGCGG
>Ga0299906_10001393_pt1 | contig 20830 bp, 35 predicted proteins | sample RVTome_14_FD_200259 | JGI IMG/M metagenome (GOLD analysis project Ga0299906, IMG submission 200259) | Soil microbial communities from uranium-contaminated site in the Upper Colorado River Basin, Wyoming, United States - RVT145D125 (version 2) ...
GCGCGAGGAGGTACAGCGGGGCGGAAATCGCAGCGGCGAATCGCGAGAGCTTCAACGAATAACCGGGGTGCCGGTTTGTGGGTTGTGGGCAGGGGACACACCTTCCCGGCATCCCGGGTTTACACCAGGTATGTCCCCTGAAAGCGCCTGCACCTTATTGAAACTTTCTCCTGCCGTACCCTTCGCCGAAAAAATCCATCGGTGGCTGGTGTCGCGGGATGACGGAAACACTAGGGGTGTTTTTGGGCGGGCTTGGGGGAGGTTTGCGGACGGGCGTCCTGCCGCGGGGGAACGACGATGACGTCCTCCCCCTCCTTGATGAGGCCGAGCCGGCGGGCCTCCTGTTCGATTACCGCCGGGTTGCCGCGAAGATCCTCGACCGTGCGCTTGAGCAGCGCGTTCTCCTGTCGAAGCTTCTCGACCTCGCTTCGAAGCTGGCGCTCCGTATTGCGGAGCCTCCAGCTGTCGACGATCCCCATGTCGCGAAACAGCGAGATGAACACCGCCGCGATCACCAGGGCCCCCGCGATGAGTAGCGGCAGTCGGCGCTTTTTCCGGTTCGGATCCCTCAGGGGGATCGTCATGTCGGTCAGTTTTTTGTTTCGTCCCATGGTCCGAGGAACATCATATCCGAAAAACCCGCTCCCGTTCGACGGTCAAAAATTCACGGCGACGGTGCCTCCCGAGGAACCGCCGCTCCCGCCGCCTCCACCGCCTGCCCCGAACGCGGCTGCCGCTCCAACAACGAGGAAAACACCCCAGAACCAGGGGCTTTTGTACCAACGTCTCTCCGGCCGTTCCGCTCTGGGCCACCCGTTCGCGGCAAGGGTGTCGGCGACCCATTTTCCGGAGATCTCCGCCCCCTCTTTCCCTACGGGGAAGGACGTTTCCCCGAGGAGAGCCGGATCAAGGCTTGCCGGTCTTCCGACATAGAGCCGTGCGCGAAGCCCATCCCCGGGCACCCCCTTTCCGAGCATCAGGATCGCGATGCGCGGGGTCCCTGCCGCCGCGGATAGTTCGTCGACCAGGGGCCCCGCGCCTCCGCCTTTTCCAGGCTCGGCGCCGGCAAGAAGTTCACCAAGGCGTGCCACCCGATCGCCTGGAAGGGAGAAGCGCAATATCTCCGTGTCACCCGGAAGCCATTGACCCGTCGTTTCCGCATCCCTGTATCCCGGGTGGGAAACGCGGATCCGTACCGGCGCGATATTTTTCGTTCGAACCCGGGCCGGGGTGATTCCACGACGCTCTCCGTCGAAGAAAATCTGCGCGCCGGACGGGAGCGACTCGACCAGGAGTTCCGCTTCGGGCACGGGCCGGTGCATTGTAGCTTCCCATACGGACAGTACCTGGGGGGGGAACAAGGCGGGGTCCGGGGTGAAGCCCGGACGCAAGGCCCGAACGCGGGAAAAGAGCGCCTCGGCGTCGGATGCCTTCCCCTCCCATAGCCGGAGGACCCCCCGCCGGAGAAAGATCTCCGCGAGAAAGGGGCGCGTCTCCTCCGTGAACCGGTACGATCGGCACTCCCTCTCGGCCTCCTCGAGAAGCAGTGAAGCTGCTGCGCTCTCGACCCGCTCCATCTGTTCGGAGGCGCGGGACACCTTCCCGGCGATCCGTCGCAGCGCCGCGTCGTCGGGAACCGGCAGATCCCCGGTGGACGGGACCTTCCCGGAAGGTTCGATCGGGACGGGGAGCCAACGGATCCGGAGTTCCTGCGCGACGATCGCGGGAATCGGGTCGAGTACCTCGCGCGCCGCCCGATCGGGAAGATCCGGCGCGGCGTATTTCAGCAGAAGCGCGGGTTCCGTCGATGGGCCGGCCTCGGCGCCGGCGGTCGCCGGCGCCGACTTCCAGAGCAGCGTTCCGCACAGGAGAAGCGCGATGGCGCTACGTCGGCTTGACGTAGATCTCATCCGTGATATCCCGGTCGACGGCGACCGTCGTCTGCCCGATCTCGAGCACGAAGGAGGGATTCCGCTGGAGAAGGCGAATTCTGCTGCCGGGAACGATCCCAAGGGCGGAGAGCTTCTCCAGTCGCTTCTTCGAGCGCGGGGTGATGAAGACGATCCGCACGGCGCCCCCGAGAGACGCCTCGGTCAGGCGCATGACGAGGGGGCGGATCTCCGTCCGGATCCGGTCGCAGCACTCTCCTCTCGGGATAGGGCGACCGTGCGGGCAGGCGGGAGGGTGGCCGAGAAAGGTGCAAACGCTCTCGACCACGGGCTCCGAGAGGATATGCTCGAACTGGCAGGCGCTGTTTTCCAGCTGCGTGTCGTCCAGCTCGAAAAGATTATGCAATAGCACCTCCGCGAGGCGGTGACGGCGGATGATCCCGCGGGCGCGGTCCTCTCCGCTCTTCGTGAGGAGGATCTCCTCCCCCGAGGCGTCGACCATGCCGCCCTCGACCAACTCCTCGAGCAGGCGCTCGGGGCCCGGCTCCGCGGCGGAGCGCAGCACCTCCGCGCGGCTCGCTTTCCGCTCTTCCCGAAGCGTCCAGAGAAGCTCGAGGATCTCGTCCTGGCCGTATTCGGTCATTTCCGGCTTCCTTTCGCGAAAATGCCTTTTACGAAGTTCACCACCTTCGATTCGGGCATGGGAAAAGAGTATCCGCATCCCGGGCAACAGACAAGCGTGCATCCTTTGCTCAGGGGGCACCCGGACCGGCAGGTGCGGTCCGTCGTGTCGATCTCCCGCTGGCACAGCGGGCACCGGATACTCCTCCCGTTCCCCTCCGGGATCAAAATGTGATCCCCGCCCAGTGCGCGAAGAAGTTGACCGCGGCGCCGATCAGCAACGCGAAGGGGAAGATGAACAGGGCCATCCCTGCGGCCACCTTTCCACCGTGCTCCTTGACGATCACGAGGAGATTCGCCAGGCACGGGATGAAGAGCGTGATGGTGACCAGGCTCACCACCACCTGGAGGTTGGACAGCATGCCGGCCTTCGCCATGCTGAAGAGCCCCGCAGCCCCATAATCCCGCCGAAGGAAACCGATCAGGAAAGCCTCCGTGGCCTTCGGCGGCAGATCCAGCATATGGACGATCAGCGGTTCCGCAGCGGCCTGGATCTTCAGCAGCCATCCCAGCCGGTCCAGGGCGAAAAGGATGAAGGTGCCGACGAGGAAAAGGGGAACCGCCTCCCGCAGGTACCATTCGATCCGTGCCATCGTCTTTATGGCGAGGTTCCCCACCTGCGGGCAGCGGATGGGCGGAATCTCGAGGATGAAGTCCGACGACTCCCCGGGGATGACTTTCGACGCGAGGTACCCGACGGCGAGGATAATCGTCACCATCAGGCCGACCCAGGTGATCGTCGCGACCGGGCCGACACCCGACAGCATCCCGAGGATGACGCCCAGTTGGGCCGAGCACGGGACACCCAGCGCCAGAAGCAGCGTGACGATCACCCGCTCCTTGCGCGTCTCGAGGATCCGCGTGGTCAAGGTCGCCATCGTGTCGCACCCGAGTCCGAGGATCATCGGGAGGACCGCCTTGCCGTTGCAGCCGATCTTCTTGAAGAGGCGGTCCACCATCACCGCGAGCCTGGGCAGGTACCCGGAGTCCTCCAGGATCCCGAACCCGAGGAAAAAGGTGCCCACGATCGGCAGGACGATCGCGACGGCGTAAGAGAGGGCCATGGAGATCATCCCGTACGGCCCCACTAGGAAATCCCGCAGGAACGGCGAGGGGACGAACCGGTCGAGGATCAGAGCGACGAAGGGGACGACCCAGCCTTCGAAGAACGACGTCTGCAGGAGGTCGACGAGGTACCCCGCGCCGAACACCCCGACGAAGCCGTAGGCGAGGGCAAGGACGCCCAGCAGGATGGGAATCCCGTATACGGGGTCCATGGAGTACCGGCCGAACGCCTGCGCGACGTTTCTCGAGGAAGGTGCCGGAGACGCCTCGACACCGAGCTCGATGAGCAAGGGATCGATCCAGGAGAGGCGCGCCCGGTTCACACTGAAGACGATCTCCTCGCCCGACTCCTCGATGAGCCGGTTCCGCACGTCGTTCATCTCCCGGATCCGGGCGGCGGAGACGTTCTCCGCCAGCCACGGGGAGAGGGATTCGTCGCCGCACAGCAGCATGAGCGCCAGCGCTCTCTTCCCGATCGGCGTCTGCGCCGGAAGGAGCCCTTCCATCCGCAGGATGGCCGTTTCGATCCTGTTCCCGTAGTCGATCCGGACCGAGGACGGAGACGGGTGTTCGAGGAGGGGGAGGAGGCGATCCGTCCCTTTTTTCCGCACCGCCACCGTGGAAACCGCCGGGACCCCGAGGCGCTCTTCGAGGGTCTCCAGCCTGGGCATCACCCCCCGCTCCCGCGCTTCGTCCGTCATGTTGACGGCGAGCACGAGCGGAACCTCCATCTCGGCGAGCTGCGCGGTGATCATCAGGGAGCGGCGCATGTTCTTTGCATCGCACACCTGCAGGACCCGCGCGCCGGGCTCCCGCATCAGGATATCCCTCGTAACCCGCTCGTCCTCGGACATGGGAAGCAGGGAGTACACCCCGGGGGTGTCGATCACCTCGAGCGGGGTTCCCCGGTCGCGCGCCTCGCCGCGGGTGACCTCCACCGTCGTGCCGGGATAGTTCGATACGTTCACGTACCGGCCGGTGAGGGCGCCGAAAACGACGCTTTTTCCCACGTTGGGGTTTCCCACGAGGATCACGGCGCCCAGCGTTTCCAGGGAGGCCCTCGCGGCGCTCATGCAGACCGCTCCGGAGATTTGCCGGAAGCGCATTTCCTGCAGAAGCCATAGATCTCGAGACGATGCGCCGTCGGATGGAACCCGTGCCGTCTTGTTACGAGATTCTGCAGATTCTCGATCTCACTGTCCTCGAACTCGATGACGCTTCCGCACTCGCGGCAGACGAGATGGTCGTGGTGCGGGGACAGGTTGCTTTCATAGCGACGCGCTCCCTCCCCGAAATCGAGCTCTTTGGCGTATCCGAGCCGGTCGAGCAGCTTCAGCGTCCGGTACACCGTCACCGATCCGATCCCGGGCGCGGTCTCCCGGACGGAACGCGTGAGCTCCTCGATCGTTACGTGGTGTTTTGCGCGAAAGAAACCTTCGATCACTTTCGCCCGGCTCCTGCTCCTCTTGCCGCCTGCGGCCTGGATCTCGCGATCGATCCGTTCGAGGAGTCGTTTCAACGGCCGGGTCGCGCTCCATTTCTGATGATGAAATTCATTTTCATCTTACTTCCCCGCCCCCGCACCCGTCAAGCAAAAACGGCCCCGAAGGGCCGTTTTTCGCGTATCCGATCCGTCGTTCCGGAAAGATCTGCTACCCCTGTCCGCCCTCCGGCGTCTTCTGTGTCTGTGCCCGCGAGGCGCGGGGCTTCGTGGCCTTCGGCGCGGCCTGCTTCACCTTCCTGGCGCCCGGCCTCGAGGTCTTCTTCTCTTCCTTCTTCTTCACCGCGGTTTTTGCCGGCGTCTTCTTCGCGGCCGCTTTTTTCTTCTTGCCGCCGGCCTTCTTCTCCTCCGCCGGCAGGTACTCGATGATCGCCATCTCGGCGCCGTCTCCGACGCGGAAGCCGGTCCGGACGATCCGGGTGTACCCGCCCTGCCGCCCGGCGAATCGGCCCGCCAGTGATGCGAACAGTTTGTCGGTCGCCTCCTTGTCGGTCAGGAGGGAAAAAACCCTGCGGCGGGAATGGAGCGTGCCGGCTTTCCCGAGAGTGATCAAACGGTCGGCAAGGGGCCGCAGCTCCTTGGCTTTCGAAACGGTGGTCTCGATCCGCTCGGCGTGAACGAGCGCATTCATCAGGTTCCGCAGCAGCGCCTTGCGATGCGCGGGTTTCCTTCCAAGCTTCCTGTGGTCGATTCCATGGCGCATAAGAAATCCTCGTCCCTTCGGTTGGTCAATCCTCTTTCCGCGGCGGGCTGAACATCTCCGGGGTAAACTCGTCGATCTTCATCCCGAGCGAGAACCCCATCCCGACAAGGACATCCTTGATCTCGTTGAGGCTCTTCTTCCCGAAGTTCTTGGTCTTGAGCATTTCCTGCTCGCTTTTCTGGACAAGCTCACCGATATACTTGATATCCGCGTTCTTCAGGCAATTGTAGGCGCGAACCGAGAGCTCCAGCTCCTCCACCGGCTTGTAGAGATTCTCGTTCCCACCCCCCTCCTCGAGCCGCGCCGGCTCGTCGGGGATCTCGACCTCGTCGTCGAAATTGATGAAGACGGTCAACTGGTCCTTCATGATCTTCGCCGCGTAGGCGACCGCGTCGGCGGGAAGGAGGGATCCGTCGGTCCAGATCTCGAGCGTCAAGCGATCGTAGTCGGTCTGCTGTCCGACGCGTGCGTTGGTTACGGAAAAATTCACCTTCCGGATCGGCGAAAAGATGGCGTCGATGGGAATCGTCCCGATGGGGGCGTTCTCCTCGAGGTTCCGCTCGGCCGGGACATAGCCTTTCCCCATCCGGACGGTCATCTCCATGCGCAGCTTGGCGTTCGCGGAGAGCTCCGCGATGTGGTGGTCCCGGTTGAGGATCTCCACCATCGGGTCCGGAGAGATGTCGGAAGCCTTCACCCTGCGGGGACCCTTCGCCTCCAGCACAAGCGTACGCTGCTCCGGAGAATGCATCCGGAGTCGGACTTCCTTGAGGTTGAGGACAATGTCGGTGACATCCTCCACGACCCCCGTCATCGTGGAGAACTCGTGCTGCACCCCCTCGATCCGGACGGAAGTTATGGCGCCGCCCTGCAGGGAGGACAGGAGGACCCTGCGAAGCGTGTTCCCGAGGGTGGTCCCGAAGCCCCGCTCGAGGGGCTCGGCCACGAATTTTCCGTAATTGAACGTCGCCGTGTCGGTATGGACCTCGATGCGGCGCGGCTTGATCATCTGTTTCCAGTTTCGTTGAAACATGCTTCCCCCTTCTCCTGCCCCCAAAGAGTCTTACTTCGAGTAGAGCTCGACGATCAACTGTTCCTGGATCGGCTCCTGGATGTCCGCCCGGGTCGGCAGAGTCCTGATCTTCCCACGGAAGCTGTCGCGCTCGAGCTCGAGCCAGGGCGGAATCCCCTTCCGGACCACGGCATCGAGCGACTCGTTGACGTTCGGGATCTTCCGGCTCTTTTCCCGAAGCTCGAGGACGTCCCCGGAACGGACGAGGAAGGACGGGATATTCACCTTCTTCCCGTTCACGAGGAAGTGTCCGTGCCGCACGATCTGGCGGCTTTCCCGGCGGGTCGGGGCGAACCCCAGCTTGTACGCGACGCTGTCAAGACGGCGCTCTAGGAGGATCAGCAGGTTTTCGCCGGTCTTCCCCTTCATCCGGTCCGCCTTCTCGAAATAGTTGCGGAACTGGCGCTCGAGCAGACCGTAGATCCGCTTCGCCTTCTGCTTCTCCCGCAGCTGGACACCGTAGTCGCTATGCTTCGGGCGCCGCTGGCCGTGCTGGCCCGGCGGGTAGCCTCTCCTCTTGATGGCGCACTTGTCGGTGAAGCAGCGATCTCCCTTGAGGTAGAGTTCGATCCCTTCCCGACGACAGAGCCTGCAGACGGCCTCACGATACCTTGCCAAAGAAAATATCCTCCTTGTCCCGTTGGGTTGCGGTGTTCAGACGCGACGGCGCTTCGGCGGCCGACACCCGTTGTGCGGGATCGGCGTCACGTCCCGGATGAAGTTCACCTTCAGCCCGGAGGCCTGCAGGGAGCGAAGCGCGGCCTCGCGGCCGGATCCGGGCCCCTTGATGTGAACGGTCACGGTGTTCACGCCGCTGTCCATCGCCTTTTTCGCGACTTCCTCGGCGGCCACGGTGGCCGCGAACGGAGTGCTTTTCCTCGATCCCTTGAACCCCTTTGCCCCCGCGCTCGCCCACGCGAGCGTATTGCCGTCGGGATCGGTGATCGTGATGATCGTGTTGTTGAAGGTCGCCTGGATGTGGGCCACCCCCACCGGCACGCTCCGGCGGACCTTCCTCTTGCCTTTCTTTTTCGGCGTTGCCATCGTTCCTCCGCACCCGCCCCGCGGCGGGGGTTATCGCCGGCTGGTTCAGCCGTCCTTATTTCTTCGTGGCTTCCTTCTTCTTTGCGACGGCGCCCTTCCGCGGACCCTTCCGGGTCCGGGCGTTCGTGTGGGTGCGCTGACCCCGCGCCGGCAGGCCTTTACGGTGCCGAAGGCCACGGTATGCCCCGAGGTCCATCAGCCGCTTGATGTTCATCGATATTTCCTTGCGCAGGTCCCCCTCGACGCGATAATTGGCGTCGATCACGTCCCGGATCCGGGCAACCTGGTCCTCTCCCAGCGTCGCCGTCCGCAAATCCGGCGAGACGCGGGCCTCCTCGAGGATTTTCATCGCGGAGGTCGGTCCGATCCCGTAGATGTAGGTAAGGGCCGTCCCGATCTTCTTCGTCTTAGGAATGTCCACTCCCGCTATGCGTGCCACCCGACTCCTCCTTGGAACGATCTGTTGCGGCGTCTGTCCTGTGCGTCTATCCCTGGCGCTGCTTGTGCTTCGGATTCACGCAGATCACCCGCACGACGCCCTTCCGACGAATGACCTTGCACTTGACGCAGAACTTTCGCACCGACGGTCTGACTTTCATTATCGTCCCCTCTTCACTTCGATCGGTAGGTGATCCGGCCCCGTGTCAGGTCGTACGGCGTCAACTGAACGGTCACCCGGTCCCCCGGCAGGATCTTGATGAAATGCATCCGCATCTTGCCGGAGATATGCGCGAGCACCTTCATCTTGTTGTCGAGCTCCACCCGGAACATGGCATTCGGCAACGGCTCGATCACCGTACCCTCGATTTCTATCGCCTCTTCTTTTGCCATATTCCTCTTTACATCCAAATACGTATTACATAATACATCAAGATATACTTAATATACAACATCCGTCCTCGGTAACGGCCACCGTGTGCTCGAAGTGCGCCGATCGACTCCGGTCGCGCGTCACGACCGTCCACCCATCCGCCAGTACCTCAACGGGCCACCCCCCCGCGTTCACCATCGGTTCGATGGCCAGGGTCATTCCCGGCATCAATTTCGGGCCGACCCCCCGCTTGCCGAAATTCGGGATCTGCGGGTCCTCGTGCAGCGACCGGCCGATCCCGTGCCCGACGAAGTCGCGCACCACCGAAAATCCCTCGGACTCGACCGATTCCTGCACGGCCGCCGATACATCGCCCAACCGGTTCCCTGGCCGAACCTCTCCGATCCCCACCGCGAGCGAACGTTCCGTAACGGCGAGAAGCCTGGAGGAAACTCCGCTTACCGCCCCAACGGGAAAGGTCATCGCCGAATCCCCGTAGAAGCCGTCTCGAACGATCCCGAAATCGATGCTCAGGATGTCGCCCTCCCGGACGACCCTGTCCTTCGATGGGATCCCGTGCACCACCTCTTCGTTTATGGAGGTGCAAAGATGCGCCGTGTACCCCATGTATCCCTTGAAGGCGCTTCTCACGCCGTTCCGGGCGATGAACCGATCGGCGAACAGTTCAAGGTCCCACGTGCTGATCCCGGGGAGAATCAACGGCCTCACTTCCTCAAAGAACCTGCCTACGACGGCGCCCGCGCGCCGCATCACCTCGATCTCGCGAGGCGACTTTACCAGGATCATCCCCTACCGGAGAATCTTCACGATCTCGGCGTAGATGGCGTCGATCTCTCCGGAAGCCATCACGGACCGGATTTTCCCCGTGTTCCTGTAATAATCGAGCAGCGGAGCGGTGGCCTTGTTGTAGTTGGCCAACCGGTTCGTGATCGTCTCTTCCTTGTCGTCGTCCCGCTGGATCAGGGCTGTTGCGCACTTGTCGCACTTTCCCTCTGCCTTGGGGGGGTTGAACTTCACGTGGTACATCGCCCCGCAACCGGTGCAGGTCCGCCGCCCGCACAACCGCTCCATCAGGTCGTTCTGGTCGACTTCGAGCGAGAGGACGAAGCGGATCTCCTTCCCCAGGTCCTTCGTCACCCGGTCGAGCGCCTCGGCCTGCGGGATCGTACGCGGGAATCCGTCGAGAATGAAGCCTTTCCCGCAATCGGGCTCCGCGAGACGCTCCTTGACGATACCGATGACCACCTCGTCGGGAACCAGCCCGCCCGCGTCCATGAACGTCTTGGCCTGCCCGCCGAGCGCCGTCCCGTTCTTGACCGCTGCCCGGAGCATGTCACCGGTCGAGATCTGCGGGATGTCGAATGCCTGGGTCAATTTCTTGGCCTGGGTGCCTTTCCCCGCTCCGGGGGGGCCCAGGAGGATAATTCCCGTCATCTGCTTATCCCCTCCTCCCCTTCATCTGGCCTTTCTTGAGGAACCCTTCGTAATGCCGCGTGATCAGGTGCGACTCGATCTGCTGCACCGTGTCCATGGCGACGCCCACAACGATCAGGAGCCCTGTCCCGCCGAAGTAGAAGGGGACGTTGAATCGGGCGATGAGGATGCTGGGCAGGACGCAGATCACGGACACGTAGATCGCGCCGCCCAGCGTGATACGCGTCAGGATCTTGTCGATGTACTCGGCCGTCTTCTTTCCGGGACGGATCCCGGGGACGAATCCTCCGTACTTCTTCATGTTGTCCGCTACGTCGACCGGATTGAACGTCACCGCCGTATAGAAGTAGCAGAAGAAGATGATGAAGGCGACGAAGAGCAGTTCGTAGCCGACGCGGCCCGGCGTCAGGGCTTCAGAGATCGTCCGCGTGATCGGGTGCTTTATGAAGCTGGCGATCGTCGCGGGGAAGAGCAGGATGGAGGATGCGAAGATCGGCGGAATGACCCCGGCCGTATTCACCTTCAGCGGCAGGTGGGTGCTTTGCCCGCCGTAGACCTTCCGACCGACGATTCTTCGGGCGTACTGCACCGGGATCCGCCGGTGCGCGCGCTCGAAATAGATGATGACGCCGACGACGGCGACCATGAGCGCCAGCAGGAACAGCCCGGCGAAGAGGTTCATTTCCCCGGTGCGGACCAGCGTGACCGTTCGCACCAGGCCGCTCGGGAACCGGGCGACGATGCCGGCGAAGATGATGAGGGAGATCCCGTTGCCGATCCCCCGCTCCGTGATCTGTTCGCCCAGCCACATCAGGAACGCCGTTCCCGAGGTGAGAGTGATGACCGTCATGATCCGGAATGCCCAGCCCGGGTGGTAGACGACGGACCCTGCCCCCGCCGAAACGCTTTCCAGTCCGACGGCGATCCCCATCCCCTGGATGACGGACAGGACGATCGTTCCGTACCGGGTGTACTGCGTGATTTTCCGCCGGCCGAGCTCTCCTTCCTTCGAGAGCTTCTCGAGCTGCGGGATGACGACCGTAAGAAGTTGAAGGATGATCGAGGAACTGATGTACGGCATGATGCCGAGAGTGAAGATGGAAAAGCGCGCGAGCGCCCCCCCGGAGAACATGTCGATCAGGCCGAAGAGGGTACCCGCCTGGCTGTCGAACACCGCCTTGAGCGCGAGGTTGTCGATCCCCGGAGTCGGGATGTGGATCCCGATGCGGTAGACGATGAGCAGGAGCCCTGTGACGAGGATTCGCCGCTTGAGTTCGGGAACCCGCGTAATGTTCTGGAAACCTTCAAACACCGGTTCAGACCTCCACGGTTCCGCCGGCGGCGACGACCTTCCCGACGGCGGACTTGCTGGCACGGTCGACCTTCACGGTGAGTTTCCGGGTGACCTCGCCGTTTCCGAGAAGCTTGACGCCCCCGGGACAGGCGCCCTTCACCAGGCCCTCGCGCCGAAGCACCTCGGCGTCGACCACCGTGCCCGCCTCGAACCGGTTCAGCTCCTTGACGTTGACGACGGCCGTCTCTTCCCGGAATACGTTGACGAACCCGCGTTTCGGGAGCCGCCGCTGGAGAGGCATCTGTCCGCCTTCGTACCCGGGCTTGGTCCCGCCGCCGCTGCGTGCCTTGAGGCCCTTGTTCCCCTTGCCGGAGGTTTTCCCGAGCCCGGAGCCTTCGCCCCGCCCGACGCGCTTGCGCGCGCTTTTCGCCCCTTTTGCGGGGCGGAGGTCCGTTAGCTTCATGACGTCTCTCCCACCTCTTCCATCCGGACGAGGAACTTGACCTTTTCCACCATCCCGCGGATCTCCGGCGTGTCCATCCGGACGACGGGACGGTTCAGCCGGGTGATCCCGAGCCCCTGAACGACCTTGCGGTGGTACGCGGTTCTCCCGCTCAACCCCCGCAGAAGGGTAATGCGCAGTTTTCCGCTCATGCCGTCGCCTCTTCCTCTCTCGGGCCCCGGACCGCCAGGATCTGTGCCGCGGTCCGCAACTGGGAAAGCCCCTCGATCGTCGCCTTCACGAGGTTGTGAGGATTGTTGCTCCCCAGGGATTTCGTCAGGATATTCGAGATCCCGCTGGACTCGATCACGGCGCGGACTCCGCTGCCCGCGATGACGCCCGTCCCGGGAGAGGCCGGCCGGATGATGACTTTCGCGGCTCCGAACTCTCCGACCACCCCGTGCGGAATCGTGCCGTCGATCAGCGGAACGACGATCAGAGACCGCTTTGCGTTCTGTACCGCCTTGCGGATCGCGTCGGGAACCTCGTTCGCCTTCCCCAGGCCCGTCCCGACGTGCCCGTTGGCGTCACCGACGACGACGACCGCGCTGAAGGAGAAGCGGCGTCCGCCCTTCACGACCTTGGCGACGCGGCTGATGTGAACGACGCGGTCCTTTAAATCCAACCCTTCCGGATCGACTCTTTTCAAACCTTCCTCCCCGTCCCCTCGCGAAAGTGTGCGCTCAATTTCAGAATACCAGCCCGGATTCGCGGGCTCCGTCCGCCAGGGCCTTGATCCGTCCATGGTAGAGGAACCCGTTCCGGTCGAACACCACCCGCTGGATGTTTTTTTCCAGTGCCTTTTTCCCGATCCACTGCCCCACCTTCTTTGCGGCGTCGCTCTTGTCGAGGTCGCCGATCTCCGCCCGCAGATCGGGGGAGAGGGTGGACGCCGCGAGGATGGTCGACCCCGTCGAGTCGATCACCAGCTGGGCGTAGATGTGCTTCGCGCTGCGGAAGACGGACAACCGCGGGCGCTGCTCGGTGCCGAAGATCCGCTTTCGGATCCGGCCTTTCCGGTTCTGTCGTGCGGTTTCCCGCTGGTTTTTCTGGCTCATGGCGTTCGGATCCCCATCGTAAGGAATTGCACGTTGTCCACTACTTGCCCGCCGCCTTTCCGACCTTCTTGATCAGCCGTTCACCGCGGTAGCGGATCCCCTTGTTCTTGTAGACATCCGGCTTCCGGAGCATCCGGACCCGGGCGGCCGTTTCCCCGAGCACTTCCTTGTCGTACCCGCTCAGCTTGATGACGGTGTTCGCCTCGACCTGCGCGGTCACGCCCTCGGGCAGGGGGAAAACGACCGGGTGGGAGTACCCCAGCGCCAGGTGAAGCGCGCCCCCCTTTGACTCGGCCTTGTAGCCCACACCGACGATCTCCAGGATCCGCAGGAAGCCGTCCGTGACTCCCTGCACCATGTTGGCAAGGATCGTCCGGTACATGCCGTAAAGGTTCTCCGCGTCCTTGTCGAGAAGAACGACCGTCGCCGTTCCATCCTTAACTTCCACCGCCAGCTTCCCGGGGATCGGGCGGGAAAGCTGCCCCAGCTTCCCGGTGACGGTCAGCACTCCGTTCACGGCTTCCACCTTGACTCCGGCGGGAAGGACCACAGGTCTTTTACCGATTCTCGACATCGTTTCGCTCCTCGTTGGAAAGAACCCGGAAGCCGCCTACCAGATCTCGCAGAGCAGCTCGCCGCCGATCGAAAGCTTCTTCGCCTTCTCCCCCGTCATAACGCCGCGCGACGTGGAGACGATGGCGATGCCAAACCCGTTCTTCACCGTCGGGATCTCGTCCTTCCCGACGTAGAGGCGACGCCCCGGCCGGCTCATCCGGCGAATCCCCTTGATGGCGTATCCCGTTTCCGGGGTCGATTTAAGGACGATGCGGAGGCGGCTCGCGTTCTTTTCGGTCACGACACGGTATCCCTTGATGAACCCTTCCTCCTTGAGGATCTGCGTGATTCCCTGAAGGATGTTCGTCGAGGGGATCTCCATCTGCTCGAAGCGCGCCTGTTGGGCATTCCGCAGCCGCGCAAGCAGATCCGACACGTGATCGTTGTTCGCCATTGGCATATTCTTCCCCTTTACCAGCTCGCCTTGGTCACGCCGGGAAGCTCTCCGCGAAGGGCGAGCTGCCTCAGGCAGATCCGGCACAGCTGGAACTTCCGGTAGAAAGCGCGCGGCCTGCCGCAGCGCGGACACCGGTTGTATTTCCGGACGGCGAATTTCGGCGTCCGTTTCGACTTGGCGATGATCGATTTCTTGGCCAACGTCTGCTCTCCTCTCTTCCCTATGCCCGGAAGGGCATGCCCATGAGCCGCAGGAGCTCGAGACCTTCTTCGTCGGTCCGGGCCGTGGTCACGATGGTGATGTTCATGCCGCGGATCTTGTCGATCTTGTCGTAATTCACCTCGGGAAACATGATCTGTTCCCTGATCCCGAGAGTATAGTTGCCCCGCCCGTCGAACGCCCTCGGGGAAACCCCCTTGAAATCGCGCACGCGCGGAAGGGCGATCGCGATCAGCTTGTCGAGAAAGTGGTACATCCGGTCCCGCCGCAGCGTAACCATGACGCCGATGGGAACGCCCTCCCTAAGCTTGAAGTTCGCGATGCTCTTGCGAGCCTTGGTGACCACGGGCTTCTGGCCGGTGATGATTCCGATCTCGGCGGCGGCGGTCTCGATCACCTTGACGTTTTCGATCGCGTCGCCGAGCCCCATGTTCACGACGACCTTGGAGAGCCTGGGCACCTGCATCACGTTCCGGTACCCGAACTTCTCCTTCAGCTTGGATACGATCTCCGCCTTGTACTGGGCCTGCAATCTCGCCATTTCCGATCACCCCCATCCGCCGTTCCGGCGGAGGTATCCTTTCACTTCTTTTTTGCTTCGAGGACGTCCCCGCACCGCTTGCAGACGCGGCTGCGTTTCCCCGAGCCGTCGGCCGCCATCGCGATCCGGGTCGGCTTGTTGCATTTGTCGCACATGATCAGAACGTTGGAGTAGGAAAGCGGCGCTTCTTTCTCGACGATGCCGCCCTGGGGGGTCGTCTTTCCCGGCTTCGTGTGCCGCTTCACCAGGTTGAGCTTCTCGACGAAGACCCTCCCTTTCTCGCGGTCGATCTTGAGAACCCGGCCGACCTTCCCCTTCTCCCGTCCCGAGATCACCTTGACGATGTCGTTCTTGCGGATCTGCGTTTTTTTCGCGGTTTCCATTCCGCCCCCCCGACTCACAGGACTTCCGGCGCCAGGGAGATGATCTTCATGTACTTCCTGGCGCGCAGCTCGCGGGCGACGGGTCCGAAGATGCGGGTCCCGATCGGCTCGCCCTGCGGATTGACGAGAACGGCGGAGTTCTGGTCGAAGCGAAGAAAGCTGCCGTCTGCCCGCCCGATCTCTTTTACGGTGCGGACGACGACCGCCTTGTGTACGTCCCCCTTCTTCACCTTGCCGTTGGGGATCGCCTCCTTGACGCTGACGACGATGATGTCGCCCACGCCGGCGTACCGTCGCCGGCTGCCCCCCAGCACCTTGATGCAGCAAAGACGCTTCGCGCCCGAGTTGTCGGCCGCGTCGAGCATGGTTTGCATCTGGATCATTTCATCATCTCCGCCGGAATTTTTCGCCTCACTGCGCGGCGATGCGCTCGATCAGCCGGGCGACGCGCCACCGTTTGTCCTTGCTCATCGGACGCGTCTCGACGATCTCCACGCGGTCCCCGACCCGAAACTCGTTCTGCTCGTCGTGCGCCTTGAAGTTCTCCCGTCGCCTCACGTATTTCTTGTAGACGTCGTGCGGAACCAGCCTCTCCACGCGGACGACCACGGTCTTTTCCATCTTGTCGCTGACGACCGTCCCAACCTTCTTTTTCCGCGCACCGCGGGCTTCCATCGCACCCTCCGCCATCATGTCAGTTCGCCTTCCCTTCCGTCTTCGCGCGCAGGAACGTCGCCACGCGTGCCAGGTCCCTGCGCCGGTTGCGGATCAGCATCTTGTCATCGAGGGAGGACCCGGCGCGCTTCATCTTCAGACGGAAGATCTCGTCGCGCAGCTCCCGCTCCTTCTGGCGGAGTTCCTCCGCCCCGAGATCCCGCACATCCTTTGTCTTCATGGACGTCTATGCCTCTCTGGACAGGAATGTCGTCTGGATCGGGAGCTTGTGGGCCGCCAGGCGGAACGCCTCCCGCGCGGTGGCCTCGTCGACCCCCTCGATCTCGTAGAGAACCCGGCCGGGGCGGACCACTGCGACCCACTCCTCGGGCGCCCCCTTCCCCTTCCCCATCCGGGTTTCCGCCGCCTTCTTCGTGATCGGCTTGTCGGGAAAGATCCGGATCCAGATCTTCCCGCCTCGCTTGATGAACCGCGTCATCGCGATGCGCGCCGCCTCGATCTGCCGGGAGGTGATCCAGGCGGCGTCGGCGGCCTTTACGCCGAAGTCCCCGAAGTTGAGCGTGTTCCCGGACTGCGCCTTTCCACGGCGGCGGCCCTTCATCTGCTTGCGGAACTTGACCCTTTTGGGGGCGAGCATGATTCCCGTTCTCCTATTCGTTGGTGGCGGGGGAAGTGGGCGCCTTCGGCAGCACCTCGCCCTTGTAGATCCAGACCTTCACCCCGATGATCCCGTAGGTCGTACGCGCCTCCGAGAAACCGTAGTCGATGTCGGCCCTCAAGGTGTGAAGGGGAACCCGGCCTTCGCGGTACCATTCGGTCCGTGACATTTCGGCGCCGCCGAGTCGACCGGAGACCTGGATCTTGATCCCCTTGGCGCCCAGCTTCATCGAGGAAAGCACGGTCTTCTTCATGGCGCGACGGAAAGCGATGCGCCGCTCGAGCTGCATCGCGACGTTTTCCGCGGTCAGCTGTCCGTCCGTCTCCGGGCGGCGGATTTCGACGATGTTGATCGACACTTCCTTCGGCGTAAGCTTCTGGATCTCCTTCTTCAGGTTTTCGATCTCGGCGCCCTTCTTTCCGATCACGATCCCGGGACGGGCCGTGGCGATCAGAACGGTGACGCGGTTGCTGCGCCGCTCGATCTCGACCGAGGAGACTCCCGCGTGGTTCAGGCGGGTCTTGACGAAGCCGCGGATGCGCAGGTCCTCCTGCAGTTGCGACGCGTACTCCTTTTCCGAGTACCAACGCGAACGCCACGTCCGGATGGAGACCAGCCGAAATCCGTAAGGGTGTGTCTTCTGTCCCAAAATCCGCCTCCTGTCAAATCTTACTGTCGCCCGCCAGGGCGTAGGATACCGGGCTACGTCTCGTCGACCACGATCGTTATGTGACTGGTACGCCGCTTGTACTTGTGGGCCCTTCCCATCGGCGCGGGCCGGAACCGTTTCTGCGAGGCCCCCTGGTTCACGCAGGCGCTCTTCACGTAGAGCATCCCGACGTCGATCACGCCGGTTTGTCCGGCGTTGGCGATCGCCGAGTCGAGGACTTTTTTCACGGTCACGGCGGCGGCCTTGTTCGCGAGGGCGAGGATCGTCCGTGCCTCGGAGATCTTCTTCCCCCGGATCAGGTCCACCACGAGGCGCGCCTTCCTCGGGGAGACGCGCATGAACTTGGCCGTCGCGGTAGCTTCCATCTGCTGCTCTCCTTCTCCGCTCTTACTTCTTTACCTTGGCCTTGCGGTCTCCCGAGTGGCCGTGGAACGTCCGCGTGGGCGAGAACTCGCCGAACTTGTGGCCCACCATGTTTTCCGTGACGAAGACGGGCATGAACTTCCGTCCGTTGTGCACGGCGAACGTGTATCCCACCATCCCGGGAGTGATGGTCGAGCGCCGGGACCAGGTCTTGATGATCTTCTTGTCGCCGGTTTCGACGGCCTTGTTCAACTTCCGTGCAAGGCCTTCCTCCACGTACGGTCCCTTCTTGATGGATCGCCCCACGTCGAAACCCCTTTTCCTTTATTTTCCGCGCCGCTTGACGATGTACTTGTCCGTCGACGGGTTCTTCCGCGTCTTGTACCCCTTCGTCGGCTTCCCCCACGGAGTGCAGGGATGCCGCCCTCCGGAGGATCGCCCCTCGCCGCCGCCATGAGGGTGATCGACGGGATTCATGACGACTCCCCGGACCGTCGGGCGAATGCCCTTCCAGCGATTGCGGCCCGCCTTGCCGATCGACACTTTTTCATGGTCGACGTTTCCGACCTGTCCGATCGTCGCCATGCACTCGATGAATACCAGCCGGACCTCTCCGGATGCCAGGCGCAAGTGCGCGTACGATCCCTCCTTGGCCAGGATCTGCGCGACCGAACCGGCGGATCGCGCGATCTGTCCGCCCTTCCCGACCTTGAGCTCGATGTTGTGCACGAGCGTACCGACCGGGATGTTCCGGATCGGGAGGGCGTTTCCGGGCTTGATGTCGGCGCCTGCGCCCGCCAGGATCTTGTCCCCTACGGAAATTCCGACCGGACAGAGGATGTACCGCTTCTCCCCGTCCGCGTAGTTCAGCAGCGCGAGGCGCGCGGAGCGGTTCGGGTCGTATTCAATGGCCGCGACGGTCGCCGGGACGTCCACCTTGTTCCTCTTGAAGTCCACGATCCGGTACTTGCGCTTGTGGCCCCCGCCGCGGTGCCACACCGTGGTCTCGCCGAGGTTGTTCCTGCCGCCGCTACCCGAAAGACTCTCCGTCAGCGCGCGTTCGGGCCTCTTCTTCGTCAGATCGTCCATGATGAGGACGGTCATGCCCCGTCGCCCGGGGGAAGTCGGCTTGTAGTTCCGGATGCCCATCGCAGTCTCTCCTTGAAAGAAGGGCGCGTACGCCGCGCCCGTCAGACGCCTTCGAAGAACTCGATCTTGTCGCCCGCCTTCAGCACGACCACGGCCTTCTTCCAGCCGGGACGAAGCCCCACCGTCCGGCCGCGCCGCTTCACCTTGCCGGCGACGTTCATCGTCCGGACATCGTCGACCTTCACCTTGAACATCTTCTCGACGGCCTCGCGGACTTCCTTCTTGTTGGCGCGGCGGTCGACGGCGAAAAGGACCGCGTTGGACATCGCCTTCAGCGAGGTCGCCTTTTCCGTGATCAACGGCCGCTTGATGACGTCGGATAGATTCATTTGGCCAGCACCTCGGTGATTTTCTCGAGAGCCGCGCCGGTCAGCACGAGTTGATCGTATGACAGGATGTCGTACACGTTCAGCGCCTTGGCGGGGAGGGTCTTGAACGCCTTCAGATTCCGGATGCCAAGGGCCAGGTTTTCGGGCTCCCCGTCGATGACGATCAGTGCGTCGCTGAGGCCGAGCGCGAGCGCGACCTTGAGGAATTCCTTCGTCTTGGGGAACGGGAGGGAGAGGTCGTCCACGAGGACGATCTTGTTCTCGAGCGCCTTGGCGCTCAGGGCGCTGCGCAACGCCGCCTTCATCTCCTTCCGGTTCACCTTCCCGTCGTACTTCCGGGGATGCGGCCCGAAAACGGTGCCACCGCCCCGAAGCAGCGGCGAGCGGGATGTTCCCATCCGGGCGCGCCCGGTCCCCTTCTGGCGAAACGGCTTCTTTCCGCCTCCCCTGACGTCCTTGCGGGTTTTCGTATCGTGCGTTCCCGCACGGGCGGCCGCCAGCTTGGCCGTCACGACGTGGTGCATCAGGTGCGTCTTCACCTCGGCGCCGAAAATGGAATCGGGAAGATCGACGGTCCCGGTCCCTTTCCTTTCCTTGTTCACGATTTCCACGGTAGCCATCTCGCGCTCCTCGCCTTACGCCAGTTTCTTCACTGCCCGGCGTACGAAGACCAGGCTGTTTTTCGCGCCGGGCACGGCTCCGCGGACGAGCAGCAGATTCTTCTCGGGCTCCACCCCGACCACGCGCAGGTTGAGGATCGTGACCCGTTCGTTCCCGTACTGGCCCGCCATCTTCATGTTCTTGATGACGCGCGAGGGATACGCCGACGCCCCGATGGACCCCGGCGCCCGATGGAACATGGAGCCGTGCGTCGCACGCCCGCCTTTGAAGTTCCACCGCTTGATGACGCCGGTGAATCCCCGCCCCTTGCTGTGCCCCATCACGTCGACGACGTCGCCTTCCTTGAAGATGTCGACCTTGATCTCGGCGCCGATGTCCAGCGGTTCGGCGGCTTCGACCCGAATCTCCTGGAGGGCGCTGAACGCGCCTTTCCCCGCCTTCTGGAAGTGCCCCAGCATGGGTTTGCCGACCTTGGCGGCCTTCGTCTGCCGGAATCCGATCTGCACGGCGTCGTATCCGTCGGTCCGCGCGGTCTTCCGCTGTATCACCGTGCACGGCCCGGCCTCGATCACGGTGACCGGGATCACTTTCCCCTCCGTGTCGAACACCTGGGACATGCCCAGTTTCTTCCCCAATATTCCGGTCGTCATGGTTTGCCCCTGCTTCCGTTCTCGGTCGTTTTCGTCGTTCCGGTCAGAGCTTGATCTCGACTTCCACGCCGGCGGGCAGGTCGAGCTTCATCAGGGCGTCGATCGTCGCGCCGGGAGGCTCGTGGATGTCGAGGAGACGCTTGTGGGTCCGGATCTCGAACTGCTCCCGGCTCTTCTTGTCCCCGTGAGGGGACCGGTTGACCGTGAAGCGCTGGATATGGGTCGGAAGGGGAATCGGCCCCGCGACCTTGGCGCCGGTCTGCCGCGCCTTTTCGACGATGTCGCCGGTCGCCTTGTCCAGGAGCCTGGAATCGAAGGCCTTCAGCCGGATCCTTATCTTCTGGTGCTCAATCGCCACGTCGGTGTCCCCCCTTGACCTTTCCTTCCCCTACTCGGTGATTTCCGAGACGACGCCGGCGCCCACGGTCCGTCCGCCCTCGCGGATCGCGAACCGAAGCTCCTTCTCCATCGCCACCGGTGTGATC